>ERZ808028.201-NODE-201-length-59848-cov-9.307122_pt1 | contig 59848 bp, 61 predicted proteins | sample MGYA00380184_ERZ808028 | MGnify/ENA primary metagenome ERZ808028 (study PRJEB31490, sample SAMN06133397) | mouse gut metagenome | isolation source: J8_1 | host: mice | place: China: Chengdu | collected 2015-05 ... | reverse complement strand
TGACCCGGCTCTGGCACAGCAGGTAATGGCTAAAGTAGAAAGTTTTATTATGAAAGACCAGGCAACACTGCCACCGGGCAGAATATATTCCTGCGTAGTTGTACTGGATGAAAATGGGGAGATTGCCCATGCCGCAGGATCAAGTGGCGGTGGAAACATATCCGGGCCTACGGAAGAAGAACTGCGCCAGTTCGAGGCAGAACAGGCGGCAAAGAAAAAAAGACGTGAGGAATATGCCCGTCTGAATGAGGAAAGCGCCCTGAAACGCAGGCTGATGGAGCAGGAAACAGATGAGAGATATTATCAGACCAGCATAACCAAAAAGGCGGTTTCGATTGTGGCATATGAGGCGGCGGACATTTTGAAATAAGGAAGATCATGCCCGGACTTACCATAAGGGGGCATGGGCGGCTCCGAATGACAGAGGGGTCGCAGATAAGATTTTTTGAAGGAAGATGAAAATTATGTCAATGGAATCAGTAACAATTATAGCAATTATGCGAAAAGCGGCACAAGTACCGCAAAGGAAGGCAATGTAACAACAAGCACGGTGGAATTGAAACTGTATCTATACAGGCAGTTTTACGGGAGAGAAAAGGATTTCGTTCCCTTTCAAACAGGGTTTCGTTCCCTCGCGGCTGACTGCGCCAAAATTCTGCCGATATAAAAAGTAAAAAGAACTGCCTGTGGGGAAGCTAATGCTTAATGCGAGAAAAGCACTCGCATGGGAAACTCTTTATTACGGGAATTCGGGAGTATGTTTATCTGGCAAAAGAAAAGTATGGGGAGTTTGTAAAAGCCTATATGCGGTATCTGAGGAATGGGGTGGGTGCTGATGGCTGAATATATCATGAGGATGCTCAGTATTCCGCTGTATTTGTTTGAGGGGTACTGCATCCAGTTCTTTTTTGGCAGGTTTGCGGAACCAAAGCTGTGCAGATTAAGGAATGCACAGTGGATAGCTGGGATTGTGTGGATTTTGATAAGGATTGTCAAAGGGGCTTTATTCCGTGAAACAGACAGTGTGACGCTGATTGTGGAGTTGCTTTTTACTACCGTTTCCTTATTTGCTTTTTGTGTGGGTTGGTATAAGGGAAATATGACGCTGAAAATCTTTCTGGTCATTCAGTTTATCGCCTTGCGTGAACTGGCATTTTGGGCAGGGTACAGTTTCCTTTATATCGGAAAAAGACTGATAGACATTTTGGTACAGAGGGCGGGTAGCAGCATGGAATCGCCGGAATACTTGCCTGTGGCGGCAGATGCGCTGGCCTGCTTTTCCGTTGCGTTTGTAGAAACCATAGAAGGAGTCCTGCTTTTTGTTTCCATAAGGAAGATTGTAAAGAGTTACCGTTGCAGGGAAAAGGGGAGGATGGAAAAGGAAGTGGTTTTCTATCTGCTCCCTGCAGTGGCTGGCGTGTTGGTTTCAGTGCTTGTGAGACTGCTGATGATCACAGTTACGGATGGCGTTCCGGTGCTGTTGTATGAAAGATATCCGGCGCTATACCTTATCATTCCCATGATAGCACTTGTGCTGCTTGGTGCTGTTGTGTTTAGTTTCCGTATTTATCAGAACATGGCAGCTCTGCAGGAAGAACGGGCAGAGAAGATCATACTGGAAAACCAGATCACGCAGATGCAGGGTTCCATGGTGGAAATGGAGCATCTGTATGACGGGGTACGCTCGGTCAAGCACGATATGAAGAACCACATGGCAGTCCTGCAGAACCTGATGCGGAAAAAGTATAGCGGGGAAGATGAGGAAATCCGGCAGTATTTTGAGGAGATGTACCAGTCGGTGGAGCAGTTTGACAGCAGGGTGCATACGGGCAATGCAGTCAGTGATGCAGTGGTGGGGAGCAAGTTCCGCTATGCGGCAAAAAAGATAAAAGGCATCAGGCTGGATGCGAAGGGTTTCATGCTTTCAGATGCCGTTACGATAAAGGCTTATGATATGGGAATTATTCTGAACAACGGGCTGGATAATGCGATTGAAGCCTGCACAAGAATGAGGGAGAAACAGCCGGATGCAGAAGCCTATATCACGATCCGGACTTTTTGGGCAAAGAATATGTATTTTATAGAAATTGAGAACAGCTTTGATGGTGCAATACTGTTCAATAAGGACAGCGGCCTTCCCATATCAACAAAAGAGGATAAGGAAGTGCATGGGATAGGGCTAAAGAATATCAGAAAATGTGCAGTAAAATATGGCGGTGATATGGACTGTATTATAAAAGGCAATAGATTCACATTGTCGGTCATGGTAAAAAGTTAATCAGCAGGAAGGAGAAAAATTATTATGAGTATTTTAGGAGTAAATGATATGTTGGCGGTATATCAGTATGCGAATAAGGCGCAGAAAAATAATGCCACCGGGAAAACCAGTTTTGCGGACACCGTAAAGCAAACCGCAGAAAATAGTTCCGCATCGTGGGAGGAGCAGTATGTGGAGTATCTGAAACAGCGGTATGGAGTAAACGTGATGGTGAAAAATATCGGTAACGACCAAAGGAGTATTGACAACTTCGGCGCAAGTATAGCAGGGTATAACAATATTGTAATCGCTCCAAATATTTTAGAGGAGATGGCAAACGATCCGGAGAAAGCAGCCCATTATGAAATAGTAATCCAGAAAGGGCTCGATGACCTTCCAGGATGTAAGGCAGAAATGTCAATGAATGGATTCGAGATGTCTTCTTATGCCGTGAGTATTGATGAAAAAGGTGTGGGGTATGTATATGTGACCGGGGATCTGAAACCGGAAGTGCGGGCAAAGATTGAAGCAAAGGTGAGAGCAGAACAGGCGGCAAAACGGGCAAGACGGGTGCGGTATCAGGAGCTTGCCGAGGAAGCGGCAGAGAAGCGCAGAGAACAGACAGAGCTGCAATATCACAAACAGCTTATGGAAGATGCCCTGAAAAGAGGTAGTCTCGATACGACTGTAAACTATCATTTCATCAGCCGGTCACAGGTGTCGGCGGCGGCAATGGCTTATGAAAGTGCGATTGGTGCATACAGCAGTGATGTGTCGGGAAATACCAACAGGTAGGCGGGTATCCTGTTTTCACGGTAAGAAAACAAAAACACGGAGGTGGTAAGCAATGAATATCAGTATCAGGAAGGAAATGCCTGCAGATCACCGCATTGTAGAGGAACTGACGCGGGAGGCGTTTTGGGGTAATTTAGATCATCCCACCTGCGATGGAGAGCATCTGCTGGTACATAAATTGAGAACGTTCCCTTCTTTTGTGGCGGAGCTTGATCTTGTTGCGGAAGTGGAAGGCAAAATTGCAGGTCACGTCATTTACAGTCGGGCGAAAGTGCTGACGCCGGTTGAGCTTCTGCCTGCCAAACTGGTGACCGATCAGCTTCCTGAACAGGTAAAACAGACATTTGCGCGGCATGAGATCAGGTTTGTAGCCCAGCTGCAGCGATATAGTGGAGCAGAACTCCTTGAATGGGAGGGCATGGACGAGAGTCTGCTTATGAAAATCAACGGGATATTGTCACGGCTTGGACAGCCTTGTAAACTGTTGCCTTCATCTTATATTCTGCAGCTTACAGAACTGGGCGTGCGCAATCCGGTCTGTTCGCTGATTCGTTCCAAAGCCGGAATCTCTTTGTACCGTGTGGAAGCAGAAGGAAAAAAGCTAATTCTGAAAGTTTTTGAGAACCAGGAAAATGCGCGGGAAATAGACAATTATCTGATGCTGTCAGAACTTGACATACCGACTTTGCCGCTGTTGGGCTATACCCAAAATGCAATATTGTTGCCGAATGCAGAGGCAGGCGGCGAATACCGGCTTGGCAAAGAAAGCGATTTGAATAATACGAAGGTGGCAGGGGCGATCGCCAGATGGTACACCATGCTTCACAAAAAGGGCCGGGCGTATCTTTCCGGCAGCGAGAGTCCGATGTATGACGAATCTGATGTGCTCACCGCAGATAATATGAGGCTGATAGCTGAAAAGACCGGCACTGCGGAAAACATGCTCTGGCATACGATCACGGGGAATTATGACAGGATCCGCAGCCGCATAGATGCGCTGCCCCGGACGCTGACCTATAATGATTTTTATTGGACGAATCTGCTCGTATCAAAAACCGGCGAAAGCGCGTTCATGTTCGATTACAATTTGCTGGGCAAAGGCATCGCTTATGGGGATATCCGTAATGTAACAGGTTCGCTTTCCCCTGAGGCCGCGGCGGCATTTATACAGGAATACGGCGATGATATTGATGAGGAGCAGAAGAAAGCAGACGCCTTTATCGCACCTCTCGTTACGCTGGCTAATGCCTGCCGGTATGAGACTTTTCCGACATGGGCAGCAGCATCCCTTGAAGAACTGAAAAACGGCGAACTATTGAAACATTTGAGAGAATGGCTGCAGCTGGAGGGAGTGAAATGAGCACCCGATTTCAACGCGGGTGCTCATTGCCAGGGATTAAAGGAGCTTTTCTCCGTTTTCCTGCATCTTCATGGCGCGGACTTTGCAGGAGAGTCCGAACAGGTTGATGAAACCTTCTGCGTCATGGTGGTCGTACATATCGCCCGTGGTGAAGGAAGCGATGCTCTCATTGTAGAGTGTATACGGGGAAGTGGTGCCTGCTTTGATGATGTTGCCTTTGTAGAGCTTGAACTTCACTTCACCGGTCACGTATTTCTGGGTGGATTCAATGAAAGCCTGGATCGCTTCACGGATCGGGGTGAACCATTTGCCTTCATATACGATCTGTGCGAATTTATTGCCCAGATCCGCTTTCAGAGCGTATGTATCACGGTCGAGGATCAACTCCTCCAGCTGCTGATGTGCCTCGTAGAGGATGGTTCCGCCGGGGGTCTCATAGACGCCGCGGGACTTCATGCCTACCACACGGTTTTCCACGATATCAATGATGCCGATGCCGTGTTTGCCGCCCAGTTCGTTTAAGGTGGTGATGATCTCGGATACTTTCATCTTCTTTCCGTTTACGGAAGTGGGGATGCCTTTTTCAAAAGTCATGGTAACGTACTCGCCCTCTTCGGGAGCCTTCTCAGGAGTGGTGCCCAGAACAAGCAGGTGCTCGTAGTTGGGTTCGTTGGAAGGATCTTCCAGCTCCAGGCCTTCGTGGCTGATATGCCAGAGGTTACGGTCGCGGCTGTAGCTTGAGTCAGCGGAGAAGGGCAGATTGATACCGTGCTGTTTGCAGTATTCGATCTCGTCTTCACGGGAATTCATCGTCCATTTCTCATTTCTCCAGGCAGCGATGATCTTTAAGTCGGGCGCCAGAGCCTTGATGCCCAGCTCGAAACGGATCTGGTCGTTGCCTTTGCCGGTTGCGCCGTGGCAGATAGCGGAGGCGCCTTCTTTGCGGGCAATCTCTACTAATTTCCTGGCGATCACGGGACGCGCCATGGATGTGCCGAGAAGGTATTTGTTCTCATACACGGCATGCGCCTGTACGCAGGGCATGATAAATTCGTCACAGAATTCGTCCGTCAGGTCTTCAATGTAGAGTTTGGATGCGCCGCTGGACAGTGCCCGCTCTTCTAACCCGTCAAGTTCCTCGGCCTGTCCGCAGTTGCCGCATACGCAGATTACTTCATAATCAAAATTTTCTTTTAACCAGGGGATGATCGCTGTGGTATCAAGTCCGCCTGAATAAGCAAGAACAACTTTTTCTTTCATGGTAAGATCTCCTTTGTCTTGTCTCTTTACTTTTACCTTAAAACAATATACAGCATAGCGGTGGAGATTGCAAGCGTGATTTTATGCATTTTTCAAAGCAAATACGGCTCATTTTTATGCAAAAAGTAGAATGATATATGAATATTATGCAAAAATGATGAATTTTTATGCGGCAAGTGTTTTTTAGTGATTTCTATTTAAATGCGTGCTATACTATTGCAAGAAAGTCAAAATGGGTGTGGCGGCCTTTTTTTGTGATCGAGAAGCAGCAAAATATGCAGAATATAAGAAAAATCAAAGTTTTTATTGCATAATATACAGAAAAGACGTATTATTATGCAATATGGCGGTGGAAATGACCTGCGTGCAGATTTTGCCAGGAGTCAGAAACCGGCCGGAACAACAGGAGGAAGAGATGATCAAAGCAGGAATTATAGGAGCAACGGGATATGCGGGCGCTGAACTGGTGAGACTTCTTACAGGCCATAAGGAGGTCGAGATCAAATGGTATGGCTCTCGCAGTTATGTGGATCAGAAATATGCATCTGTTTACCAGAATCTTTTTCAGATCGTGGACGATGCCTGTATGGATGATAATATGGAAGAACTGGCCGGACAGGTGGATGTGATTTTTACGGCGACGCCGCAGGGGTTTTGCGCTTCCATGCTGAATGACGCTGTCTTGTCGAAGGTGAAGATCGTGGATCTGAGCGCGGATTTTCGGATTAAGCAGGTACCGGTTTATGAGAAATGGTACGGGATAGAGCACAAGTCTCCGCAATACATAGAGGAAGCGGTGTACGGCCTGTGCGAAATCAACAGGGAGGATGTAAAGCAGGCCAGGCTGGTGGCCAATCCGGGATGTTATACGACCTGTTCGATTTTGACAGCATATCCGCTTATTAAGGAGGGCATGATCGATCCGGACAGCCTGATCATTGATGCCAAGAGCGGTACGTCAGGTGCAGGACGGGGCGCCAGGGTGCCGAATCTGTACTGTGAAGTGAATGAGAATATCAAGGCTTACGGCGTGGCAGGCCACAGGCATACGCCGGAGATCGAGGAGCAGCTGGGCTATGCGGCAGGCAGAGAAATCCTGGTGAATTTCACGCCCCATCTCGTGCCGATGAACAGGGGGATTCTGGTGACGGAGTACGCGAAGCTGCTTCCGGTAAAAAGAGCGGACGGGCCGGAATCCCTGCCGACATACGAAGAGATCAGGGCCGTATATGATCGGTATTATGCGAAAGAGAAGTTTGTCCGCGTTCTGGAAAAGGGCGTCTGTCCGGAAACGAAATGGGTGGAAGGCAGCAACTATGTGGATATCAATTTTGTGATCGACGATCGGACGGGCCGGATCATTATGATGGGCGCGCTGGACAATCTGGTGAAGGGCGCCGCGGGTCAGGCGGTACAGAATATGAATCTGATGTTCGGGCTTCCGGAGAGCGAAGGGCTGGATCTGGTGCCGATGTTCCCGTAGTCCGCATGATTTAACAGGGAAAGGAACAGCACATGGTGAGAAGAGATAAAGTAAATTATTATCTGGATCTGGCGAAGATGGTGGCACAGCGCTCTACATGCCTGCGACGGCATTACGGCGCAGTGATCGTCAAGAATGACGAGGTGATCTCCACAGGATATGTGGGGGCGCCGCGGGGGCGGAAGAATTGTACGGATATCGGGGAATGTGTTCGTATCAGGATGGAGATTCCGCGGGGAGAGCGGTATGAGCTTTGCCGCAGCGTTCATGCGGAGGCGAATGCTATTATCAGCGCGTCCAGGGATAAGATGATCGGCAGTGCACTGTATCTGGTAGGCGTGGAGGCTGACACGGGAGAGTATGTGAAGAATTCCTGCAGCTGTTCCATGTGCAAACGCCAGATCATCAACGCCGGGATCGAGACGGTCTATATCCGGGACACGGAAGATGACTACCGGGTCATTCCGGTACAGCGGTGGGTTGAGGAGGATGAATCACTGGAGGGGACGCTGGGGTATTGAGTATGGTGCCCCTTAGTTGCAAGGGACCGGTGTTCTCAACAGTGCGCAGGATGAGGCATGACAGTGGGCACTCGACAGCAGGCGCTCAGTAACAGTATAACGGTATGGCAACAAACTCTGCTATTATGGTAGAGTTTGTGCGTAGAATGATTGTGTAATGGTACTGCGTGAACTTACAGAATAAGAGAAAGGCATGGAAGATCAAGATGACGATACGGACGATGACAATAGAAGACTATGAGGGCGTGAAGGCGTTGTGGCTTTCCATCAAAGGATTTGCCATCCGCAGTCTGGACGATTCGAGAGAAGGCGTCGCGCGTTTCCTTGACAGGAATCCTTCCAGCAGTGTCGTGGCGGTGGAAGATGGAAAGATCGTGGGAGCGATCCTGTGCGGGCATGACGGCAGGCGGGGCTGTCTGTATCATGTCTGCGTGGCGGAGGAATACCGGATGCGTGGGATTGGCAGACGGATGGTGGTCTTCTGCATGGAGGCGCTTAAGGCGGAGCAGATCAATAAAGTGTCCCTGATCGCTTTTACGGCCAATGACATCGGAAACGCATTCTGGCGGCAGATCGGGTGGACGAAGCGGGAAGATCTTAATTATTATGACTTTACGCTGAATGAGAAAAATATTACGGCGTTTAATAAGATGTGAGAGGTCAGCATGAAAGAAGTATTTGATTTGTCCAGGTTTGATTCTTATAAAGAAGATAATCGCAGGGAAGTAAAGAAAGCAGAAGGAGGGCTGCCCAACAGTTTATGGGATACTTATTCTTCTTTTGCAAATTGTTATGGAGGCGTTATCATTCTTGGTGTGAAAGAAGACAGAGAAGGGAAATGGCATACAACCGGATTAAAAAATGCTTCAAAATTGAAAAAAGATTTTTGGGATACCCTTAATAACCGCAAAAAGGTCAGTATCAATCTTTTGAAAGATGATGATGTAGAAACATTTTTGATGGAAGCCACAGGTGACGTGATCATGGTCATATGGGTGCCTGCTGCAAAACGTGAACAGAAGCCGGTGTTTATCAACGATGATCTGTTTGGCGGAACTTTTCGGAGAAACTGGGAAGGAGATTATCACTGCACGCGGTTACAGGTTAAAACAATGTTGCGTGATCAGGCGGAAGAAACCATGGATATGGAGGTGCTTGAGGAAGCCGAAATAGAGGATTTGAATATAGACTCTGTTCATGGCTATCGCAATAGCCATAAATCTTTTAAACCGGGACATCCGTTTGAAAGGCTGGATGATAATGAGTATCTTAGAGTTATCGGAGCAGCAGGTGTTTCCAAAGAAGATAAAAGGCTGCATCCGACGGCGGCTGGAATGCTGATGTTTGGAAATGAGTATGATATTGTAAGATATTTTCCGGAGTATTTTCTGGATTATAGGGAAAATCCGGATACCGTGATCAGATGGACAGACCGGATTCAATCTTCATCGGGTGAATGGTCGGGGAATTTATTTGACTTTTACTTTCGTGTATATAACAGGATCATCAAAGACATCAAAGTGCCTTTTAAAATGAAGGGAGGATTTCGGATCGATGATACGCCGGTGCACAGGGCATTGAGAGAGGCGTTGGCGAATTGCATTATCAACACGGATTTTTATGGAAAATATGGTGTTATCATATTGAAAGAGAGCGATAAACTTATATTGGAAAACCCGGGCTATATCAGGCTGGGCAAGGAACAGATGCGTCTTGGTGGCAGATCGGATCCCAGAAATAAAAGCCTGATGAAAATGTTTAATATGATAGATATCGGTGAACATGCGGGAAGCGGTGTGCCAAATATTTTTAATGTATGGGAGGAGGAAGGCTGGGAGGAACCGATCATAGAAGAAAGTTTTGAGCCTGACAGGACTTCATTGACTTTAAAATTTATCGAGAAACAAGCGATAAAAACAAGCGATAAAAAACAAGCGATAAAAACAAGCGATAAAAAACAAGCGATAAAAACAGGCAAAAATATGGAAAAGATCAGGCTGTATCTACAAAAACACGAAACAGCAAGAACAAGCGATATTGCGCAGTTTCTGGAGTTGAGTACAGCCAGAACGAGAGCGGTGCTTTCTGAAATGGAAGATGTCGAAGCAGTGGGAACAAACAGGGCGAGGGTGTATCGCCTGCGCCGGTAAGGGGTATTGATAAAGGCCTACGGTAACTGAACAGATGATGCAGGTGGTTTGCAGGTTAACTGTGTATGCCGATATAGAAGGTAGAGAACGTTGTGAGGCAGACTGCATGGAGGGGTTAAAAATGAGGACAATGAAGATCAAAGAGGCAAGGCAGGCATACACGGCGCAGCTGGAGGTGCTGCGGAACAGGCAGAGGAAGCTGCTGAAAGCAAGGGAGGAAAACGACGCACAATTAAAATACAGCTCGCAGGAGGAAGTGTGGAACGGCGGTTCCGGGGTAGTGCTCGAATTGTCGGAGGAATATCGTAAGCGTTCCCAAGAACTGCAGGAGCAGATCGACAAGGTGAAGGAACAGATCGAGGAGCATATAAAGCTGCGGGATCAGGTGATTCAGCTGGAGACCGGTATTGCCAATGCTGAGTCGGCGAAACAGCAGGGAGAGGCCATGAAAGAGTACGGGGAAGAGGTAGCCAAATGCCTGGAGATCGCCAGAAGGATCGCCAATGGTGACAAGGTGCCCGCTTCGGATGAAAAGAAGCTGATGGACTTCAATATGGAAATCTATCAAACGGCCAAACAGATGGCCGCGATGAACATGGATAAGAAGCACAAAGAGTATGAATCGCTGTGGGAGGAAGAAGAGGACGGGAAGGAGGAGCAGACGGATCCCCTTGAGATGGCCGGGGAGACGGAAGTTACTGTGGAGATTCCCGATATTGATCCGGAAGGCTGAAAAATGGTCTTTCCAACCGGAGTGAAATGTATTAGAATAAGAAGCGGTGCGCGGCGGCAGTGTGAAAAAGAAAGACGGAGATGCAAACGAAACAGGTTAGAAAAGAAAGGGATTACAGGACGATGAAGATAATAGAGGGCGGCGTTACTGCTGCGCAGGGGTTTGAGGCTGCAGGGATCGAGGCTGCGATCAAATATCAGAACAGAAAGGATATGGCGATGGTATACAGCCGGACGCCCTGCAGGGCGGCGGGTGTTTTCACCAGCAATGTGGTGAAGGCAGCGCCGGTTTTGTGGGATAAGGAGATCGTGGAGAACGCTCCTTCAGTGCAGGCTGTGATCGTGAATTCCGGTATCGCCAACGCCTGTACCGGCAGGCAGGGATATGACTGCTGCAGACAGACGGCGGAGAAGACGGCGCAGCTTATGGGGATTTCCCCGGATGCGGTGCTGGTGGCCTCAACAGGCGTGATCGGGAATCAGATCCCGGTGGAGAAGCTGCTTGCAGGCGTGGAGAAGCTGGCGGCGGCCAGGGCTGCTACGAAAGAAGCGGGTACACTGGCGGCGGAAGCCATCATGACCACGGATACGGTATCCAAGCAGGCGGCGGTGCAGGTCGAGCTGGGCGGCAGGACCGTGACGGTGGGCGGTATGTGCAAGGGTTCCGGTATGATCCATCCGAATATGTGCACCATGCTTGCCTTTGTGACCACGGATGCGGCGATCTCCAAAGAGCTTTTGCAGGAGGCGCTGCGGGAAGATGTGGCAGATACCTTTAATATGGTCTCTGTGGACGGGGATACTTCCACCAACGATACGCTTGTAGTGCTGGCTAACGGTCTGGCGGGCAATCCGGAGATCACCTGTAAGAATGAGGATTACGATAAGTTCCGGGAGGCGCTTAACTATATCAATACGACGCTGGCAAAGAAGATGGCGGGGGACGGCGAGGGTGCGACTGCGTTTTTTGAGGCGAAGGTGATCCATGCAGCCACCAGGGAGGAGGCGCGTATCTTAAGCAAGTCCGTGATCGGTTCAAGTCTGTGCAAGGCGGCTATATTCGGACATGATGCGAACTTTGGCAGATTTTTATGTGCGCTGGGATATTCGGGCGTACAGTTTGACCCGGAGAAGATCGAGCTGTATTTTCAAAATGCGGAAAAGAGTATCCTGATCTACAGGGACGGCTCAGCGGTGGAATACAGCGAGGAGGAGGCTACACAGGTGCTGGCTTCGCCGGAGGTCACGGTGCTGGTGGATATGCATATGGGTGATGCCGAGGCGGCAGCCTGGGGGTGTGACCTGAGCTATGAGTATGTGAAGATCAATGCGGATTACAGGAGTTGAGCAGGATATAGAAAATGAAAAAGGACGGTGAGATCATGGAACAGAAGGAAATGGATAAGATTTTGGGGAAGGCTGAGGTTTTGATCGAGGCCCTGCCTTATATTCAGAAGTTTAACCGTAAGATCATCGTGGTGAAGTACGGCGGCAGCGCCATGAGTGACGAGGAACTGCAGCGGAATGTGATCAAGGACGTTACGCTGCTTAAGCTGGTAGGTTTTAAGCCGATCATCGTGCACGGCGGCGGTAAGGAGATCAGCCGCTGGGTCGGCAAGGTGGGCAAGGAAGCGCGGTTCGTGAACGGCCTGCGGGTGACGGATGCGGAGACCATGGAGATCGCGGAGATGGTCTTGAATAAGGTCAACAAGAATCTGGTCAGGATGGTGGAAGAACTGGGCGTCAGGGCTGTTGGTATCAGCGGCAAGGATGCAGGGCTTTTGCAGTGTACGAAGAAATGTCCGGACGGGGAAGATATCGGTTATGTGGGTGAGATCAGCAGCGTGGATCCCAAGGTGCTTTATGACCTTCTGGAAAAGGATTTCCTGCCGATCGTGGCGCCTGTGGGGCTGGATCGGGATTTTATGACTTACAATATCAATGCGGATGATGCGGCCTGCGCCATCGCCAAGGCTGTGGGAGCGGACAAGCTGGTATTTTTGACGGATATCGAGGGATTGTATCGGGACATCAATGACAAGGGAAGTTTTATCTCAAGGCTGACGGCGTCTGCGGCTGACGAGTTGATCGGCAGCGGCTGTATCGGCGGCGGAATGCTGCCGAAGCTGAGCAACTGTACGGATGCCATCAGGGAAGGCGTTAACCGGGTGCATATTCTGGATGGGCGTATCGCGCACTGTCTGCTGCTGGAGATCTTTACCAATCAGGGAATCGGGACGGCAATCATCTCGGATGAGGATACTGTATAGCGGACACTGTTCCGGAACAGGCAGCCATTTGGGCAGGTAAAGCCGGAAATAATAAGACACAGAGAAGCAAAGAGCCCTGCAGAAGAGCTCAGATAAGAAAAGAAAAGGGATAAGCGAATGAGTACAACAATGCAGCAGTATATTGACGAGGCGGAGAAGGCCCTTTTACATACGTACAACCGTTACCAGGTGGTATTTGATAAAGGGGACGGCGTGTATCTGTATGATATGGAAGGAAAGCGGTATCTGGATTTTGTGTCCGGTATCGCGGTGTTTGCTTTGGGGTATCATAATGAAGAATACAACAATGCCCTGAAGGAACAGATTGACAAGATCATTCACACGTCCAATTATTACTATAATATGCCGGCGATCGAGGCGGCGGGGAAGCTGACGAAGATTTCCGGTATGGACCGGGTATTTTTCACCAACAGTGGTGCGGAGGCTGTTGAGGGGGCTGTCAAGACGGCCAGAAAGTATGCCTTTTTGAAAGATGGAAAGACGGATCATGAGATTATCGCCATGCACCATTCTTTTCACGGCCGGACCATGGGCGCGCTGTCGGTGACGGGCAATCCGCATTACAGGGAGGCTTTTGAGCCGATGATCGGGAATATCCGCTTTGCCGATCTGAATGATTTCGACAGCGTGCTGGCGCAGGTGACGGACAGGACCTGTGCGATCCTTTTTGAGACGGTGCAGGGAGAGGGCGGTATCTATCCGGCGACGGAGGACTTCATGCGCAGGGTGCGTAAGCTGTGCGACGAGCGGGATATCCTGATGATGCTGGACGAGATCCAGTGCGGCATGGGGCGGACGGGCCATATGTTTGCCTGGCAGCGCTACGGGATCAAACCGGATGTGATGACGGTGGCGAAGGCGTTGGGATGCGGTGTGCCGGTGGGTGCTTTTCTGATGACGGAAAAGGTGGGAGCCCATTCTCTCGTGGCGGGAGATCATGGCAGTACCTATGGCGGCAACCCGTTAGCCTGTGCGGCTGTCAGCAGGGTGATCGACCTTTTTGAGAAACAGAAGGTGCTGGAAAATGTGAAGGAGACGGGTGCCTGTCTGGGAGAGAATCTTAAACAGCTGGTGGAGGAATTCGACTGCGTGAAGGAACACCGGGGTGTGGGACTGCTGCAGGGACTTGTTTTTGACAGGCCGGTGGGCGATATCATCACCCGGGCGATGGACCGGGGGCTGGTGCTGATCAATGCCGGGTCGGACATTATCAGATTCGTGCCGCCGCTTGTGATCACGAAGGCGCACGTGGACGAGATGATGCGGATCCTGCGTGAATCGATCCGGGCGGCAGTATACGGAGAGGAACAGATATAAGGAGAAAAAGGTGACGCTGAGAAAAAGATTAATCACGATTCTGATCATCGCGCTTTGTGCCGGCGGGGTGTATGCTGCCGGTCATTTCGGGCTGACGATGAGACATACTGAGGAGACGGAGGAGGAAGAGGATTCGCTGTTTACGCGCAGGGAGACGATCTATCTGTGGTACACGGATGAAGCGCTGACGGATTATTTAAGCAGTGTGGCGGTGGCTTACAGTGAGTATCAGGATGCGGTGCGCGTGATGCCGGTCTATACGTCCGGCAGGGAATATCTGGAGACGGTCAACCAGGCCGCGCTCCACACGGAGGAAGTGCCGGATCTGTACATTATAAGCAACGATTCCCTGGAAAAGGCATATCTGGCAGGGCTTGCGTCGGAGGTCAGGCTGCCGGAGGGTGCGCAGGCCATGGAACAGTGGTATCCGGAGACGGCGGTGCGGGCGGTGACGTATCATGACAAGCAGATCGCCTATCCGTTTTATTTTGAGACAAGCTGTTTTTTGTATAACAGGACTTATCTGGAGGACTGGGCGCGGACGCAGATCGAGGCGCAGCAGGATATGGAGGAAGCACAGGAGGCGCAGCAGCAGGCTGATGAGGCGACGGAGGACGGGACAGATACGGCCGGGGAAGAGGGCGCCGCGGCTGACGGTGAGAGTGCAGGTCAGGAAGAGGGCGCCACGGAGGCTTCCGGAAGCACGGAAGATGCGGTGGCGGCAAGAGTGGAACAGGCTTTGCCGGACACGATCGACGATATTCTTACCTTTGCCTATGAATACGATGCGCCGGAGCAGGTGGAGGGAGTCTTTAAGTGGGACGTGTCCGATATCTTCTATAATTATTTCTTTGTGGGCAGCGCCATAGATGTGGGCGGCCCCAACGGAGACCTGGCCGATTCGATCCATATCTATAATGAAGATGCGATTAAGTGTATGCGGGTCTATCAGGACTTGAACCAGTTCTTTTCCATCGACACGAAGGAGATCAGCTATGACGGTGTGCTGCAGGAGTTTATGGACGGTAAGATCGTCTATACGGTGGCCACGTCGGACGCCCTGTCCAAGATCGAGACAGCGAAGGCGGAAGGGAATTTTGCATATGAGTACGGAATTTCTATGCTGCCGGATGTGAGCGACGAACTGGCGTCGGCCTCCCTGTCCGTGACACAGTGCGTGGTCGTCAACGGTTATTCCGAGAAAAAGGATATGGCCAATGATTTTGCGGTCTATCTGACACAGCATGCCAGCGATACGCTGTTTGACAGAACGGGAAAGCTGCCGGTCGGCAATGTGGGAGATACTTATGCGGATGCCAACCGGGAAGCCTTTTTACAGGAGTACAAAAGTTCCGTCCCGATGCCGAAGATGATCGAGACGAGCAATTTCTGGGTGGAGCTGGAGATTACTTTTGCCAGGATCTGGGGCGGAGAGGACGCCAACAGTGGCTTAAAGGCGCTGTCCGAGAAGATCATGTCGCAGGTGGTCGGCGGAGAATACGAAGAGGAATACATCGATCTTCCGGAGGAAGTCGTGGAAGAGTACGTGGATGAGGAGACGGAGGAAGAGGAAGAAGAATAAAAAGGCGTCCCGCCAATGCATATTTCATAGAGGAAACGGAAAAAATGAGACAAAGCATGGATAGTGTTTTGTCTCTTTTTGATAGAGTGGACTTGAAGGAGGAATCTTATGTTTGGGTTTTTGATCGCATTGTTGTCGGGAGCGCTTATGAGTATACAGGGCGTGTTCAACACGCAGGTGACGAAGACTTCCGGAATCTGGGTGGCCAATGCCTTTGTGCAGTTTACGGCGCTGCTTGTCTGTCTGGCATCGTGGCTTGTCACGGACAGGTCTTCTTTTACGACGCTGTGGAAGGTGGAACCGAAGTACATGCTTCTGGGCGGCGCGATCGGCGCGGTGATCACCTATACGGTGATCAAGGGTATGGAGATGCTGGGGCCGGCCAGAGCGGTGATGATCATCGTGATCTCACAGCTGATCGTGGCGTATCTGATCGAGCTTTTCGGACTTTTTGGCGTGGAAAAGCAGCCGCTGGAGATGCGCAAGATCGTGGGAATGGGCGTGGCGATTGCCGGAATTGTGATTTTTAAGTGGACATAATTGCCAATTTATCTTACAATGGAAATACAGTGCACAGCGGGAACTTCCTTGAGGGACGACAACGTCCGGAAAGGAAATTATGTGTGAACAAAATTTAAAAAGAAAAGCGGCAGTGATCCTGTCGCTGTGTATGGCGGTAAGCGGTGTATCACTTGTGCTGGGCGGATGTACCAGACGGGAGCAGCTTGTGCTGGAGACGGCGGATATGGCGGACGAGAGCAGAGGCGGCGGGCCGGGGATGACCGGTCAGGTTCCGGATGGAGAAGCAGTCGGAACGGGTTCGGAGCGGATGCAGGAGCAGGCTGGCCAGGGACAGACGCAGTCAGGGAGCGGTCAGCAGGCAGGCCAGGGACAGACGCAGCCGGAAAGCGGGCAGCAGGCGGGCCAGAGCCAGTATAGCGCGGCGGGGGACGAGGCGGCAAAGGCCGGACAGTACGCAACCGGAACGGGTGTCGACGGATCCGCACAGTCTGGCGGCGGAGCGCAGACATCAGACGGCACAGTGATCTGGGTGCATGTCTGCGGGGCGGTAAGGAAGGCCGGCGTCTATGAGTTGCCGGCGGGCAGCAGGGTCTATGAAGCAGTGCAGGAAGCAGGCGGTTTTGCGGCGGATGCGGATGAAAGTTATGTTAACCAAGCGCAGCGCCTTTCCGACGGCGCAAAGCTGGTGATTCCGACGGTGGAGCAGGTCGAAGAGGCTGCCGGCGACAGCCGGACGGAAGCAGGACAGATCGGTATCGTGGAACAGGCCGGTGTGCAGCCGGACGGATACGGCGTGAGCGACGCCGGAACCGGGGACGGCGCCGGGCGGACGGATCCGGTATCCGTGGCAGCGGACGGCAGGATCAATATCAACACGGCCTCGGAGGCGCAGCTGTGTGAGATTCCGGGGATCGGCGCCACAAGGGCGGCGGCTATTGCGGCATACAGGCAGGAGCACGGCGGGTTTTCTTCCATAGAAGAGATCATGAACGTGAGCGGCATCAAGGAAGGAACCTATGCAAAAATAAAAGACCGTATCACGGTAAATTAACGATAACAGTTCGAAGGGTTACAGGGGATTGTATCGGTCAGAGGTGTAAAACGGAATGGGACAGAAAGTATTAGTGGTTGACGACGAGAAATTGATTGTGAAGGGCATCCGTTTCAGTCTGGAGCAGGACGGTATGGAAGTGGACTGCGCCTATGACGGGGAGGAAGCGCTGGAACTGGCGCGGCACAACGTTTACGATATGGTACTGCTGGATGTGATGCTGCCGAAGATGACGGGATTCGAAGTGTGTCAGCAGATACGGGAATTTTCCAATGTACCTATAGTTATGTTAACCGCCAAGGGCGAGGACATGGATAAGATCCTGGGACTTGACTACGGCGCCGACGACTATATCACCAAACCTTTTAACATACTGGAGGTCAAGGCGCGGATCAAGGCGATCATGCGCAGGACTGTCAGAGGCGGTGAATCCAGAGACAACGCCAGAGTCGTGGAGAAGGGCGGTATGCGTCTGGTCTGCGACAGCAGAAGAGTCTATATCGACGGCAGGGAGATCAATCTGACGGCCAAGGAATTCGAGGTGCTGGAGCTTTTGATGAAGAATCAGGGCAGGGTGTACAGCAGGGAGAATCTGTTGAAGCTCGTGTGGGGGAATGACTATCCGGGCGATGTGAGAACTGTAGACGTACATATCAGAAGACTGAGAGAGAAAATCGAGAATACCCCCAGCGATCCGGTCTATGTACGAACCAAATGGGGTGTGGGATACTATTTTGCTTAAGAATAAACTGCGTAATATAAAAATTCTGAGAAGTCTGAAATCACGAATCTTTCTGATCCTGCTTATCGTAGGACTGATACCCTGTGTCAGTATGCGGTATGCGATCCTGCAGAATTATGAGCAGCGTGCCGTCAATGTCAAGATCTCCGACGTGTCCACGCAGCTCAGGATTCTGGCCAATCACCTGATCACATATCATTATCTACAGGACACTTCTTCCGAAGTGATCAATGCCGAACTGGATCAGCTTTCCAGCCTTTATGACGGCCGTGTGCTGGTGATCAACAATGATCTTAAGGTGGTCAAGGACACATACGGTATCAGCGAGAATAAGACGATCATCTCCGAGGAAGTGGTGCGCTGTATCAAAGGCGAGAACACCAGCCGCTATGACAGGAACAACGGCTACGTGGAGATGACGATCCCGATTACGGAGACGGTCACTCTCGGCGGCAGCGAGAAGGAGGCCAAGGAGCGGAAAGAGATCGTGCGGGGTGTGATGCTGGTCAGCGCGTCAACGGACAGCATCAGCGTGACGATGGAGATTTTAAGCCGCAAGGCATTGATCGTGGAGGTTATCGTGATCATTGCGACGACGATCGTCTCGGTGCTGGCCGCCAAGATTTTGATCAGACCCTTTGAGAAGATCACGGAAGCGCTTGACGAGGCGCAGGAGGGGTACAGCAGCGATCCGATCTCCGTCACTGACTGTGTGGAGACAGAACATATCGGCGATGCTTTTAACAGGGTACTGGGGCGGATGAAGGTGCTGGATACGTCCAGACAGGAATTCGTGTCCAATGTGTCCCATGAGCTGCGGACGCCGATAACTTCCATGAAGGTGCTGGCGGATTCACTGATCAGCCAGAAGGATGTGCCGGTGGAATTGTATCAGGAGTTTATGGCGGATATTGCAGAGGAGATCGACCGGGAGGATGAGATCATCACGGATCTTCTTTCACTGGTCAAGATGGACAGGACTGCGGCGGATTTAAATATCACGGAAGTGGATATCAATGCGCTGGTGGAGCTGATCATGCGCAGGCTGCGGCCGATCGCGCAGAACCGTGATGTGGAGGTAGTCTATGAGAGTGTGCGTCCGGTCACGGCGGCCGTGGATGAGGTGAAGATAACGCAGGTCATCTCCAATCTGGTGGAAAATGCGATCAAGTACAACAAGGAGCACGGCTGGGTGCGGGTCAAGCTGGATGCGGACCATCAGTACTTTTCGGTGGAGGTGGCAGATTCCGGCATCGGCATTCCGGCGGAGAGTATAGATCATATCTATGAAAGATTTTACCGCGTTGACAAATCGCGTTCCCGGGAAATCGGCGGGACGGGACTCGGGCTGGCGATCACCAGAAGTGCGATCCTTATGCACAGGGGCACGATCAAGGCAGAGAGCATTGAGGGAGAAGGTACGACGTTCACGATCAGGATACCGCTTAAGTACATTCCGGTATAACAGAAAAGAAAAGAGTAGTAATGCGTATGAGATGGAAATTGAAAACCGCAGCGGCTGTATGTCTGCTGCTCCTGTTGTGTACGGCGTGCGGAAGTGAGCAGGAAGCGGAGAGCGGCAGCGTATATGATATATATTATGTAAACAATGAGGAGACCAATACCCTGACGAGGCAGTATGTCAGCGAGACGACCGATTCGTCGAAGCTGCTGCAGGAGCTGCTCGGCCAGCTGGGGACGCTGCCGTCGAAGCTGGAGTATAAGGCGCCGTTGGCGGACGGTTTCAAGCTGTTGGGATACACGCTGGAGAACGGCCAGCTGACGATGAATTTTGACGACAAGTACAAGTCGATGGATATCACCAAGGAGGTATTGACAAGGGCGGCGATCGTGCGGACGGTAACGCAGATACCGGAGATCAGCCTTGTTTCTTTTACCGTGCAGGGGGAGATGCTGGCGGACAGCAGCGGCATGGCCATCGGCACGATGAATGCGGATTCTTTTATCGAGAATGCGGGAGACGAGATCAATGCCTATGAGAAGGTGAATCTCAAGCTGTACTATGCCAATGAGGACGGAACTGGTCTTGTGGAAGAGAACCGTCGTAATGTAGTATACAACAGCAATATTTCCCTGGAAAAGCTGGTGGTGGAGCAGCTTGTGAAGGGGCCGCTCATGGAAGGGGCCTATTCCACGATCAATCCATCTACGAAGATCATAAGTGTGTCGGTCAAAGACGGTATATGTTATGTAAACCTCGGTTCGGATTTTTTGAACCAGCCCAACAGCGTGAGTGCGGAGGTGACGATCTATTCTATCACCAATTCTCTTGTTGAGCTGTCGAATGTCAATAAGGTGCAGATATCCATCGGCGGAGAGACGAACATAACATACCGGGAGAAGATTGATCTGAACAATCTGTTTGAGAGAAATTTGGATCTGCTGGTCACACCGTAGCGATAAAGTAAACAGGAAGATATGAGGAAGAGAATGAGAAGACCATTATGCCTGATCGGACTGGTATATGTGGCGGCGGTCTGGCTCGTGATTTTCTGCAGGACGGGCAGCGCGGCGGTCTGCGATTCCCTGGACAGGGAGCAGATCGTGGCGGCCGGTTTTGTGGAATGGAAGGAATACAGGTTATCACGGGACGTCAAAACGCCTGTCCTATATTTATCCGATGCAGTAATTCTAAACACAAGTCAAATAACAGTTCTGGAACAATTCCTGACAGATTCAGAGAAGATTCCAAAGAAAGATTTACATATGTTACGCAGCTTCTGGAAGACAGAGAAAGAGAAGCTGGGAAGAGAAGACGCCGACGGGATTGGCGGCGTTATATGTTATATGAAGGAAACGGATATGCCGCCGACGGGCAGCCTTGTGATGGTGCGGGGAAGCTGGCGCTCTTTTACCCATGCCACCAATCCGGGAGCGTTCGACGCGGCCGGTCATTATGCGGTGCATGGGCAGCAGGGACGGATGATGGACAGCGTACTGCTTGCAGGGAGCAGCGCATACAGTGTCTTCAAAGAAAAGATGTACCGGCTGCGGGAATATCTGTCTCTGCTGCTGGACGCCTGCTATGACGGGGAGGATGCTTCTGTTATGAAGGCCATGCTTCTGGGAGAAAAGGGGACGCTGGATGCGGAGCTGAAAGAATTATACAGGGCCAGCGGCATCATCCACATTCTGGCGATCAGCGGTCTGCATCTGTCCATTATCGGTATGGGATGCCACCGGCTTTTTCGGTGGATCAGGCTGCCATATGCGGTTGACATAATATTATGCAGCAGCCTTATGTACTGCTACGGCACGATGACGGGAATGGGAACTTCCATGCTCCGGGCCTATGTCATGTTTGTCATGCACCTGCTGGCGGGCATGATCGGCAGGACCTATGATCTGCTGACGGCGATGACTGTGGCGGCGCTCATCATTCTGCTGCAGCAGCCATTGTATCTGCAGCAGAGCGGTTTTCTGTTTTCATTCGGGGCGGTCTGCGGCATCGGTATCCTGCTGCCGGCGGCGGAGAGAAATCTGTTTGGGAAGAGCCAGGCGGAGAGGGCGGTTTTCTCCGGCGTTGTGATCTCCCTGTCCACGCTGCCGGTGTATCTGTGCTGTTACTATGAATTTCCGCCCTATTCGGTGCTTTTGAATCTGATCGTGATTCCCTGCATGACGCTGGTTTTGCTGGGTGGTCTGGCAGGATTGGGCGCTGCGGCCTGGTTTTTGCCGCTGGGGGCAGTGACAGCCCTACCGGTGCATTATCTTCTGTGGTTTTATGAGGTATGCTGTACTGTCTGTATGCGTCTGCCGGGCCATACCTGGGCGGCCGGCCATCCGGAACTGTGGCAGGTACTGCTTTTCTTCGGCATTCTTCTGGTGCTTGTGGTGTGGAACGGCAAAATACCGAAGCTGCTTTTCTGGCAGGGTATGCTGTGTGCGCTGCTCACATTTACCTTAAAGCTGCCGCAGGGGCTGCAGATCACCATGGTGGATGTGGGGCAGGGAGATTGTATTTACCTGTCGGAGGACAGCGGCATCCACATGCTGATCGACGGCGGCAGCTCCGATCAAAGTGATGTGGCGAAGTACCAGATCGTTCCTTTTTTAAAATATGAGGGTGTGTCGCATCTGGACGCTGTAGTGGTCACCCATCCGGACAGGGATCATATAAGCGGTATCTGTGCTTTGCTGGAGGAGACGGGGGATGCCGCCGGAGAAGGCAGATTCACGATCGGGACACTGTATCTGCCGGATGTGGGAGCGGCAGGCCGTAACGACGGTTATCGGGAGCTGGAAGAACTGGCGGCGCGGGCCGGGGTGCCGGTGGGATACATTGGGTATGGAGACCGGCTGCAGTGCGGTGGTGTTATGTTAACCTGTCTGCACCCGGAGAAAGGGTGGAACACGGAGGACAGCAATGCCTATTCTACAGTGCTGCATCTGCGCTACGGCGAGTTTACGGCACTTTTTACGGGAGATCTGGAAGGAGCGGGGGAGAGGCGCGTGGAGGGGCTTATCCGGGAGGCCGGGGAACTGCAGGATATCATGCTGCTTAAAGTAGCGCATCACGGTTCCGGAAATTCGACGGGGGAGCTGTTTTTGCGGGAGCTGAATCCGAAGATCGCGCTGATCTCCGCCGGCAGAAACAACCGGTACGGGCACCCGCATGAGGCGCTTCTGGAACGGCTTACGGCGCAGGGGTGCCAGATCTACAGGACGCAGCAGAGCGGGGCGGTGACGGTGAGGGTGCGGCGCAGGAAGGGAGTGGAGGTTCGGACTGTGCTGCCTTTTGAGGAAACTGCTGATTAAGCCGGCACATCAGGTGTTGCTTAGCGGTATATGTTTGTTGTACAATAAGATATATTTTGGATAACGGATTTTTAAGGAGCGCCATTGCGGGACTGCATCGGAACAGGGATACAAGAGAAAGAACAGAGAGAAAATACGTCATTTATTGAGGGACGGTATCGGGACTGGTATAAAGGCAGGAGAACGGAGTAAGAATAGGAGAAGAAGGAAGAGGAGGTGGATGTGATGGCAAAAAGAATGCTGGACTGCTGTGCGTCGGATTTTGCAGGTTTTTCGAAGGAGGAGCTTCTGGAGTCTGTGCGCAGGAGTGAAGGCCGCGTGCTGCTCTGTGAGACGATCGGCACGGTACGGCCCATGCTGGGAGATGTGACCAACGCAGAGTTTGTGGCGGCGATGGGGGCGGATTTCCTGCTTCTGAATATGTTCGATGTCCATGCGCCGAAGATAGAGGGGCTGCCGGCGGGAAAACCGGAGGATACCGTGCAGTTGATCAAGCAGCTGACGGGGCGGCCCGTGGGCATTAATCTGGAACCCACGGATGTGGGGGAGGAGGAGCAGACCGATCCGCTGTGGCAGATGTCCGCCGGGCGGCGTGCCACTTTGGAAAATGCAAGGCGCGCCTGCGATATGGGCGTGGATCTGATCCTGCTGACAGGCAATCCGGGTATGGGTGTCAGCAATGAGGCCATTGAGACGACGCTTAAGCTGTATAGGGAAGAGCTTGGTGACAGAGTCATTCTGGCAGCAGGCAAGATGCACGCGGCCGGAGTGCTGGCGGAAGCCGCGGAGCAGATCATGACGAAGGACGATGTCCGGCGTTTCCGGGAGGCCGGGGCGGATGTGCTGCTTTTTCCAGCACCAGGAACGGTGCCGGGCATTACGATGGAGTATGTGCGTGAGCTGGTGGCATTTGCCCACGGCTTGGGGGCGCTGACGATCACGGCCGTCGGCACATCTCAGGAGGGTGCGGACACGGATACCATCCGCCGGATCGCATTGATGTGCAAGATGACCGGTACGGATATCCACCATCTGGGCGACACCGGGTATACGGGGATGGCGCTGCCTGAGAATATACAGGCGTATTCGGTTGCCATCCGCGGGATCAGGCATACCTATCATCGGATGGCGGCGTCGGTGCGCCGGTGAATATGAAGGGTGAATATAAAAAGGCTGATTTTGCATATGAAACGCATATAATTGTGGAAAATTCACCAAAATGTTGATATAATATGCAGAAACACATATATTATATGAACGGAGGTGGTATGCTGTGCTGGTTCAGTTTACGTTAAAAAATGTTCTTTCGTTCCGTGAGGAAACGATTCTTGATATGACGGCAATCAGTGCCTATAAAGAACATGAATGCAATTTGATTGATATTGGTACAAAAGAAAGATTTCTCAGAGTGGCATCTATTTACGGAGCCAATGCGAGTGGGAAGTCAAATCTGAATGTTGGGATGCGTTTATTTCAAAATATCGTCAAAGAATCACTGAATAATGTAGATGAAGGTTTGGAGACTGCAATCAGCAAATATTATGTCCCTTTTTTGTTCGAAGAAAACAGCGATAATTCCGAATTTCAGATTGTGATGATCATTGGCGGATTTGAATACCGGTATGGGTTTGAGTATAATGATGAGCGTATTGAGATGGAATGGCTGTATCGGAAGAATCTGGTGACGAACAGAACGATCACTATTCTGGAACGATCTAAAGATGTGATAGAATTCGGAGCTTTCAGCAGAAAGGAATGTGATGCCTATAAAGATCAGATTCCCAGTGAAACATTGGTACTGTCTGTTTTTAACAAATTAAGGTTGAAGACAGAAGTGTTTAAAATCGTTTATGCGGGTATTATGTCCACGCTTGTGGTTTCAGCAGATTCGATGCAGGATGCCAGGTATCTGGAGAAATTCCTGCCGGACGTTATCGAACAGGATAAAGAGGGGCTTATTGCATTTTTGACGGCAATAGACAGTGGTATTCAGGATATTTACTGCGATGACAGCGATAAAGTGATTCGTTTTATTACCATGCACAGAGGTAAAAACGGAAAAGACTATCCTCTGAGTTTATATGATGAGTCGGAAGGCACTATAAAAAGTATTGTACTGTTTATACAGTCAAGAATAGTGATCGCTTATGGGGCCTCCCTTTTTATTGATGAATTGAATATAAAGCTGCATCCGTTGCTGTTAAAGTTTGTTGTTGATCTGTTTTATGATAATGATTCGTCGGCACAGCTGATCTATACAACGCATGACACGACACTGATGGATAAAAAGTTTTTCAGAAGAGATCAGATCTGGTTTGTACAAAAGGATGAGTCTGGTTATTCTGCATTATCTGCATTGTCAGATTTTAAAGTCAGATCTGATGCATCTTTTGAGAAAGATTATCTGGCAGGCGTGTACGGTGGGATTCCTCTTCTAAAAGAGTTTGAAATGAAAGAGGGTGAATGAATGGGGTCGGATGATCTGTTTAAAAAGCGAAGAACGGATCGGAAACGCAGGCGGCATGAATTTAAAATGCCCAGGGCGAATTCTTATTTGATCGTGACAGAAGGGGAGAGGACGGAGCCATATTATTTTAAGGGAATTCAGGAACAGATTATGGCAAAAGTCGGCGGCCGGATAGACATTGTGGAAGCACCTCTGATCGAGATAAGCGGGGAAGGCTGTTCGACAGGTAAATTGATCGAGATTGCTGAACGTATCGTCAAGGATGCAAAAATAATGTATCAGAATGTATGGGTCGTGTTTGATAAGGACGACTTTCCTGATTTTGATGAGGCGGTCATGGCAGGAAAACGCAGAGGATATGGGGTTGCGTGGAGTAATCAGTCGTTTGAATACTGGCTGTATCTACATTTTGCATACAGTGATTCAGCGCTGCATCGGGACGGATACTTTCCATGGAGTGGAAACTGCGATAAAGCTGGCAAAAAGACGTATGGCGGGCTATCATGAGGAAACAGATAAGCCATCGGCATATGATCCGGGAACTACAGTATATCTGCTTGTTGAGGAATTAAGAAGATTTTTGTAAGCGGATACATCGGGTGTAATACGGGAAATTTGGGGAAAACGGAAATGCAAAAGATATTGGTAGTGGACGATGCAGCGGTAAACCGCGAACTGCTGCAGGAAATGCTGGAAGACAATTATGTGATCGAGATGGCGGAGAACGGGCAGCAGGCACTGCGTAAGCTGCTGGAGTTTAAGGAGGAACTGGCGGCGGTTCTTCTGGATCTGCAGATGCCGGAGATGGACGGCTTTGCGGTGATCGATGCGATGAAGGAGAACGGATGGCTGGAACAGATCCCGGTGCTTGTTATCAGTATCGAGAGTACGCCGGAGGTTGAGAACCGGTGTCTGGAGATCGGGGTTTCCGACTTTATTCATAAGCCTTTTGACAGATCCATTGTCAAGAACCGGGTCAGGAACACCATCGACCTGTTCGCCTATAAGAACAGTCTGGAGCAGCAGGTGGAAGAGCAGCGGGAGACGCTGCGGCAGCAGGACAGGATCATTCGCATCCAGGCCGAGAAGCTGAAGGAGGCGGAACCCTTCAACCGCCTGATGATGGAGTACCGGTTCGCCATCATGGAGATCGAGACGAGATTAAAGGTGCTGAACGAGGAATTCTCACGGGAGTACAAGCGAAATCCTTTTGAGTCCATCAAGAGCAGGCTGAAAACGCCGGAGAGCATCTATGAGAAACTGGAGCGCAAGGGACATCCGATCACGGTGGATAATATCAGAGAGCACCTGACGGATGTGGCGGGTCTGCGGGTCATCTGTTCTTTTCCGGACGATATCTACCGGCTGGCGGATCTGGTCATCCGGCAGGACGATATCCTTCTGCTTCGGAAAAAGGACTATATTCAGAATCCGAAGGACAACGGCTACAGGAGTCTGCATCTCATACTGAGCGTACCGATCTTCCTTTCCAATGAAAAGAAGTACATGAAGGCGGAGGTTCAGTTCCGCACGATCGCTATGGATTTCTGGGCCAGTCTGGAGCATAAGCTGAAATATAAGAAGAATGTCAAAAATGCGACACAGATCGTGGCGCAGCTCAAAGCCTGTGCGGATTCCATTGAAATGCTGGACTACCAGATGCAGGATCTTCGCAACAAGATTGATATGGACGGCAGGCCGATTTAGAAATTGATTAATCCTGCGTTTTGTCATATACTTAACTTATGCAGAAATTAACGGAAGAAATCAAAACTGGACAACTGAAACAGGTCTATATCCTGTACGGCGAGGAGGCATATCTGCGCAGCCAGTACAAGGATAAGCTGAAAAAGGCATTGCTCGGCGACGGAGACGATATGAACTTTCACTACTTTGAGGGAAAGAATATTTCCCAGGGGGAAGTGATCGATCTGGCTGAGACTATGCCCTTTTTTGCGCAGCGCCGGGTGATCGTGCTGGAGAACAGCGGCCTTATGGCCAGGGGCGGGGAAGAACTGGCGGCTTATCTGGGCAATCCGGCGCAGACGGCTTATTTCGTGTTCGTGGAACAGTCGGTAGACAAGAGAAGCAGGCTGTACAAGGCGGCCACGGCCAGGGGGCGCGCCATCGAGTTTAAGGCGCAGGATGAGGCCGTGCTGAAACGATGGATCCTGGGATTTTTAAAAAAAGAAAATAAAAATATCACGGAGCGGGATCTGAACTTTTTCCTGGATAAGACGGGCTCCGGTATGGACAATATCCGGGGAGAGTTGGAGAAACTGTTCTGTTACTGTATGGGGCGGGATGTGATCACGGCGCAGGATATCGAAGCGGTCTGCACCAGACAGGTGAGCAGCCAGATCTTTGATATGATCGATGCGGTGGCACAGAAGAAGCAGAAGACGGCGTTGGATCTGTATTATGACCTGCTGACACTGAAAGAGCCGCCTATGAGGATCCTGTTCCTGATCACGAGACAGTTCAATCTTCTGCTGCAGGTAAAGGAACTGAAAAACAAAGGCTATGACGCCAATGCCATCGGCGGCAAGGTGGGGCTTGCCGGGTTTATCGCCCGCAAATATGTGACGCAGGCCGCCAGATTCAGGGAGGAAGACCTGCGCAGGGCGCTGACGGACTGCGTGGAGACGGAAGAGGCGGTCAAGACCGGCAGAATGAATGATGTGATGAGCGTGGAGCTGTTGATCGTGAAATACAGCGCTGCGTCGATGTAGTGTACAGCAGCAGGAGCAGAGAAAAGGTAAGGTAAAGTAAAGAGGAGGCACAGGGATGACGGTTCAGTTTTTATTCCCGGAAGGGAAAAGGCAGGCATTGACGTTCAGTTACGACGACGCACAGATTCATGACAGGCGTCTGGTCGATATTTTTAATCAGACAGGGATGAAGGCGACCTTTCATCTCAACAGCGCGACGCTGGGACAGCCAGGGTATATCACCCGCGAGGAGGTGAAAGCGCTTTACGAGGGGCACGAAGTGGCCTGTCACGGTGTGACGCATCCCTATTTTAACCAGCTGTCGGTGACGCAGACGATGAGAGAGGTGTATGAGGACAGACGGGAGCTGGAGCGATGCAGCGGCGGTATCGTGCAGGGAATGTCGTATCCGTTCGGGGAGTACAATGAGGAGCTGATCCGGACGGCGAAGGATGCGGGGATCGTGTACAGCCGGACGGTTGAGGGCACGATGAATTTTAATCTGCCGTCAGATTTCATGCGCTGGCATCCGACCTGCCATCATGGCGGTGTGACGGAAGCGCTGATGGATGAATTCCTGAACCCGCCGATGTACAGGAGCCTGTCGCTGTTGTATATCTGGGGGCACAGCTATGAGTTTGCACAGGATGACAGCTGGAGCCATATAAACGATATCTGTAACAGACTGCAGGGCCGGGAAGACGTGTGGTATGCCACGAATATGGAGATCTATGCGTATGTGACGGCAATGCGCTCCCTGGTGATCTCGGTGGAGGGGGATATTCTGTATAACCCGTCTGCGGTCACGCTGTATGTGCGGGCCGGCGGACAGACGCTTGCACTGGGCGCCGGAGAGCGGAAGAAGCTGGACGCGGCATTGTAGGCGGGAACAGCAGGTTGTATTATAACAGGTGATATTATTTAAAAACATAAAAAGAAAGCTTCGGTTTGGAGGAAAATATGGGTATGAATATTGTATGTCTGGATCTGGAGGGAGTGCTGGTGCCGGAGATTTGGATCGCTTTTGCTGAGGCGAGCGGAATTTTGGAGCTCAGGCGGACGACCAGGGACGAGCCGGATTATGATAAATTGATGCACTGGAGGCTGGGAGTGCTGCGGGAGCATGGCCTGGGACTGCAGGAGATACAGGACACGATCGCGACCATCGATCCGCTGCCGGGCGCGAAGGAATTTCTGGACGAACTTCGCAGCATGACGCAGGTGATCATTATCAGTGATACCTTCACGCAGTTTGCGGGGCCGCTGATGAAAAAGCTGGGCTGGCCGACGCTTTTCTGCAATTCTCTTGAGGTTGCGCCGGACGGGGAGATCACGGGCTTCCGGATGCGGATTGAGAATTCCAAGCTGTCTACGGTGAAAGCGTTACAGTCCATCGGCTTTGAGACGATCGCCGCCGGTGACAGTCACAACGATCTGGATATGATCCGGGCCGGCAGGGCGGGATTCCTGTTCAGGAGTACGGAGCAGATCATCCGGGAGAATCCGCAGCTTCCGGCCTACGAGACGTATGAGGAGCTGATGGCGGCGATACGGAATGCGTTATAAGAAGTTTCTCCGGTTGTCAGTGCCGTTGTTCATCATGAGTATTACCCTGACAGCCTGTTCTCCCATGCAGGGCAGGGTGGAGCCTTATTCTGCATCGTTCTTTGCCATGGATACTTATATGACGTTTACGGTATATGATGACGACGCAAAAGCGGCAAAAGCGGCGCTGCAGCAGGCACAGGAGGAGATCGGGGCATTGGAGGCGCTGTGGTCGGTCACCGATGAAGACAGTGATATTTATGCGTTAAATCACAGCGGCGGCCAGCCTGTAACGGTTCGGGACGAGACGGCCGGGCTGCTTTCGTTTGCCGTAAAAATGGCGCAGGAGACTGACGGGGCGTTGGAACCGACGCTGTATCCTGTGCTGACGGCGTGGGGATTTACAACGGAAGTAAACCGGATACCTGCGGCGGAAGAGATTGAAAGGCTTTTGGAATGTGTCGGCTATGACCGGGTGAAGGTGGAAGGAAGCCTTGTCACTCTGGAGGATGGCATGATGCTGGATCTGGGTTCCGTCGGCAAAGGGTATGCCGGTGACCGGGCAGAACGGATTCTCATAGAAAGGGGCATAAATTCTGCGCTTCTGGATATCGGCGGCAATATTCAGGCCGTGGGCGCCAGGCCGGACGGCAGTGACTGGCGGCTGGGACTGCGCAGTCCTTTCGGGGAAGGATTGTTTGGGACGCTGCAGATCTCAGATTGTGCGGTGGTCACTTCTGGAAATTACGAACGTTATTTTATTGGAGAGGACGGTGTCCGCTACGGTCATATCATTGACCCGGAGACGGGATATCCCGTGAATAACGGACTTGCTTCCGTTACGATTATTGCCGGGGACGGGAAGCTGTGTGATGCGCTCTCCACGTCGCTTTTTGTCATGGGGCTTTCGGATGCGGTCGCTTATTGGAGGACACATCGGGAGGAGCAGCCGTTTGACATGATACTGGTCACGGAAGACAGGGAAATTTACCTGACAGAAGAAATTAAAGATAAATTTAGTTTACAGAAAGAGTGCGCGGATATGGTCATTTATCCGGTCGCATCGTCTGCTGCAGAAGGGCAAAACCGGTAATTACAAATTTCGACCGTGAGATTTATATCTGGCAAAAAGCTGTGTATATATGCCGAAAACAGCAGAAAAATGAAATTATAGGTAGATTTAATTTTGCGAATAGATAGAAAAATGCAGTCTGTCAACAATGACAGGACTGCATTTTTTTCTTGCCTTTTTTTGTTTGCTTAAATAAAATATATAGTGTTATATAACAAACGCTACTCTCGATGCAGATTCTTGATCACAACCAGTGTCAAGAGCAGAAGGATGATACCTACCGGCATGGAGATCCATGCACTCTGCGCAAATCCGGCCACGATATAGGTGATAAAGGAGATCACGGCTACTACGATAACGTAGGGCAGCTGGGTGGATACGTGATTGACGTGGTCACACTGTGCACCCGCGGACGCCATGATCGTGGTGTCGGAGATCGGAGAGCAGTGATCGCCGCATACCGCGCCTGCCATACAGGCGGAGATGGAGATGATCATCAGCTGCGGATTGGTATTCATAAATACATTCACCACGATCGGAATGAGAATACCGAAGGTTCCCCAGGAGGTACCGGTGGAGAATGCCAGGAAACATGCCACGATGAAAATGATCGCCGGCAGGAAATTCATAAAAGATCCGGCGCTCTTCTGTACGGCATCGGCTACAAATACGGCTGCGCCCAGCGAGTCGGTCATGGCTTTCAGTGTCCAGGCAAAGGTAAGGATCAGGATTGCCGGAACCATGGCCTTGAAGCCGTCAGGCAGACAGGCCATACAGTCTTTAAAACTTAACACTCTGCGGATCAGATAGATGATGATCGTCAGGATCATGGCGCAGATGCTGCCCAGCGCAAGGCCGACGGAAGCATCGGAATTGGAAAAGGATTCAACGAAACCTGCACCGTCAAAAAATCCGCCGGTATAGATCATACCGATGACACAACATGCGATCAGCATGATGATAGGGATCAGGAGATCGATCACTTTTCCTTTCGGATTTACGGCTTCTGTCTCCTGTGAGGCATCTTTTTTGCCGGTGGAGAACAGGTCGCCTTTGAGGGCATTGGCTTCATGGGATTTCATCGGGCCGAAATCCACTTTTAACAGTACCAGTGCAATCATCATAATGATCGTCAGGATGGCATAGAAGTTATAGGGAATGGCGCGGATAAAGATGGAAAATCCGTCTTCTCCCTCCACGAAACCGGAAACTGCCGCCGCCCAGGAAGAGATCGGTGCGATAATGCAGACCGGCGCCGCAGTGGCATCGATCAGATAGGCCAGCTTCGCCCGGGAAACCTTGTGCTCATCCGTGACGGGCTTCATGACGCTGCCGACGGTGAGACAGTTGAAATAATCGTCGATAAAGATCAGGACACCCAATGCGACGGTGGCAAGCTGCGCGCCGGCCCGTGTCTTGATCTTTTCTTTTGCAAAATGGCCGAAGGCTGCGGAACCGCCTGCACGGTTCATCAGGCTTACCATGGCGCCCAGGATCACAAGGAACACCAGAATACCCACGTTATAGGCATCGGACAGAACCGCGACAAAACCGTCGTTGAATATGTGTGTCAGCGTTCCCTCAAAGGAAAAGCCGGAATAGAACAGGCCGCCCACCAGAATACCGATGAACAGCGAGCTGTAAACCTCTTTCGTGATCAGGGCCAGCACGATCGCGACAATGGGCGGGACCAGTGCCCAGAAAGTGGCATACATGGCAGGCGTGTACTCTGCCTCCGCTTCTGCAGCGAACACGGTAAGCGGCAGAAGGGCAAGACAGAGGATCAGGAGGCCTGCCCCTCGTAAGAGTTTTTTCTTTTTCATTCTTTTGTACTCCCTCTTTATATGTAATTTATTTGGCAGAAGATCAGAAGCACTCCTGCGAAGAAAGAAACCTTCAGACGCAACGGTACGGAACCTGTCCTGCATAAAAATACAGAAAATACTGTTTTCAGGTGAAAATGCCATCGACACAGGAAGATGGAGATATCCGATGATCACTGCCGAAGTCAGTATAACACCAAGTATGGCATTTCACAAGGAAAAAGTCAAAAGAATGAATATTTATGTAACACATGTAATCCTGGCCGGGAGGGAATCTGTTCCGCTTCATAACAAAATGCAGATGAAGTTGTAAAAGTCCGTTTTATGGGACATAAATTGTGCTACCCTGTTTTCAGAAATGGTTGTCGAATCTGGTTGACGGATTTATCAGAGTAAAGAAATACAGAAAGGAAGGGTGGTTATGTCTGATCGGAAATTTTGGGTACTGACGGTGGCGTTGGTTCTGATCATTGTCTTCTGTACTAAGGGAACGGTGATGAGCATGGGGGATAAGCAGCGCACCGATGAGAATCACTGTTATCGTGAACTGGAACAGGAATATGTGCGGTATGCGAGAGAATGTCTGAGAGAACAGGGACTTGATAACTGCGGGGTGATGCTGACGAGAGTGACGAACGGGGATGGCAGCAGGGAATATACAATGCAGGTACATCACCGCAGGCTTAAGCAGATGGACGGCAGTGATAAGTCGGCCCTGCAGGATATTCTGTCGCAGGCGGAGTTCGGACAGGAGACATGTACATTCCGATATGAATTGTAAGAGATTGACATAATCGAATATATGTTCTATACTTAAGATAAAGATGTCAGAACAAATGTTCTGATTTGGTGTAGGTGAGATTTTTCGTATATGATTTTATATAAGGCTGATACAGAGTGACAGAACAGCCCGGTACGTTAGCTGAATTGCTTTGACAAAAAATTTCATATACAGAAAGGAATGACTTTTTTACGTTTTGGGATTATACTAGGTAAGAGTACGAATTGCGGGACAGATGTGCAGAATTTTTCAGAACTTTTTTTGATACGGACAGATAGGAGCAGAGTATGAGACCGAATCCCAAGCCACAGGAAATGTACAGACACTTTAAAGGAAATATATATCAGATCCGCTGCCTTGCGAAGCACAGCGAGACCGGGGAGATGATGGTGGTTTATCAGGCGATGTACGATACCTTTCAGATTTATGTCAGGCCGCTTGCCATGTTTATGGAAGAGGTAGACTTTGAGAAGTATCCGGATGCCAGACAGCAGTACCGCTTTGAGCTGCTGCAGGATTCGGAGCTGGTTTCCGGATCGCGGGCAGTGGAGGAGCCGGTTTCCGGATCACAGGCAGTGGAGGAACCGGTCAAGGAGAGCGATGCGGATCCGGAGGGTACGGAAGGAGCAGAAGAGATGCAGCAACTGAATATCGATCCTCTGGTGATGGAGTTCCTGGAGGCGGATACGTATGAGCAGAGGCTCAATATCCTTGCCGCACTCCGCAGCAGGATTACCGACGAGATGATCAACACGATGGCGATGGCTGTTGATCTGGAGATCAAGGAAGGCGACGTGGAAGAGCGGTATGAGGAACTCAAGAACTGTCTTTTGACTTTTGAAAAGTATGAGTGTAACAGACTGCGTTAAGTTTTCACGTTCTGCGTCATGACGACATAAGGTAAACCACCGGAGATTCTTTGTTCCCGCGGGCAATGGGCCGGGAGCCGTGTCTGTATGGACATCCGTAAACAGATTGGATTCTGACAGGAGGTAACTTATGGCGTATGATCTTGACAATAAGCTGGTAGTGGGCGTCTCTTCCCGGGCGCTTTTCGACCTGACCTATGAGAATACGATATTTGAGGCAGATGGTGTGGAAGCATACTGCAGATATCAGATTGAGCATGAGAGTGAGATACTGAGCCCGGGGCCGGGATTTCCGCTGGTCAAGGCACTGCTTGATCTGAATGAACTGCCCGGCAGGGAGGAAAGTGTCGAGGTCATCATCATGTCCAGGAACAGCCCGGATTCTTCCCTGCGTGTTTTCAACGCGATCGAGCATTACGGGCTGAATATAACAAGGGCTGTGCTGGCCAGCGGTGCATCACTGGCGCCGTATCTGTCGGCTTTTAAGACGGATCTGTTTTTGTCGGCTTATGAGGATGACGTGCAGAGCGCCATAGATTCCAACATAGCGGCCGGTATTATCTGTACGGATGGTCTGCGCACTTATGACTGTGATCATCAGATATGGCAGATCCGCATAGCTTTTGACGGGGATGCGGTATTGTTTTCGGATGAATCAGAGCAGATCTTCAAGGAACGGGGGCTCGAGGCGTTTGAGGAGAATGAGAGACGCAATGCCAACAATCCGCTTAAGGCAGGGCCGTTTGCCAGATTCCTCACGCTGCTGTCGAAACTGCAGAAGAATTGTACGGCAGAGGAAGCGCCGATCAGAACCGCTCTTGTGACATCCAGATGTGCGCCTGCGCATGAGAGAGTGATCCGGACCCTTCGTGCATGGAATGTACGTATCGACGAAGTGTTTTTTCTGGGCGGGGTGCGCAAGAAAGAGATTTTACAGGCATTCGGCGCCCATATATTCTTTGACGACCAGTCGCTGCATACAGCCCAGGCATCGGAAGTGGTACCGGCAGCCAGGGTACCTTATCGAAAGAAGATCCCCTGTGACGAGGCGGCGGAGGAACTGGACAGCAGTTGACCGGAGTGAACGAATTCATTCTATAGAAATGGTTTACATAACATGAAATATGACAATATAATCACGGCAAATTTTATAGAGCGTCCGAATCGCTTTATCGCCTATGTCAATATCGCCGGAGAGCGGACGAAAGTGCATGTCAAGAATACCGGCAGGTGCCGGGAATTGCTGCAGGAGCAGGCAGAGGTTTATCTGGAGAAGAGTGCCAATCCCGAGCGGTCCACGGCCTATGATCTGGTGGCGGTTGATAAGGATGGAAGGCTGATCAATATGGATTCCAATGCACCGAATAAAGTAGTAGGCGAGTGGCTTGCGGCAGGCGGACTTTATCAGGATGTCAGTCTGGTGCGTCCGGAGAAGGCTTTCGGGAATTCACGGTTCGATTTTTATGTGGAGAGTGAGGCAGGGGAGCGCGCCTTCATAGAGGTTAAAGGAGTCACGCTGGAGAATGACAATGTGGCGGCCTTTCCTGATGCGCCTTCCGAGCGTGCCGTAAAGCATGTAGAAGAGCTGGTGGAAGCGCATGCGCAGGGATATGAAGCTTATCTGATCTTTGTTGTTCAGATGAAAGGAATCAGCCATGTGGAACCGAACTGGAAGACCCAGCCTGCTTTCGGGGAGGCCTTGAAGAAGGCACGACAGGCAGGGGTACACCTGCTTGCCTATGACTGTCTGGTGGAAAAAGACAGTCTGGCGGTCAATGAACAGGTTCCCGTCGTGCTGGACAGTCTGGATCTGATCGCACAACCGCTTCTTGCATGGTATGACGCCGGAAGGCGCATCCTGCCCTGGCGGGAGGAGCCGACGCCGTATCATGTGTGGCTGTCGGAGATCATGCTGCAGCAGACGAGAGTGGAGGCGGTGAAGCCATACTATGACCGCTTTTTACAGCATCTTCCGGATATCGCGAGTCTGGCGTCTGTGGAGGAGGAAGAGCTTTTAAAGCTGTGGGAAGGTCTGGGCTATTATAACCGTGCGAGAAATCTGAAGAAATCGGCGATGCAGATCGTAGCGGAATACGGCGGGGAGATGCCGGGAGAATATGAGCAGCTGATCGGGCTTGCCGGGATCGGAAGCTATACGGCGGGCGCCATTGCCTCGATCGCTTTTCAGAAAGCGGTTCCGGCGGTGGACGGTAATGTATTGCGGATCCTGTCCAGACTGCGGCTTGATGACAGGGATATTATGGATGCCCGCGTCAGGAAATCCATAGAAGAAGAGTTAAAAACCGTAATGCCTGAGGACAGACCAGGGGATTTTAATCAGGCGTTGATGGAACTCGGGGCGATGGTGTGTATCCCCAACGGCAGTCCGAAATGTGAAGCCTGTCCGTGGAACAAACTGTGTCAGGCGAGAATACAGGAACGGATATCGGAGTATCCGAAGAAGGCGCCTAAGAAACCGCGTAAGATAGAGAAGAAGACGATCCTTGTCATTCTGGACGAACATTATGTGGCGCTCCATAAGAGAGACGCGAAGGGACTGCTTGCGGGCATGTATGAATTTCCCATGCTGGAAGGGCATATGAGCGGGGAGGAAGTGCTTGCATACCTGAAACAGTCCGGCATGTCGCCGCTGCGCATACAGAAACTGGAGCCGTCGAAGCATATCTTTACGCATAAGGAATGGCATATGATCGGCTATCAGGTGCGTGTGGATGAGCTGGCGAAGACGGCTGCGGCAGACAGGATGGATTATATTTTCATTGATCCTGCCGAGACGAAGAGCAGATATCCGATTCCTTCGGCGTTTGCCGCGTATGCGGATCATATGGAGATGAAGCGAGGGGTATAGATGCATCGGGGCTGCGGGGAGATACAGTAATATTTGAGTAATTGATTATGAAAAGGACAGTTTGCGGATATCCTATATTATAGTAAGCGGCTGGGAGTTCGGCTGTTTCGGAAGGAATCGGGCAGAATGATAAGGGGACACAGATCATGAAATTATTATCGGTTGCTATACCAAGCTACAATTCAGAAGCCTATATGCGCAAGTGCATTGAGTCTTTGCTGGTAGGCGGGGAGGACGTGGAGATCCTGATCGTCAATGACGGGTCCAGGGATGGAACAGGCGCAATCGCGGACGGATATGCGGCCAGATACCCGTCCATTGTAAAGGCGATCCACAAGGAGAACGGTGGTCACGGATCGGCGGTCAATGCCGGCCTGGAACATGCCACGGGGCTGTACTTTAAAGTGGTTGACAGCGATGACTGGGTGAAAGAGAGCGCTTATCTTAAAATTCTGGAGGTTTTGAGGGATATCACGACAGGCGAATCCGGTCTGGATATGCTGATCAGCAATTTCGTCTATGAGAAAGAGGGCGAGAAGAAGCACAAGGTCATGAGATACCGTCATGCCCTGCCGCAGGATCGCATTTTTACATGGAACGATGTCAAGCATTTCCATAAGGGACAGTATATCCTGATGCACTCGGTCATCTTTCGTACCAGACTGTTGAAGGAGTGCGGGTTGCACCTGCCGGAGCATACTTTCTATGTGGACAATATATTTGTGTTTGAGCCGCTTCCGTTTGTGAAGAACATGTACTACCTGGATGTCAATTTCTACCGTTATTATATAGGAAGAGAAGGGCAGTCAGTCAATGAGGAGATCATGCTGTCCAGAGTCGATCAGCAGATCAGAGTGAATAAGATCATGATCGATTATCTGGCGGAGAATAAGGCCAGGGTGCTCACCAGACGAAAGTTAAAGAACTATATGTTCAATTATCTGGAGATCATTACGGTCATTTCTTCTATCCTGCTGATCCGGGCGGGGACGGAAGAGGCGCTTGAGAAGAAACAGGAGCTGTGGCAGTACATCAAGCAAAAAGATATGGGGATGTATGTGCGACTGCGCTACGGCGTACTGGGCAATTCCATGAATCTGCCCGGCAAAGGCGGACGCAAGATATCGGTGGAAGGATATAAGCTCTGCCGCAGATTCTACAAATTCAACTGAGCAGTTGCGATCTGCCAGAAACAGTAAAAAATCCGTAACAGCGTAAATGATTCTTTGCTGTTACGGATTTATGTTATCAGCCGACCTTCGGCTTGCGTTTTCTTCTGCCCAGTGTGCTGTGGTAGAAATTAAGCAGTACATCGGTATGATACACGAGACCGTACATGACTGCGGCCAGAATGAAAGCGGTCATCACGTCAAACAGAGAGTGCTGTTTGATGAAAACGGTTGACAAAACGATGGAAACACAGAGGATGAACGAACCGATCCGGATTCCTCTATAGTTTCTCAGCCGTTGGCTTCTCATAATGGCGATGTGGCATCCGAGCGAATTGTAAACGTGGATGCTGGGCCACAGGTTGGTAGGCGTGTCTGCCTGATAGAGCGCTGCTACAAGCCGGGTAAATATGTTATCTCTCGGCATGACATACGGTCTTAAATGATGACCGTTGGGCCAGAGAGTAGAGACCAGAAGGAAGATCGTCATTCCGGTAAACAGGAAAGCACAGGCTTTGAAATAATCATCCTTATCCCGGAAGAAGAAATACATGATCACTACTGCCACATAGGCGAACCAGAGCAGATATGGTACGACGAATATTTCACAGAACGGAATATAATCGTCGAAGGCCACATGAATGACCCGGTAGTGACTGGTGACAGTCCGTTCCAGATGGCCGAACCAGGACAGGTATATGATTCCGTAAATAAGCAGCGGAACCGCATGCCGGTATTTCTGAAGGATCTGGACGAAGGAGCTTCGTTTTCCTGCCGCGTCGGGCTGGTACAAGCCGGTTTTTTGAAATTTTTTCTGCAATTTTTCCATTATGATCATTCCCCGTTTGACTGACTGAATTAAAAAGTTTCCAGTTAAAATATATGAATAAATATATGACATGCTGTCAGTCCATAGAAGATATCATAGCAGATTAAGTTAAAAAGTCAAAATAAGATTTCCATAAATATTTCTTAATATTTTATGAAAAAGTGTCCAATGTGTTGAATTAAAGAAACGATAAACCATATTTTTATGCTATACAAGAAATCGGATCCTCTGTTTGAGACAGGAAATGCTGATCTGGTCTGATTTGACGTATACTTCACCGTCCGTATGTACCCACAGGGGCGCGGAAGTTTTGATCCGGACAGAGGAGGCGGTATAGTGGTCGATTTTGGGGAAGATATAGTGTCTGCCGAAAAATGCGGTAGGCAGGGCAAAAAGGATAAACAGTTTGGGAAGATCGCCCACAACGCACAGATCGAGCAGGCCGTCGCTGTTGTCTGCCTGCGGACAAAAACAGAAACCGCCGCCTTCGTAGGGATGATTCATAAAGGCACTGAAAAGCAGCCGTGGAACGAAGATTGATCTGCACCCGTCCAGCGTTATCTCGCAGGATATGGCTTTGGCGGCAAACAGCTGTTTGAGAGCGATGCAAAGATAGGTCAGCTTGCCGAGCCTTAATCTGTTGAGTGCATCTTTGATGGGAGAGGAAAGTGCCTCCTCGCAGACGGCGGCGTCGAAACCGATGCCGCTGCTGACAATGAAATATCTGCTCTTATGGACAGGGTGCCGGTGCAGTCTGGAAGTAACCTCCGGGTCGCTTTCGTAGGTGAGGATACCAAGATCCATCATATGGGCGTGTGTGCCGTCCAGAATCTGCCGTAAGAGCCTGGCGGGATCGCGGCTGAGTTTCAGGGCCCGGGCAAGGTCGTTGCTGGAACCGGTGGGGATATAGCCGATACTCACTTTGTCAAAGTCCTGGATTCCCTGCAGGGCCTCGTTGATCGTGCCGTCTCCGCCGAGCAGGATCAGATTGATCTTCTGCTGGGTGGATGTGATCTGTCTTGTCAGTTCCGTCACATGTCCCGTATAGGTCGATTCATGCAGCATATAGGGGATTTCCTTTTCAGACAGGATAGCCTGCAGTGTACGCCAGATGGACAGGCCCTTGCCGGATTTGGATGTTGGATTCATAATGATGTGGTACATGGCTTTACCGTCCCTTTTTTCGAATGAAGCGGCGCCTGGCCGCCGTGAAATGATAACAAGTAAAGTATATCATGCAGAGTCGGCATTCTGCAAGTTGCTATTCACGGTGCCCTGCACCCTGCTGCAGGGCATCCGGCCGATAACTGTAACTTCTGCAAATGGATTCTGCGGGCATATGGAAACATGCAGTTGCGTCCGGAACACTGCTTATGATATACTTATAGCGATTTTATGCTGCCGCGGTCTTTGGCGGCAGGTACAGGAGAACAGGACAGAACAAACGTATAGGAGCAGAGAGAAAGGCAGGAACGAGGAATGTATTCATTTGATGAAGTAAAAAAGACGGATCCGGAGATCGCGCAGGCCATTGAGGCGGAGCAGCAGCGCCAGAATTCCCATATCGAGCTGATCGCATCCGAGAACTGGGTGAGCAGGGCCGTGATGGCGGCTATGGGAAGTCCGCTGACGAACAAATACGCGGAAGGATATCCGGGGAAAAGATATTACGGGGGCTGCGAGTGTGTGGACGTCGTGGAAGAACTGGCCAAAGACAGGGCTAAGAAGCTGTTTGGCTGTGAGTATGTCAATGTACAGCCGCATTCCGGGGCACAGGCGAACATGGCGGTGTTTTTTGCCGTACTGGAGCCGGGTGACACTTTTATGGGGATGAACCTGGATCACGGCGGACATCTGTCTCACGGTTCACCGGTCAATATGTCCGGCAAGTATTTTAAGTGTGTACCTTACGGGGTCAATGACGAGGGCTTCCTCGACTATGATAATGTACGTAAGATCGCGCTGGAATGTAAGCCGAAGATGATCGTGGCAGGCGCATCTGCCTATGCAAGAACCATTGATTTCAAGAAATTCAGGGAGATCGCTGATGAAGTGGGCGCCGTGCTGATGGTGGATATCGCCCATATCGCGGGACTTGTGGCCGCCGGCCTGCATACGAGTCCGATCCCTTATGCCCATGTGACTACGACGACGACACACAAGACACTCCGCGGCCCGCGCGGCGGCATGATCATGTCCAGTCAGGAAGTGGCGGATAAATATAATTTCAATAAGGCTATTTTCCCCGGTACGCAGGGCGGCCCGCTCATGCACGTGATCGCAGCAAAGGCTGTCTGCTTCAAGGAGGCGCTGGAGCCTTCCTTTAAGGAATATCAGCAGGGCGTGATCGACAATGCGCAGGCGCTGTGCAGAGGATTGCAGAAGAGAGATGTCAGGATCGTATCGGGCGGCACGGACAATCATCTGATGCTGGTGGATCTGACCGCCTATGACCTGACCGGCAAGCTGCTTGAGAAACTGCTGGATGAGGCTCACATTACCGCCAACAAGAATACGATCCCGAACGATCCCAAATCCCCGTTTGTCACAAGCGGTATCCGTCTCGGCACGCCGGCTGCGACTTCCCGCGGACTGAACACGGAGGACATGGATCAGGTTGCAGAAGCCATCTCCATTGTGATCAAGGAAGGGGAAGCCGGTATCGAGAAGGCGCGTGCCATCGCGAAGACGCTGACAGACAAGTATCCGCTGATCTGATCACAGAGGGCTGCGGACCGGTATCATATAATAAGAGCAGGAAACGATAAGGGAGGGGCAGACAGAATGCAGTTTGCTCCTCAGATTCTTTTGGCCCAATTTCACAAAAAATACTTGCCATGGTTATGCAGTTGTGCTAGAATATCTTTCGTTGGCAAACATATGTCTGCGATGCAAAGACAACGACAAACAAATGTCTGTTTGAAGAAGACAAAGGAAACAAATGTCTGCGTCGAAAAGACATGCAGATGCCGGTCGGATGCGGACAGAGAGGCATGGTTGCGATATGCGGGGAAAAAGCGGCTACTTTGTAGTGAAGCAGAAAGCCGTTCCGGAAGTACTGCTCAAGGTTGTGGAAGCCAAGAGACTGGTGGAGTCCGGGAAGGCTGTATCCATACAGGAGGCGGTTGATGCAGTGGGAATCAGCCGCAGTTCCTTCTATAAATATAAAGATGATATTTTTCCGTTTTATGAGAATTCACAGGGAACGACGATCACGCTGACTTTTCAGATGGACGACGAGACGGGACTGCTGTCTGACGTGTTAAAGATTGTGGCGGACTGCGGCGCCAATATTCTGACGATACACCAGAGTATCCCGATCAACGGTGTGGCGTCTTTGAGCCTCAGCGTTCAGGTTCTGCCGACTACGGGGGATGTTTCCGAGATGATAGAATCTATGGAGGCGAAGAGCGGGGTACGCAATGTGAAGATCCTGGCACGGGAGTGACAGGGCAGGAGCGATGGACAGGTCACGCCGGTCCCGGTACAGGGGCTTATTTCGCAGTTATTTCCATGGCGGACAGCAGGGAGTATACAATAAGGGATTAAGAGAGGAGCAGCATTATGATTCATGTAGCGGTATTAGGGTACGGAACGGTGGGCAGCGGTGTTGTCGAGGTGATCGAGACGAACAAGGAGGCCATTGACAAGAGAGCGGCGGCGAAGCTGAATATCAAGTATATTCTGGATCTGCGGGATTTTCCGGGGGATCCTTATGAGGATAAGGTGGTGCATGATTTCAATATCATTATGAACGACCCGGAAGTCACGGTGATCTGTGAGACGATGGGCGGCCTGCATCCGGCCTATGAGTTTTCCAGACAGGCGCTGCTTGCGGGCAAGAGTGTGTGCACCTCCAATAAAGAGCTGGTGGCAAACCACGGGCCGGAGCTGATCCGCATTGCCAGAGAGAATCACTGCAACTACCTTTTTGAAGCGAGTGTGGGCGGCGGTATTCCGATCATCCGTCCGCTGAATTATTCCCTGACCGCGGAGAAAATCGACTCTATTACCGGTATTTTAAACGGCACCACGAACTATATTTTAACTAAGATGGATAAAGAGGGGGCCGATTTTGAAGAAGTGCTGAAAGAGGCGCAGGAGAAGGGCTATGCTGAGCGGAACCCGGAAGCCGACGTGGAGGGCTATGACGCCTGCCGTAAGATCGCGATCCTGTCTTCCTTGATGTGCGGCAAGAATGTGAATTATGAGGAGATTTACACGGAAGGGATCACGAAGATAACGGCGGCCGACTTTTTATATGCGAAGCAGATGGACAAATCCATTAAACTGCTGGCGATGAGCAGGGACAGGGAGGACGGGTTCTTCGCCATGGTGGCGCCCTTTATGATCTCCAGATCCCATCCGCTCTACAGCGTCAGCGGCGTTTTCAATGCAATCTATGTGCACGGTAATATGCTGGGGGATTCCATGTACTACGGGCGTGGCGCCGGCAAGCTGCCGACGGCCAGCGCAGTGGTCTCCGACGTGGTGGATTGTGCGAGACATCCGGGTAAGACCGTCATGTGCTTCTGGGAGAATGACAGCGTCAAGGTTGCCGATCCCGAGAAAGATCAGGGTAAGTTCTTTGTGCGGGTGAAAAGCGGGTGCCGGGAGGCGGCGATGGAAGCATTCGGCGCTCTGGCGGAGATCAATGTCGGAATCGCGGAGGAATTCGCCTTCATGACGCAGGTAATGTCAGAGGAAGCATTTAACGGGAAGATCAAGAAGATCGGCGGCTGTATCAATCGCATCAGGATTCTCAGCGCATAAGGCGAACGGGGAGCGGCCTGCTTGCAGAGGAAAATGAGCGGGACAAAAGGCCAGGGCAAAAGATTGAGACAAACGGCCGGGGCAAAAGATCAAGACAAAAGGTCAAGGCAAAAGAGTGGGACAAAATGCCAGGGTAAAAGATTGAGACAAAAGACCAGGGCAAAAGCTCAGGACAAAAGACCAGGACGGCATGAAATAAGGAAGAAAAGCGGGAATAAAATAGTAGAATAATAGAATAGAAGTGTGTGACCAAGTACAGAGGAGCGGGATATGAGAAAAGTTGTAAAATTCGGCGGCAGTTCGCTGGCCAGTGCGGAGCAGTTTAAGAAGGTCGGGGAGATCATCCATGCGGATAAGGAGCGCAGGTTTGTAGTACCTTCCGCGCCGGGCAAGAGGAACGCGGATGACACCAAAGTGACGGATATGCTGTATGACTGCTATGATCTGGCGGAAGCAGGGAAGGATTTTAAGGCGCAGCTTAAGGCGATCAAAGAGAGATATCAGGAGATCATAGACGGTCTGGGGCTGAAACTCTCGCTTGACGAAGAATTCAAAACGATCGAGAAGAATTTCAAGGACAAGGCGGGCAGCAACTATGCGGCGTCCCGCGGTGAATATCTGAATGGTATCATTATGGCGGATTATCTGGGCTTTACGTTTGTGGATGCCGCAGAAGTGATACTTTTTAACGAAAACGGCGAGTATGATGTGGAACTGACCAACAGTAAAATGCGGGAGAGGCTGGGCGGTCTGGACAGCGCGGTCATCCCCGGGTTTTATGGCGCCTATGCGGATGGCACTGTGAAGACTTTTTCCAGAGGCGGGTCGGACATTACCGGCTCCATCGTGGCACGGGCGATCAAGGCCAATGTGTATGAAAACTGGACAGACGTATCGGGCTTCCTGATCGCGGATCCCCGTATCATCTACAAGCCGGAAGTAATCGCGACGATCACCTACAAGGAACTGCGGGAGCTGGCTTATATGGGGGCTTCTGTACTGCACGAGGAGGCGATCTTTCCCGTCAGGACAGAGGGCATTCCGATCAATATCCGCAACACCAATGCGCCGGACGATAACGGTACGTGGATCGTGGAGAGCACCTGCCAGAAATCGAAGTATGTCATCACCGGTATTGCCGGTAAAAAGGGCTTCTGCGCTGTGAATATCGACAAGGATATGATGAATACCGAGATCGGTTTTGGCCGCAAGGTGCTGCAGGCATTCGAGGAAAACGGCATCTCCTTCGAGCATGTGCCTTCCGGCATCGATACCATGACGGTGTTCGTTCATCAGGATGAATTCATGCACAAGGAGCAGCGGGTCGTATCGGCGATCCACCGTCTGGCCGATCCGGACCATATCGAGATTGAAGCGGATTTCGCCCTGATCGCCGTGGTAGGGCGGGGCATGAAGTCCACCCGTGGTACGGCAGGCAGGATCTTTTCCGCGCTGGCCCATGCCAATGTCAATGTGAAAATGATCGACCAGGGTTCCAGCGAGCTGAATATCATCATCGGCGTGTCGAACGCGGATTTTGAGACGGCGATCAAGGCAATTTACGATATTTTTGTGTTGATGCAGATTTAGAAAACGAGCTATGATGTTTTGTGTCGATGCAGATTTAGAAAACGGTCTATGATGTTTTGTGTCGATGCAGATTTAGAAAACGCTTTATAATGTTTTTTGCGTCGATGTGGATTTAGAAAAAGTGGATAATGTGGAATTTTTTCAAAAAAGAGGGACAGCGTGCCGGGAGGCAGTGCCGGCTCTCTTTTTTTACAGAAAATGGCAGAGACAAATGCGTCGGATACAGTGGAATTGTGCGGCGGTTTAAGCTAAAATAAAAGTAATCTGCATAAAGGAAAAGAGAGCCTATGAACCCGAATCCAGCGAAAAGACCAAAGAAGAAAAAAATTGTGAAGATCATTTTCTGTATCCTGTTTCTGGCTGCCGTATTGTATGTTATGCTGGTCAACTTTCTTGTCAGCGCGGCGCTTGTGCCGTCCTTTATGGAGAAGCTGGAGGCTTTTGAACGGATCACGGAAGAAAGCTATGCGGCGCAGGTGCAGACCTCGGATATACAGGTTAACCGCCAGCTGGCATTAAATGAGACGGCGGCGTGGCTTAAGACGGTCTCGTCCAACCGGATCTCGGTGATGAGCGGTGATGGGTACAGACTGGTGGCCAGCGAATTCCTGACCGGGGAGGACAGCCATGTCTGGGTGCTCGTGCTGCATGGGTATACGGGCTGGAAAGAAGAAATGTATCCTTTTGCACGCTGGTATTATGAAGAGGGATATCATGTCATCGTGCCGGATCTGCGCTGTCAGGGAGAGAGCGAAGGGGATTTTATCGGAATGGGCTGGACGGATCACTATGACTGTATGCTGTGGATCGACTATATTCTTAAGCAGGATCAGGAGGCCGAGATCGTGCTGCACGGTCAGTCCATGGGAGCAGCCACGGCGCTGATGATGACGGGAGAGGAGGAACTGCCGGATAATGTGATCGCGGTGGTCTCGGACTGTGCCTATACGGATGCCTATTCAATGTTTGGGGAGAAGATAAAAGAATGGTTCGGGTTGCCGGCATTTCCGCTGGTGGATTCCGCCTGTCTGGTCCTTAAGCTGCGGGGCGGATATGAGTTGAAAGACGCGTCGGCGGTCAATGCCGTTGCAAAGAGCCGGGTGCCCATCCTTTTTATCCATGGGGAGGACGACGCCATGATCAACGTGCAGATGTCAAAGGATTTGTATGCGGCGGCGAGCGGCTATAAAGAGCTTCTGATCGTTGAGGACGCCGGACATGCGCAGGCACAGGATAAGCAGCCGGAGCTGTATTACGGGACGATCCGGGCGTTTCTGCAGAAGGCGCGTTTTGACTGGCAGTAGGTGAACCTGGATGATTGGTAATTGACTGTGAATAACTGGAATAAATACCAGAAATGTGATAATTTGTTGCTTTTATAAATAAATTGCAAAAATAAGAATTTTTTTGAAAAAATGTGTTGACAAATGGAAATAACCTGTTATAATAAACTCATAAGCAAAACAAATTCAGATAGATAAAATAAAGCAAAGGAGGTACGGTCCACCGAAAACATAACCTACAATCCATTTTAAAGTACAAATGAATAAGGAACCAATGACAAAGCAAAGAAACGTAGTCGAGTACATGAGAGAAAGTAACGAGTCGCAGAAGAGAAAGAGAAGCAGATAAGACGTTACGGTATATGCATACGAAAGAAAAGTGGAAAGAGTACGAAAGAAGAGAAAATGGAGGTATGGGCCATTGGATAGCGTAGTATAGAAGCGGGTATTAATTCTCAGAGGATTAGTACCCGCTTCGACGTGTGGCGGACTGCGGATTTGGGATTGTATTGGCAGTGGTGGTTTTGGGTGCGGTGTATCGTATTGACAGTATTGGCGGCAGAGAGTGTGCGTAGCGGCAGAGGCAGCGCGGCATGTAGTCAGTGATCAAGTGCAGAGGAGTAAGGAGACAAAGGTCAGTGCAGCGGAGCAAGTGGTCAATGGCCAGCGCAGTGGAGTCAGTGGGCAGAGATCAATGCAGAGGAGTAAGGAGTCAAAGGTTAGTGCGGCAGAGCCGGTGGTCGGAGATCAGAGCAGTGCAGCGGAGCAAGTGGTCAGTGGCCATAGATCAGTACAGTGGAGTAAAGAGTCAAAGGTTAGTGCGGCAGAGCTGGTGGTCGGAGATCAGAGCAGTGGAGCAAGTGGTCAGTGGTCAGTGGCCAGTGCAGTGGAGTCAGTGGGCAGAGATCAGTACAGTGGAGTAAGGAGTCAAAGGTTAGTGCGGTAAAGCCAGTGGTCGGAGATTGGCAGAGTGATTGGGGTGTGGGGAACCATAAGGACTGTACAAAAAGAATATCGAAAAATGTAAATTCGGGTAGCATATTTCCTGAAAATAAGTTATAGTATACGGGAAAGACATGGAGGAACAGCATGGGAAAATTATTTGGCAGAAAAAAGAAATACTCGGATGATGAGTACGAAGATGAATTTGAAGATGATGAAATGGAAGACGATGACGATCTGGATGATGAAGAAGACTCGGACGACGATCTGGATGATTCGGACGATGAAGAGATAGATGATGACGACGATTCGGATGACGATGAAGAGACAGACGACGATGAGTCGGATGAAGAAGATTCAGATGATGACGATGACGATCCGGATGATGAAGAGACGGATGACGGGGATGAAGAAGATGACCCGGAGGATGACGACGAAGAGGAAGATGAAGAAGAGGATGAAGACGACCGGCGGGCTTTTCGGCGTCGTCGGAGAGTCCGCAATCAGATTATCGCCTATTCGGTCGTATTTGTATTCCTGGTCATGGTGCTTGCGGGATGCATATCTGCAGGCCGGGGCATAGCAGGTGCAATCAGTGCAAAGAAGCAGGCAGAGGAGCAGGCGAAACTGCAGGCAGAGCAGGAGGCACAGGAAGCCCACGAAGTAGTGATCGATGCTCCCGAGGTGATAGAAGAGCAGCCGGAAGGAGAGTCCGAGGAGGAGTATTTGCGGGAGATCATGGATGCCTGTCTGGCGGAGATGCCGCTGGAGGATAAGGTGGCGGGGCTGTTTATTGTGAGACCGGAGGCGATCACAGGCGTCTCGACCGTTACACAGGCCGGCGACGGGACAAGAGAAGCGCTTAATACGTATGCGGTCGGCGGACTGGTCTACTTTGAAAAGAATATCCTGAGTAAGGAACAGCTTACGGAGATGCTGGCCAATACGGTTTCCATGAGCAGGTATCCCATTTTCTTGGCCGTGGATGAGGAAGGTGGTTCGGTCAGCAGAGTGGTTGAAGGCGGCATAGGAGTGACTGCGGTGGACGATATGTCTCAGATTGGGGCAACGGGTGATACGACACAGGCCTATGAGGCAGGGACGACGATCGGCAGCTATCTCAAGGAGCTGGGATTTAATCTGGATCTTGCACCGGTGGCGGATGTGGCAGATCCCGGAAGCAGTGAGCTGGGCGACAGAGTTTTTGGAGCGGATGCCCAGATGGTGAGTGGTATGGTTGCCAGTGTGGTTGAGGGGATTGAGAGCACCGGCGTAAGCTCCTGCCTGAAACATTTCCCGGGAATCGGCGGGGTGGAAGGTGATACCCATGACGGCAGAGTTGAGACGGCCAGAACACTGGATGAGATGAGGAGCAGCGAGTTCCTTCCATTTAAAGCCGGTATTGATGCGGGGGCGGATTTTGTCATGGTCAGCCATGTGACCGCGGCCGCGGTGGAAGACGGGACGCTTCCGGCGTCTTTGTCCAAAGCGTTGATAACGGACACGCTGCGCGGTGAACTCGGATTTCAGGGTGTGATCATCACCGATGCGCTTGATATGAGTGCGATCACACAGTATTACACCTCGGAGGAGGCAGCAGTGAAGGCGCTTGATGCAGGAGCGGATATGCTGCTTATGCCGGAGGATTTTGAGGCGGCTTACAATGCGGTGCTGACGGCCGTGAAAGACGGCACAATTCAGGAATCGCGGATCGACGAATCACTGGAGCGTATTTATCGTGTCAAGGCGGCCGAGAAGCTGCGCCAGATGCAGAGTGAAGGCTGAGTGTTGCAGGCTTTTACTTTCAGCATGTTCGGCGAGAGCGTTGTACTGTGGTCGGTGAGGGTAAATATGATATGGAATCGAAGTGATCAAGCGGTTAATATGGTCTGTGTTTAACACGGATATGGTGGAAAAGATGGAGGATGTCAGTAGAATTTTAAGTTGTGTCAATTTGATAAAATGTTTGTGAATTCAAAACAATTTAAAAAGATTATTGAATTTTATAAATTTCAAAAATTTTGTTGACAAAGTGAAACCGATATAGTATAGTAATACTTGTCCGAGGGATACATAAGAAATTAAGTAAAGCCGGACAAGTGATATGCGCGAGTGGCTCAGTTGGTGGAGCACGACCTTGCCAAGGTCGGGGTCGCGGGTTCGAGTCCCGTCTCGCGCTCTTGAAAACTCTAGTAAATACTAGAGTTTTTCTTTTTCGTGTGATATTTCGTGTTGCATACTGTCAAAATGAGACAGTGTCATATTCGTAAATTTTTCTTCATAATCTTTTATCGTTCCCCGGTAAATCGCTTTTAAGGTCCGATCAGATCCCCAGCCTCCACGCTGCATGATATACTGATCCGGGACACCGATCGCGTGCATGATGCTTGCTGCGTAATGCCGAAGATCATGGAAACGGAAGGGGCTTATGCTCAGTTTCTTGAAAACGCGTTCGAAGCGCCGGGTGATCTGGTCTGGGTTGAGGTCTACGATCTGGCCGGAAGAGGGGAACTTTTTTACAACAAATTCGGGCATTTCAATCTTTCTTGTGCTGGAGGTTGTTTTGGTAGTCTTTACAACCCATTCATTATTGCCTTTATCGACCATGGCCTTGTTGATAGATATGACATTGCCCCTTACATCATCCGCGGTCAGTGCGCATACCTCAGAGCGCCGCAGCGTGCCAAACGCGGCTAGATAGACGGCAAGCTCCATATCTTTATCGTTCTCGCTGAAATAGCTCAGTATGGCCTTTATATCGCTGTCAGAAGGTACGTATAGGTCAGGCTGTACTTTCTGTGGTAATGTTACGCGCAGTCGGATGTCCGGCGCGAAGGCATCCATCACTGTAGAGATCAGGCCGTAGGCATTCTTGACCGTCTTAGGGCTGTGATTTGCAGCAAAGTTGTTTACCCATATCTGTACGTTTCCGGAGCATATGTCCTTAATCTGCACGTCTGCCAGTTCACCGAAGTAATTATTCTTCATCCGGCGGTATTCCCGGATGGTAGCCGGGGAAAGGACATTGCTTTTCAGACTGCAGTAATTTTCTATAGCTGTCTTTAGAGAATATTCCGGCAGCCTTGGTTTGCTCTTTTTATTCAGAGCGTATTCTGCAGCCTGGTACTCAGCATCCTTTCGGGTGCCGGCTGTAAATGATTTGTAATGTCGCTTTCCGGTCGTATCCGTGTAATCATAGACCTGGCAGCGCCATGATCCGGATGGTAGTTTCTTTGCTTTCGCCATGGTGTTTTCCTCCTTTTTGAGTATAAAAATAACAGCCAGCGCATTTAACGCTTGCGGGCTGTTCCCGAAGATGATACAATATGTATTGCGATGTGTAAGTATCTCTTCGGGGATATGTTTAAAAGCCGTTCCTGTTAGCGCAGGGGCGGTTTTTAAAATTTATAATCGATTCCGCATTGCTTAAGGACAGCGTTTGCAGTATGTCTTGATTTTATCTTTGTATCGACAGTTACATGGCGATCTGTGATCGGGCTGTACCAGATATCATGATCGCCTTTTCCACGGCGGCGAAAGGTACAGCCGTTTTTAGAAAGGATTTGTCGCACTTTCTTTTCGTATTCAGCCATTATAATACCACCTTTTCATGTCGCTCTGATTTAAAAGTGAGATAAAACGGCTGCAATTCTGTTGCATTTAAGGATAAAAGCTCCGGAATGGCGAAGCGTGTACGTTCCAATAAAGCGTCATAAGAGCCGGATTCAAGAACCAGTCCAGGTATATCGTTACTGGTTGCGATCCATACACCCGCTTCATCGTCCCATGTAAAAGTTATGACATATTCCATGATGTCTACCTCCTTGTGAGTTCTGTTAATTATTATGCGATGTTACAATTTTCTTATTACTGCTCATCTGGTGACAGTGGCGCGATTTTTTTTTTTAATTCTGATAAACTGTGGTCATTCATTGCTGTTTTTTTGTGGCGAGTGATTATTCTTTCGTAAGCTCTAATGTGGTTGTTGTACCAAAAGCAGAAACTTCATATTTAAGTTTACCTTTTGAATAAGAAAATTTTTTAGTGTCATCAGTGGAGGCGAGAAGAGCAGAGTCTGTTTTTTCTTTATCTCTTTCGGATACCCATTCATATGTATCGGTGGCCTCTGTGGGGGCGATATAAGTTCCAATCCAATAAATAGACTTAGTGGCCCCACCGTCGGATATCCAATTAATTTCGATTGTGTCCGAGGTAATATTTGCTTCTTGATAAGAACCATCATTGTCTTTTGATTTCCATACGCCGATCAAATCTGGTATTTCTTTTTTAGCGGAAGCACTTCCACATGCTGCAGAAAGCAGAACCATAAGTATGGCCATTGATAAAGCGAATAATTTCTTTTTCATAGTGTGTTCCTCTTTTCTTTAGTCTTTTATACCAATTCGAACACGCCCAGAGACGGTTCGAAATAGATAACATAATTGTCAACAGTTACACTTATTCCGTATTTACTCTTGTAGTAAGATATGGCATCACTTAAAAAATCTTCTGTCACGTCAAGATACTCCGCTGATTCGGCAATACTCTGGCAGTGGTTTTTAAAGGAGTCTATGATTCCCATAAGCCCGATCAGCCGATTATACGCATGAACACGGCCATAGAGTTCTTGTTTTCTATTAGTAGTACAAGATTGGTTTAGTATATCTCCGGTTCCCGTATAATAATGGCCTAATTCCTCTGCCATAATACATTTCTTTTCTGTTTCAGTCATTTTTCCATTGATAGCGATGCGATTTCCTTTGATTCTCCCTTTGTTGGCACGAAGCGGTTTTTCCTTTGCGACTAGATTATTTCTGTCTGCTTCTGAAAGTAAGTCTTCATATGTAGTCAAAGTATCACCCCCCCTTTTTTACATAATTGTAATAGATTCGATGCCCAATAAGATGGGATTAGAAGTTTTCTTCTTTCATAATATCTTCATCGAATTGTTTATCCTCTTCGGATGCACCGTCGATCGGGTGGGCAGCATTGACATAATATGTAGTATCTTCTTTTAGTGTCATAGGAACAACATTTGATCTCTCTGATTCTGCTGTAGAGCGTTCCCATTCCTTTAAAAGAGTGAAGTCTACCATTTCTTTACCGTGAGGGTCGAGGTCACGGTATTTTTCAATCCCTTCCTTTTCAGAAGGGGATACGGTCCGTAAAAAGGCGTCAAATTCTTGTTGCTCTTTCATAACGTCTTGGTCTACAGCTTTCTGAAACTCAAAAAAGCGTTTAGCATTGCCGTTAAACTGCTCAGGTATGTAGCCATCATAATTATCGTAATCTACGGGATCGTCTGTATAGCCAGTTAAATAATTCATATCAACATTAAAATAGTCCGCAAAGGCCTCCAGAGTTTCGAAATCAGGTTCACGATTTCCATTCTCATACATACTTATGGTGCTTTTTGAAATTCCTATTATAGATGCTAATTCTGCTTGTGTTAGATGCTCTTCGAGGCGTAACTCTTTAAGCCTGGTTTGAAAACTACTCATCCGGTATTCCTCCTTTTCTATGAGGATAACACGTTTTGTGTTGAAAGTAAAGTGGAAATAAGAAGGAAAGACACAAAATGTGTTGACACAAAAGCTATAGAATGGTACTATAAAAATACACAAAACGTGTTCTTGAAAGAAGGTGATAAAGTGAAAATGGAAGAAATGGCAAAAGTAGCCGGTGAAAGACTTGTTAAGCTTAGAGGAGAGAGACCAAGAGATTTAGTGGCAGAAAAATGTTTGATTAGCGTGTCAGCATTACAGATGTATGAAAATGGAAAGAGAATCCCAAGAGACCCTGCAAAAGTGCGACTTGCACGCTATTATAACAAAACTGTGCAAGAAATTTTTTTTGACCCAGAAGTACACGAAATGTGAATATCATATAAGCAGTGTGTCAGTCCTGTAAGAAGATAACATCAGAATAATCAATGAACGTGGATTAAAACAATGCGTAATCGCTGAAAAAGCTGGATATAGCAAACAGCAGTTCAATGCAACGCTTACAGGAAGAAAGCTGATAACGGATACCGATATTTTGAAAATAATTATTGCGTTGGAAGTTGATGCCAATACACTGCTTGCAAAAAGAGAAAGTGGGTAATGTCCATGTATGTATCCGAAAGGGTAGTGAATATTAAAGAACTTGAAGACTACTAAAGAACCGGTAGGAGAGAGGGGGTAAGAATTAAAGTGTGGATACCTAAGTGGTATTGGGAAGCCCAGGATCGACTCTATCACGATCTGGAACGCAGGGTGGAGAGATTGGAACTTATGCTTCTAAAAGATGCACAAGATAAAATTGCCAGCCTTCAAGATGAGAAAGCTGGCTCTGTACAAAGTGACGGGTTGTTAACTATTACAAAATTTATATAGGTTGGGACAATAGTTAAGCCGGATATCGGATAGAGAGGAGGTGAGGGAGGGATGAGTAAAAAAGAATTTAAGTCCCTTCATATTGATACTGAAAAAGGTATTTACTTGCTGAATGGTGAGGCTATGCGGCATGTGAGCCGTTTAAATTTGGAATTTGAAGATGGTGATTGGTCACTGTCTGTCGTAAAGGATGAATTCTATTCACAGACAGCGACCGGTGGGGTTAAGGAATAAATTTGGAGATGAATTCTATTACCTCTGTTAAGCCATTTTTGAAACGATTTTCCATATAAATTAAACGATTTCAGCATGGCAGTGCTGATAAAGTGTTTGGTATAAAGAAGCGAACCGCATTGGAAATAGATTGATAGCTACAGAGAAATTATTTCTCTAATATGAAAGATAATACTGGATTGCTTACAAAATAGGCGATTGAAACAATCCTATATCCATCTTTCAGAAGCTTTTTAACTTCTTTTGACGAATTTGTGCACTTTTTTATGCTGTCACCTCCCTTCATAGAGGCGATTTGCGGTTCGCTTTTTACATTTTAGCAGAATAAGCGGAATGTTTACAGGGAAAGGGAGAATTTTAAGCCAAGTACTGTATCTGCGTGATAAGGAGAGGAGGTGAGAGAGATGTTAAAGAAAATCTACCATGAATTGGTAGCAATCAGAAAGGAACTCCAGGCTATCAATAGAAACCTGGAGTCCGCTGATGATTTTGTGCTGGTACGTGAACCTTACAGCACGCGTTACGCAGTAGTCAGGGTTGGGCGTGAAGGATCTTTGGACGCTAAGTAATAGTTCCAAGCCAAAGAGAACGTTTCTAAGATATCGGGATCTTGACCGCATTTGTTTGAAATATGCTCCCAGATTTCCAAGAAGTAGTCTTCATCGGGAAAACGCTCATCTTTGGCTATATCATTTGCGAGATCGCCGATGGGCAGGTTGACGCCCCTGAATCGGATGATCCAGGTTTTAAAGGTCCAGGGAATTTGTTCGGCCATTTGTAATCATCTCCTTTTTTCTGTACTCGGCGCGACAACACCTGTAGTTTGATTGTAAGGAAGAAAGTGAGAAATCTCAACGTAAAAAGGAAGGGAAAAAGCATGACAGTAAAAACGATCAATGAGATGGGACTGATCGATGACAACACAGAGATTGTCATCCGCGAGGGTGAAGGGTTTGATACGCTCGCACGCGGTAACTGGTATCAGGATGACATCCTTGCATACAACAGTCATGAGGTAGAGGGCTTTATATGGCAGGATGATAACCGGATCTATATAGATGTAAAAGTATAGAGCACAGGCAGATGAGAGGGGGCAGCCTGATGACAGAATACACCTATACGGTAGTCAGGGAATACCCGGACGGAAGCAGGGCGAAACGTAAGAATAAAGTTTACCGCTTTGGACCGGATTTAAAAATTGGCGGTCTTTATGTTCATCTCGGGAAGGGATTTCCCGGGATGCAGAGGGTCTTGTCAGTAAACACAAGGGAGTTACCGGATTGATGGATGAAGACAGGAGGTGAAGAAGTGGCAAGGGTGATACTTGGAAGGTATACGAAGAAGGACATGGATTTTACGGCGGCAATAGAGGGCTGGGTAAAGCGGGCAAGGGCGGACATTGATAAGCTGGCGGCATCGGCCGGAGTGTCAAGAAGTACTTATTACGCGCATCTGCATAAGCCCGAGAGGATCACTGTCGGAGAGCTCAGGGCATATATCAGGGAGTTGGATATCCCTAAGGAGGATATCATTGCGGCATTATACCTTGATCAGGAAGGAGTATAAGGGGTGCGTAAGATCATGATCATGACAATGGTAAAGACAAAAGAGAAGAACTATACAGTGTTCAATGTCACCATGCCATTTGTGGGGAGAAAAGAGGCAGGAGGCCGTGGGATACAGGATATGCCCGTATTGCAACGCGAGACTGGATCCGGATGAGCGCTGCGACTGCAGGGAGGAAGCAGAACTGCAGCAGGAGGACATACATAGCAAACATAATAAAAAGGAGGAGCAACACTATGAATGAGATCAAGATCACGATCGAGGGACTTAAGGAGTTAACGGAGGCGATCAGAGCACTGGCGGGCATGGCCGGCGGACAGGCAGCCATACCGGGTACGCCGCAGCCACAGCAGCCCACTGCCGGGATGGCGCCGGCGGTGCAGATACACACGGGCATACCGGCGCAGCAGCCACAGGTTCCCGTAGCGGCACCGCAGAACTATCTGCAGGCACCCGTACAGCCGGCGGCGCCCGTAACGACGGGAATGCCCCAGGCGCAGGGCGCGGCAGTACCGACAGCTGTTCCTACGACAGCGATGCCGCAGGAGTATACGATCGAGCAGCTGCAGGTGGCAGCTGCCGGCCTTTCACAGATGGGGAGGATGTCACAGGTGATGGGTATCCTGCAGCAGTTCGGTATCCAGGCGATGACGGAGCTGCCCCGGGAACGCTACGGGGAGTTTGCTACCGCGCTCAGAGAGGCGGGTGCACAGATCTGATGGGAAAGAAAAAGGAAGAAAGGGCACACGCGCTGCTGTCGGCATCCAGCGCGAAGAAGTGGGTCCATTGCCCGCCGTCTGCCATGTTAGAAGACAGCATACCGGACGTGGAGACCTCTTACGCGAAAGCCGGTACGCTGGCACATGCGATCTGTGAATTGAAGCTGCAGAAACTGTTCACGGATAAGAACATGACGGACCGGGCTTATAAGAGCCGGCTGAAAAAGCTGCAGCAGGATGAGTCCTATGCGCCGGAGATGGAAGGATATACGGATGAGTATGCAGACTATGTATCAAATCTTGCGTTTGGTTTCCCGGCAGTGCCGTTCGTCGCGGTAGAGAAGCGGCTGGATTACAGCCCGTGGGCGCCGGAAGGCTTCGGGACCGGCGACTGTATCATCATCTATGGAAAGGATCTTCATGTCATAGATTTTAAATATGGTACGGGCGTTCCGGTAAAGGCAGAAGGGAATTACCAGCTTGCATTGTACGCGCTGGGCGCTTACCACGAGTATGGAATGCTGTTCCCGATCGAGAGCGTACATCTACATATCGTACAGCCCCGCATGAACAACATCTCCTGCTGGAGTACTACCATGAAGGATCTGCTTGTCTGGGGAGAGGCAGTTATAAAGCCTGCAGCACAGCAGGCGATCAAAGGGCAGGGAGAATTTCGTCCTGCAGATTATTGCAGCGGGGATACCGAGAACTATTGCCGGAGCGGCTTTTGTAAAGCATATGGGAGATGCCGGGCGACAGCTGATAAGAACATGGGCCTCATGAAAAAAGCATGGGATAAGGAACAGAGGCAGAAGAAGCTGCCGCCGCTCATCTCCTGGGAGGAGGCCGGGGAACTCTTAAAAGAGGCCATGTTCTTAAAAGAGTGGGTGCAGAATCTCGAAAATATTGTGCTGAACGAGATCGTATCCGGCGGAGAAGTGCAGGGCTGGAAGATCGTGGAGGGCAGGAGTTACAGACAGATCTCAGATGCTGACGCGGCCTTTTCGGAACTGGTACAGGCCGGATACGACGAAGCTATTCTGTATGAACGGAAGCCGCTGACACTGGGAGAACTGGAAAAGACGCTCAGCAAAGAGCACAGGCAGGAGATCCTGTCAAAATACATTGTAAAGCCGCAGGGCAAGCCGACACTGGCGCCGGAAGATGATAAAAGGCCGGCCATGGCATTACAGAGGGTATCCGCCGAAGAGGCCTTTGGCGGGGACAACACATATTCAGAAGGAGGAAAATGAGGAGATGGCGATCACAACAGGAAAAGTCAGGGCTAGTTATGTCAGCATCTTTCAGCCCAGTACGCCACAGGGTGGCGGGGAGCCTAAATATTCGGTAACGTTGCTGATCCCTAAGAGTGATACGGCGACAATACACGGTATCTACGCCGAGATCGAGAGGGCCAAACAGGAAGGAGCACAGAAAAAGTTTGGAGGTAATATCCCGCCAGTTTGTAAGATACCTATCCGCGATGGCGATGGGCCGAGAGCCTCCGGCGAGCCATTTGGGGAAGAGTGTAGGGGACATCTGGTAATGACGGCATCGGCAAGACTGCAACCGTCTATCGTCGGGCTGGATATGCAAAACATCATCAACCCCGCAGAAGTGTACAGTGGATGCTATATCAGGGCAAATATTAATTTCTTTGCGTATAAAACAAATGGCAACTGTGGGATCGGCTGCGGCCTGAACGCCGTACAGAAGATAGAGGATGGCGAACCGCTGACAGCAAGGGTATCCGCCGAGGAAGCCTTTGGCGGCAGCAATACCTATAACGCCGTACCTGCGATGTCGTATCCGGGAGCGGCACCGGCAGTTCCGTATCCGGCAGACAATCCGTATCAGCAGATGCCGGCAGGAGGATATCAGCAGCCGGTATCAACAGCATATCCGGCGCAGCCTGCACCCGCACCGATGGCATTTCCGCAGCAGCCCGTACCTGCACTGACGGGATATCCACAGCAGGCGGGACAGATCGACCCGATCACGGGCCGGCCGATGCTCACAGGAGGAGTGATGGGATTATCATGAGGACCCTGCATATAGACCTTGAGACATTTTCAGATATTGATATAACAAAAGCCGGGCTGTACAGATATGTACAGTCCCCGGCCTTTGAGATACTGCTTTTTGCATATTCTTATGACTATGAGCCTGTGAGGATCGTCGATCTGGCAGCAGGCGAACAGATACCCGCCGGGATCGTGCGGGACCTGAATGATCCGAACGTGAAAAAGACAGCCCATAATGCGGCTTTTGAGATAAATTGCCTAAAAAGATTTTTTTCTACTGAGATATATCAATGGCACTGCACCATGGTACACGCTTATTACTGTGGCCTGCCGGGGCAGCTGGCGCAGGCTGGCAGAGCGCTGGGGTTGCCGGAGAGCCGCCAGAAGATGGCAGTCGGGAAACAGCTCATAAAATACTTCTGTGTACCGTGTGTGCCTACAAAAAGCAATCATGGCAGGACACGGAACCGCTGGTATCATGACAGGCAGAAGTGGGAGCTGTTCAAGTCTTATTGCATCCGCGACGTGGAAACAGAGATGGACATACATAAGATCTTAGAGCGGCATCCTTTCCCGGAAGCAGAACACTTTCACTGGGTGCTGGATCAGCATATTAACCTGAACGGCGCTGCAGTGGATCAGGATCTGATCAGCGGCGCGCTGGCGATCTCAGACCAGGTTCAGGGGGAATTATCCGGAAGGGCAAGGAAGCTCACCGGTCTCGATAACCCTAACAGCGTGGCACAGTTGAAGCAGTGGATCCGGGAGAATTCAGACTTTGAACTGGAAGACTTAAAGAAACAGACGGTGGCGGAAGTGCTGGCGGACAAGACCGGTGATGACCTCATAAAGGAAGTGCTGCGGATCCGAAAGGAGCTGGGGAAGACTTCGGTAAAAAAATATGAGGCCATGGAGACCTGCGTGTGCGAAGATGGCAGGATCCGGGGACTGCTGCAGTTCTATGGCGCGAACCGGACAGGACGCTGGGCCGGGCGTCTGGTGCAGATACAGAACCTGCCGCGGAATTATATCGGTACACTGGATACAGCGAGAGAGCTGGTGAAGAAAAGGCAGACTGAGGCGTTAAAGGCTATCTATGGGAACGTGCCTGATATCCTCTCACAGCTGATCCGTACCACTTTTGTCCCGGGGCCGGGCTGTAAGTTCCTGGTAGCGGATTTCTCCGCCATAGAAGCAAGAGTACTCTCGTGGCTTGCCGGGGAGCAGTGGCGGCTGGACGTTTTCAAGACCCACGGGAAGATCTATGAGGCGTCTGCCTCCACTATGGGTGTAGATAAAAAACTTTGGTTTTTATTCCCACAGCAAAGAAACGGCAGATGCGTAATTTCACCATTGCGCATCT
>ERZ808028.200-NODE-200-length-59876-cov-4.803408_pt1 | contig 59876 bp, 66 predicted proteins | sample MGYA00380184_ERZ808028 | MGnify/ENA primary metagenome ERZ808028 (study PRJEB31490, sample SAMN06133397) | mouse gut metagenome | isolation source: J8_1 | host: mice | place: China: Chengdu | collected 2015-05 ... | reverse complement strand
AGCAACATTTTGGTCATGTGTAATCATGACAACCGTCACACCTTCGTCGTTGAGCGTTTTAAAAAGCTCCATAATAGACTTGCCCGACTTAGAATCTAACGCCCCTGTCGGTTCATCGGCTAAAAGAATTTTGGGTTGATTGACAATTGCCCGTGCAATCGCAACACGTTGTTTTTGCCCACCTGAAAGCTGATTTGGCTTAAAGTCAGCCCGATCTTCCAACCCTACTTTCTTTAAGGCTTCTAAGGCTCTTTTTTTTCTTTCCTCTTTTTTCACTCCGGCATAGATTAAAGGTAATGCAACATTATCTAAAGCACTTTGACGTGGCAAAAGCTGAAAGTTTTGAAAAACAAAACCTATACTGTTTAAACGAATCTCAGATAAATGTTCATCATCTAATTTTGAAATATCAACACCATCTAACTCATAAACACCTGAAGTAGCTTTGTCAAGGCAACCTATAATATTCATCAAAGTCGACTTACCCGATCCGGAAGGTCCCATAATCGCCACATATTCGCCTTCACTAATCGTTAAAGAAATATCTTTAAGAACCGAAACGACTAAATTCTCTTGCGAATAGTCTTTAAATATATTCTTTAATTCAATCATTTCTAATTCCTCCTATTCCGCAATCGGCTCCTTTGTGTCATTTGGTGTAGCCCCTTCATCAACTGCTCCATCATCAATCATACCATCATCACCAGGCACCTCTTCACCATTAGAATCCGGATTATATAATGGTGAGTTATAATCAACTTCCGATTCATCTCTAACGGTTGTGATACCTTTATAAAGACCCGGCATTGGCCATGTAATCGCATCTTCCATTGTTAAGCCTTCGGTAATTTCGTAACGCATCAATTCCTCATTGTACTCACCTAAAGTAACACTGCGTTTTTCTAATTTATGACTGTTAGTTGACGCCCAAACATAAGCTTTATTATCTTCAAAAACAATGTAGGATTCATCTAACCAGATACCTTCTAATTTTGTCGTTTGACCGTAGTCTAACTCAATTAAAACGTGTTGTCCAAGTAATAAACCATCAGTCTTTTCTAATTTAATATAAAATGGATATTGGCTTGTGCTTTCACCGCTACCGCCCCCCATCATATAGTCATTAGAATTGCCTTCTTCAACTGTTTCGGTATCTATTAAGGTAATGACACCTTTCCACACTTTCGTTTCATCAACTCTGGAACGCACTAAAACCGGCTGATCGACCGTTAAACTAAAAACATTTTGTTCATCTACTTTACCTTTGATTAAATAATCTCCGGTTGCCATAATCGACATAAAGGCTTGCGTATTGCCAAATTGGTCGTATCCTTCGTTGTTAATACTTTTCACAACACCGGCGATTTTACTTGTCACAACAGAATTATCAATAGCTTGTTGGTAACGATTCATATCAGCATATTTGCTTTTCTTCGTGTATTCTTGTTCTTTGATTGCCATCTCATTATCTTGAATTTGAATTGTATACTCAAGTTGTTTATCGTCAGGCGCTTCGGCTTTTTCTTTTTTCAATTCTTCATTTTGAGCCTTGAGGCTTGCAATCTGATTGTCAATGCTTTCAATTTCTAAAGTTAAACTTGAAATTTGATAGTAAGCATCTTCTGTATCATAAGAAAATAATGGTGTTCCTTCTTCAACCGAATCACCTACCTTCACAAAAATCTCATTGACTTTCTGACTGTCATCTTTATTGATATTTTGCGTTTGAGTCGCCTCTACAATGCCTGAGTAACTGTTGCTTGCTCCATTGTTTAATCCCATAATCTCTTCGATGGTTTGAACATAAACCTTGTCGTTATTCCCACCTGCACTTTTAAAGACAACTTGGTAAATGATTATACTCACGACTATGACTCCCAAACCACCAAGTAGTAACCAGCGATTTTTATTTTTCGATAAATCGAGCTTCTTTAAATTTTCCATACATTTCCTCCCCAATTTTTGCAATTATATTTTACACTATATGCCCTTGCTAAAGAATAGATAAGTTCTTAATATTTTCTTATTTCACATAATAGTCGACATTTACCTGAACACTTCTTCAAATTAAACATATTTGTTATGAATTTAATCATACCATCTTTGATGTTGTGCCTAATATTTGAAAAAGCCTATAATAGAACTTACCTTTTTCTTCTTTCTACTCCATTTTACAATACTCCTTCTTTTTTTACAAAACATATTGAAATGAAATGACAAATCCTAAAAAAATAGGTAGAATAAAGATGAGGTGAATACAATGAAAAAATATTTAGTTTTTGATTTTGGCGGGACATTCATCAAATATGCCTTGATGAATGAAAATGGAGAGATTTTAGAAAAAAGTAAGTTTCCAAGCCAAAGGGACAAACATACTTTGGAAACCTTTATGTCTGAAATTCAGCACGTTTATCTTAACTACAAGGAACAAATTTCAGGGATTGCCATCAGTTCTCCGGGTCTAGTCGACACAGATAGCGGCATGATTTACATCGGTGGTGCTTTAGGCAAATTCTTAGCCGATGTGAATTTGATTGAAGTTGTCAGAAAAACTTGTGATAATATTCCGGTGAGTGTTGAAAACGATGGTAAATGTGCCGGTTTAGCAGAGATTTGGAAAGGCAGTGCCAAAGATAAGGATAGTGCGATTACGATTGCCTTTGGGACAGGCATCGCCGGATCTGTTGTTTGGAATAATCACGTTCATCATGGCAAACATTTAATTGCCGGAGAATTCAGTTCATTATTATTAGATGGGGATTATCAAAATTGTGAAGTCATTAACTTTTCAACCCGATGTGCCACTAGCTCCATGGTTAAAAAAGCAGCCCAAGTATTAAACTTGCCTTTAGAAGAAATGAGTGGAGAAATTTTATTTGAAAAAGCCAGTCAAGGCGATATGGCTATGCAGGATATTTTAAATGAAACATACTACCACACAGCTATTCAGATTTTAAATATTCAAACGATTTACGATCCCGATGTCTTTTTAATCGGCGGTGGCATTTCGGAACAGCCATGTGTGATTGAGGGAATTAACCGCTACATTCAAGAAATTCATGCCCAAAGTCCTCGTTTAGTTATTCCTGTAGTCCGTGCTTGTACATTTAAAAATGATGCTAATTTACTTGGAGCTTTATATCATCATTTAGCACAATTTGAAAATTAAGTTATTTAAATAGCGTTTATTTTAAGGGAATCTGTTCCCTTTTTTCTGATTTCATCTAAAAAACGTATCCTCATAAAGATACGTTTGATCAAACTATTTTCTGACTTCTTTATAAAAAACAGTAATCGCTAATGTTTCTTTAACTTTATAAATCATAATTGAAATAAGTGTACTGATTAAACCAATCAAAACAGCTAGTATAAGATTGAATACGAAGATAGAAACAGACGGTAAAATCGTTAATAACTGTTGAAACATAGTTGTTAGTGCAACTGAGAATGCATTTACGATAATGGCTGAAATCAAAACGTATGGCAAATAAGTCAAACGCAAGCCGATATAAGTCATAAAATGACCTTTCATGCTTTTGACGGAAGCTGCTAAAGATGCAAATAATCCCATTTCATCTTCTATCACATAATAATAAGATAAACTGAAATAAGATTGAACGATAAATCCGATAATAATAGCTACGACAATCCCTAACAATGTCCCTAAGAAAATTGTAATGGCACCATCTGAGAAGAGGCTTTCGACATTACCTGTAAAAACTACTCTTAGAGCAGTGGCTAATTCATCTAGCGAATGGCTGGAAACATAAACAAAAATCATTAAGGTTAAAACCTGAACAAGATAGATGACTAATGTTCGCCACACAAAAGGAATCATAATCTTAAAATATTTTTTAATTCCCGCAAGTGTAAAAGAAGCTGTCTTAACTTCTTTAGCGCGATGCTCATAAGCTAATAAAGAAGCCTTTACCATACCGTATTCAATCGGACTAAATAAAGCCGCAATTAAATAAAGATAAGGTATATTAACTTCTGCGCCAATAATATCTAATACAGACTTAGCAACTGCTATAATACCTGTAACCGCAAAAAACGTACCTGTGATATAGTGACTGCTTCTGCTATATAGCAAATTGGCTTCATTTCTGATTTCTTTAATTGTTTTCATTTTAAATCCTCCCCGAATAGCTTCATTATATCATAACTTCAATAAAATTGAAATTTTATTAAAAAAAAGTTTTCTTTTCCTATATTGGTTGAGAATGATTTAAAAAAATGCTAGAATATATGAGAAAAGGAGGCGCCAACGATGCCCAAAATCGCTATTATGACTGACAGCAACAGTGGAATTACCCAAAAACAAGCTAAAGAATTAGGAATCTATGTCGTCCCTATGCCTTTTACCATTAACCAAGAAGATTACGAAGAAGATATTAACTTAACTCGTGAACAATTTTTTGAGATGTTAGAAAATGGAGCTACGGTATCCACTTCACAGCCCTCTTTAGGTAAATTAGCTGCCTTATTTGAAAAATTATTAGAAGAATATGATGAAATTGTCTATATGCCGATGTCTAGTGGATTATCCGGTTCATATCAAAGCGCTAAGGTATTAGCCGAAGATTATCATGGACGTATTCAGGTAGTTAATAATCAGCGTATTTCAGCAACCCTCGAACAAGATGTTTTTGATGCCTTAACCTATGTTAAACAAGGCAAAACCGCTCGTGAAATTCGCCAAATTTTAGAAGATAAACGCTTTGATTGCTGCATTTATATCACCGTTGATACCTTAAGTTATTTAAGCAAAGGCGGACGTATTACCCCTGCGGTTGCCGCTATTGGCAATCTCTTGAAAATCCGTCCGATCATGAATATTGACGGTGGGAAATTAGATTTATTTGCGAAAGCCAGAACACAAGCAAAAGCCGAAAAAATTATGATTGATGCCTTGCGTCATGATATTGAAACACGAATAGATCCGCAAGGACATGGAGATAATGTTTATGTACGCATTGCTCATTCCAACTGTTTAGAAGAAGCCGAAAAATTAAGAGAAAAATTAAAAGCAGAATTTCCGGGACAGGAAGTTCGTATCGTGCCTTTGGCATTATCTATCGCCTGCCACACCGGGCCTGGCGCACTAGGTTGTGGATGTGTATCAAAAATGGTTGAAAAGGATGCCTAGCATTCTTTTTTCCTTTTCATTTGGGTATAATATATAAAATTTAAGAAAGAGGTGACCCTATGCCATATACTCAAAACAATATTTCTCGTCATCAAACGACAGGTAATAGACAAACCAGAAAACCTGTCAATAGACAGCAAAATACCTATGACCGCTTTAAAGATACACGTGTCTTTGCCTTAGGTGGTTTAAATGAAGTAGGTAAAAATATGTATTGTATTGAACATAATGACGAAATTATGATTATTGATGCCGGTGTCAAATTTGCCGAGCATACACTTCCGGGAATCGACTACGTTATTCCCGATTACACTTATTTAGTTAGAAATCAAAGAAAGATTAAAGGTCTTCTGATCACGCATGGTCACGAGGACCATATCGGAGGCATTCCGTTTCTTTTGCGTTTAGTTCATATTCCGATGATTTATGCCTCACCTTTAGCTTGTGCCTTAATCACAAGAAAGCTCGAGGAACATCGCTTGACTCATGTTACTAAGTTCTTCCGCATTGATGATGAAACTCAAATCAAAACAAAATATTTTAATATCGGTTTTTTCAAAACCAATCACTCTGTTCCTGAATCTATGGGAATTATTGTCAATACACCTAACGGTCGAATTGTTTCAACCGGTGACTTTAAATTCGATTTAACACCGGTCGGTGATGCTGCCGATTTACAGAAAATGTCCTTTTTAGGTTTTACAGGTGTAACACTTTTAATGAGTGACTCAACTAACTCCGAAGTACCGGCTTTCTCAATCAGTGAAAAGAAAGTCGCTAATTCCATTCAAGATATATTCAGAAAAACCGATGGTCGTCTAATTGTCGCAACCTTTGCCTCAAATGTTCATCGTGTTCAACAGATTATTGATTCGGCGGTTAAGTTTGATCGTCGTATCCTTGTCTATGGACGTTCGATGGAAAATGTCATTACGACTTCCAGAAAAATGGGTTATATTAAATGTCCTGATCGCTTCTTCATTAAAAATTCCGAAGCTAAACATTTTAAAGATAATCAAATTTTAATTTTATGTACCGGTAGCCAAGGAGAACCATTAGCAGCTCTATCAAGAATTGCCGCCGGAACACATCGTAATATTTCAATTAAGCCGGGTGATACTGTGGTCTTTTCAAGTAGTGCGATTCCCGGTAATGCGACTAGTATCAATCATGTCGTTAATCAACTCTTTAGATCGGGAGCTAATGTCTTAACCCATTCGGCTTTCAACTCTTTACATACTTCAGGACACGCCGGTCAGGAAGAACAGAAACTGATGTTACTTTTGATGAAGCCTAAATATTTTATGCCAATGCATGGCGAATACCGTATGTTGAAAATTCACGCTAAGCTATCCCATGAAGTTGGCGTTAATCCACGCAACGCTTTTGTGCTTTCAAATGGCGATACCATTATTTTAAGAAATGAAGAAGCTTTCCGTGGTGCCCGTGTGCAAACAGACGATATCTACGTTGACGGTAATGATATTACCGGTTTATCAACGGCTGTCTTAAGAGATAGACAAAACCTTTCTAATGATGGTATGGTGTCCATTTTAATCAGTATGGATTCTCATGCCGGTAAGCTTCTAACACGTCCGGTTATCATTTCCAGAGGATTTGTCTACATGAAAGAAAGTACGGAAATGATTAAAGAAGCTGAAAATCTCATTCAGACAACACTGACTAAACTTCTATCACGCAAAACAACATTTGCGGAAATTAAAAATACCATTCGTGATACCCTTGAACCATATTTTTACAGTAAAACTAACCGCAATCCAATGGTGATTCCTGTCATCATGAACAAAAAACAACAGCCTCATGCTCATTAAAAAACTGATTAGAATTATTGTTGTACTGCTAATTCTCATTGGGATATGCGGGGGATTTTGGTATCACAGTTCCACGATTGCTCCCACTAAATATGTTATGCAAAGCGTCAATGTCCAAGATGAGCTTATTCCCAATGCCTTTGAGGGTTTTAAAATCGGCTTTATTTCAGACTTTGATTTACACACTTCTAAAGATTTAAATAATTTAGAAAAGTGTATCGAGAAACTTAATCAAGAAAAGTGCCACATGGTTATCTTCGGTGGGGATTTATTTGAGAATGGTGAGATTTTTGATGAAGATAAGCTCATTTCAATTCTTAAAAGCATTGAAACAACCCATGGCAAATTAGCCGTCTTAGGTGAAACAGACTTTTTATCCGATATGGAAAAAACAATTAGTTTATTAGAAAAAAGCGGTTTTGAAGTTATGCGTAATCAAGCTCATAACATCTACTACAATGATGCTGCGATTACTTTTGCGGGCATGGAAGCCAGTGGTGATGTGGAAAATGTTTTATCTAGTTCACAAAAAAATAATTTCGTGATGGTAGCTGTTCATCAACCGGATTATTTTGATAAGATAAGTACAAGCAGTGTTAAACTACAGCTATCAGGTCATTCAGGCGGTGGTTTTATCCATTTGCCAATCATAGGCTCAACAGTTAAATTTGAAGGTGCTACTAATTATACACACGGTCATTATACGAAAAACAATTGTCATTTGTATATTACTAATGGTGTAGGTATGGGGCATGAGCAAACAGCTCGTTTCAACTGCAATCCGGGTGCAACCATCATTACCTTACATAGTACCCAATTAAAAGATAAGAAAGAGCAAGCACCTAAACAGGAAGAGCCCAAAGCAGATGATCAAAAAAATAACAACAAATAGTAAGCAAAAAGACGATATCATCAGAAAATAATCTGAATACTATCGTCTTTTTTAGTCTAAAAATGATAAGTTAAATAGGAAAGGCACTTCTTAACTTTCAATGATTTCAATAACCTCTCCCACATACATACGATGAGCGGCTTCTGTTTCATAATACTGCAAGATAACATCTTCACTCATTTGCGTTACGTCTAAATCTTGCTTATAAATTTTGCGACAGACAAGCGTGATTTTAGCTTCCTCAAAAGTTACCCCATTTTCTAAAGCCTTAGCATGAAGTTTTGTCAATGCCACTTTATCCCCATCACGTCCTGACTTACTTCCTAAAATACCTAAATCTTTACGATATTGCTTATCAAAAAAAGTAATTGTAAAATAGTCATTCTTCTCTAAAAACTGATAAGTATAGCGAATCGGCTTAACATATATCGTAGTCACTTGTTTTGACCAAAGTGTACCTAATCCGCCCCAAGAAATAGTCATCGTATTATAGTCGCCTAATGAACCGGCTGTTACCAATGCCCAATTATCATGATACATATTGGCAGTTAATCTTTGCATTTTCATCATCTCCTCATAGTAGATTATAGCATATATGATGCACTTTTCATGCTTTTTTGTAGATACACCTTTATTATTTTCCATATCTTAAGCATACTAAAAGCACTTCGATATTGAAGTGCTCTATTGATTAACGGTGCATATCTTTCATAAATAAAACTAAGAACGGGAATAGTTCTAATCTTCCCACCAGCATATCAAAGGATAAAACCAATTTCGCTAAACCGCTTAAACTAGAGAAATTTCCTACCGGACCAACTACATTAAATCCCGGACCAACATTATTTAAACACGTAACAACAGATGAAAATGAAGAAGCAAAATCTAAATTATCCAAAGAAACAATTAGGAAGGAAATAAATAGAATTAAGAAATAGAAAATAAAATAAGCATGAATACTGTTTAAGACACTTGCGGAAAGTGGCTCTCCTTCTAATTTAACTGTTGATACACTATGAGGGTGAATCAATTGTTTTAATTCCTTTTTCGCATTTTTACATACAATCATAATCCGTGAAATCTTCATGCCACCACCGGTTGACCCCGCACAAGCACCTACAAACATCAAACAGAATAGGATTGCCTGTGAAAACATCGGCCACTGTCCGTAATCTGCCGTTATATAACCGGTTGTCGTAATCACACTGACGACTTGGAAAGAAGCATAACGTAAAGCCTGCAACATATTAGGGTAAAGGTGCAAAATATTCAATGTAATGAAAAGCGTTGCCCCTACAATAATCGTAATATACCAACGTAACTCGTGATTTTTATAAACATCTCTAAAATGTTTAAGTAGCATAAAGTAAAACAAGTTAAAGTTAATACCAAATAGCAACATAAAAATAGTAATAACAGCATCTATATACGCACTGTCGTAAGCAGCAATACTCGCATTTTTAATGGCAAAACCACCGGTTCCGGCAGTTCCAAAGGAATTAACCAAACTATCAAATAAAGGCATACCCCCAAACATCAGCAATACAACTTCCATTAGGGTTAATCCTAGATAAATCTTATATAAAATTTGAGCTGTCACTTTAATTTTAGATACAAGCTTACCGACAATCGGACCTGGTATCTCAGCTCTTAAAATATGTAAGGAACTTCCATAGGAATCAGGTAAAATAGCCACGACAAAAACTAAGATTCCCATACCGCCAACCCAATGCGAGAAGCTTCGCCAAAATAATCCCGCATGGCTCATTCCTTCAATATTTGTCAAGATAGATGAACCGGTTGTCGTAAAACCGGAAACAGTTTCAAAGAAAGCATCAATATAAGAAGGAATTTCACGACTTAGATAAAATGGTAAAGCCCCAAATAACGATAAGACAGTCCAAGCTAAAGCAACAATCAAGAACCCTTCACGCGCATGAATTTTCGTTTTAAGTGGTCGTTTATAGCTTAAAAGATAACCTATCCCTAGTAATACCAAGGCAACTTCGCCAAAGATGAGGGCTACTTCTTTTTCTTGGTAAATCAAGCCAACCATAAATGGTAAGCCTAACATGATTCCCTCGAGCATAAGCATTCTGCCAAGTGTGTAAACAATCATTTTCTTATTCATAGTTACACCTCAAAAATATCGTTCAAATGGGCTATTTTACGATTTTTGACAACAATGACAATATGGTCGTTTAACTCAATAACAGTATCTCCTTTAGGTACGATAATATCTGTACCACGAAGAATTGCCGCAACCAATACACCATCTTTAATAGGAATTTGGCTTAGTGGCATACCGACGTATTTAATTTTAGAACCGACGATAAACTCTAATGCTTCAACTTGTTCGTCAACTAACTGATACATCGTTTGAACAGCACTGATTTCATCTCCGTTAACTTTAGCTCGCACATAACCTAGAATTTGGTTGGCGATAACTTGTTTTGGTGAAATTGTACTGTCAATATCTAGCTTAGAAACAGCATTATACATCGTCGTACTGTTGACCTTAGCAATAACCTTTTTAACATTCAACTGTTTGGCCAATAAAGATAAAATAATATTTTCTTCGTCCATACCTGTTAGGCAAACAAAGGCATCGGTTTTTTCAATATTTTCTTCAAGCAATAAATTTTCATCACTACCATCGCCTTGAATAATGGTTGCTTCATGTAAAGCTTCAGCCAACTTCCAACAACTTTTCTGATCTCTTTCGATAATCTTAACGTGAATACCTTGAGCTAATAAAATTTTACTTAAGTAAAAGGCTACTCGGCTCCCACCGATAATCATTACATTCTTAATAGATTTTGATACGATACAAATATCTAAACTAAATAAAGCAATATCCCTATGTGTTCCGGTAACATAAACTTCATCTCCGTCTTGCACAACAAAATTCCCACTAGGAATAATAATTTCATTATCACGGCGAACCGCACAGACTAAGACATTTGAACGTTTTGAAACTTGAGATAGCTGATGCAAAGGCAAACCGTTAAGTTTTGAGCGTTTCGTCATACGTATGCCGACTAACTCTACTTTACCGCCGGCAAAACATTCAATACTGTTTGCGGTAGGAAATAAGATTAATCGAGAGATTTCCTTAGCTGTTTCCGCCTCCGGATTGGCAATCATTGAAAAGCCAAAGTTCTCTTTAAAGAAATGAGCCTGCGTTGAATAGTCCGGATTTCTGACACGGGCAATCACATATTTTACACCCAATCGCTTGCTGACCATACCTACTAAAATATTCAATTCATCTTCGCTTGTAACTGAAATTAAAATATCGGCATTTTGAACATCGGCTTGGGTTAAAATATCAGAACGTGCCCCATTTCCACAGATGCCATTAACATCAAAATAATTAACAACATTATTAACCTTATCCTTATCTAAATCAATGACAATTAAATCATGATTTTCCGAAGCTAAAGCCTGAGCTAAAACCTGTCCGACTTTACCTAATCCAACAATGATAATTTTCATTTTTTCTCCCTCAATTCCAAAATAATCATAGCGGAATTATTATATCACATTTTTTTTAGAAGTTAAGAGAAAGTGTCAGGTTTTGTCGAATTACCTCATTATAAAAAGCAGGTTATCCCTGCTTCATCATCAAACGTGCCTTTTTGGCAGCTTTTAAAATAATATTTCTCGCTTCTATGGCCTCTTGCTTTGTTGCCGGATTGACATCTTTCAATGGATAATCCATCTTAAGATTCTCATATTTAACTACTCCCATCGTATGATACGGTAAAACATCTAGGGCTTTTAAATTACCTAACTTAGCAATAAATTCACCTAGTCTTTCTAAATGTTCTATTTTATCTGTCAACCCCGGAACTAAAACATGGCGAATCCATAAAGGGACATTTTTCTCATTCAAATAGGTTGCGAAATCTAAAATAGCTTCATTAGGTTGCTTAACTAAGTTTAGATGGACTTGAGGGTCGATATGTTTAATATCCAACATCACTAAATCCGTTACTTTCATCAATCTATCAAACTTCGCCAATTTCTCAGGTTGGCGGCTAAATGTAATCCCCGATGTATCTAAACACGTATGGATATGTAATTCATGGCACTTTTCAAATAATTCAATCACAAAATCAATTTGAAGCAAGGGTTCACCACCTGTACAAGTAATACCGCCCTTCTTATAAAACTCGGCTTTTGTGTTATACATCTGTAATATCTCATCGACACTCATTAACGTTCCACAATTTGGTTGCCATGTATCAGGATTGTGGCAATAGGCACAACGCATTGGACAGCCTTGAAAAAAAACCACAAATCTTATGCCCGGCCCATCTACTGTTCCACAGCTCTCTGTTGAATGTATATAAGCTTTCATTCCAATCACCACCTACTATTATTTTATCACAAATTAAAAAAACATGAAATAAATTCATGTTTTTTAAACTATTTTTCCATTTCTGCCACAATGTCTGCGAAAATTTTAGCTGCATTGAAGTTTGCGAAATCTTCTTCGGAAACCAAGATAACTTTCTTATTAGGATCCATGGCTTTAATTTTGTCATAAGAACCTTTTAACTGTGGTGTTACCAACACAACATCAGCTAATTTAATTGAATGTTCAACCGCATGTTCAGAAGCTGACCATACCATAACATCATTTCTTTTACGAGATGCTGCATCTTTTAATTTTGAAGCGAATAGTGTAGATGTTACACCTGCTAAGCAACATAATAAAATTCTCATAAAATTTCCTCCCTTTGTTCTCTTGTTAATATTTTATCATAAAAAGCACAAGATGAAAAGGTGCCAAAGCACCTTTTTTCATCAAATCATTGCTTACATTGATTGGTGGAATGTACGTGCAATTACGTCATCTTGTTGTTCTTTTGTTAATTTAACAAAGTTAACTGCATAACCTGAAACACGAATAGTTAATTGAGGATATTTTTCAGGGTGTTTTTGAGCATCTAATAATGTATCTTTGTTTAATACATTAACATTTAAGTGATGTCCGCCTTTTTCAGCATAGGCATCTAACATTTCTACTAAATTTTCAACTTGTTGTTTACTTGTTGACATAAATCTCTCTCCTTTTCGTTAATATAAGTCATCGTCGTCCATTGGCAAATTTGGAATCTTACAAGCGGTATCTCCGCTATCACAATCCATTTTTGATACAATGTTGACTTCATCTACTTGTAGCTTGCCGGGGGTATTGACCTTAACATTGATATGTCCTGCACCCTGTGCCATATTTTGATCCATCATTTTGATGAATGCTCAATATCATCTTTCTTTGTCATCTTAAGACTTCTTTCTATTCATCAATTTTAATTGAATCGATATCTAAATCACCGGCAAATACTTGGTCATCTTTACCTAAAGCATCCGGGATTACTGTAAATGTGTTTGAGATACCATCTTGTGCATCTTTGAATGGTAATTTAGCAACTGAAGCTAATGATGAAATAGCACCATGACTATCTCTACCATGCATTGGGTTTGCACCAGGAGCAAATGGCTGTCCGCCTTTTCTACCATCAGGTGTATTACCTGTTGCTTTACCATAAACAACGTTAGAAGTGATAGTTAAGATTGAAGTTGTAGGTAAGCTTTCTCTGTAAGTGTGGTGAGAACGTACCATATCCATGAATGTTTCAACTAACCAAGCAGCAATTTCATCTGCTCTATCATCATCGTTACCGTATTTAGGGAAATCGCCTTCTACTTCGTAATCAACAACAACACCATCTTCATCTCTAATACATTTTACTTTAGCATATTTGATTGCGGATAATGAATCAGTTACAACTGATAAGCCGGCAATACCTGTAGCGAAATAACGTTTAACTTCTCTATCATGTAAAGCCATTTGAATTCTTTCGTAAGCATATTTATCATGCATATAATGAATGATGTTCAAGGCATTAACGTAAACGCCTGCTAACCAAGACATCATATCAACATATTTAGACTTAACATCTTCAAAATCTAAGTAGTCACCTTCTACCGGACGGTATTTAGGACCAACTTGTTTCTTAGTTTTTTCATCGATACCACCGTTGATAGCGTATAATAAACATTTAGCTAAGTTAGCACGAGCTCCGAAGAATTGCATTTCTTTACCTACACGCATTGAAGATACACAACAAGCAATTGCATAGTCATCACCGTGTGTTACACGCATCAAATCATCGTTTTCATATTGAATTGATGAAGTTTCGATAGACATCTTTGCACAGTATGATTTGAATCCGATTGGTAAACGTGTAGACCATAAAACAGTCATATTAGGTTCCGGTGCAGTTCCTAAGTTTGTCAATGTATGCAAATATCTGAATGAAGTTTTGGTAATCATGTGTCTACCATCAACACCGACACCACCGATTGATTCAGTTACCCAAGTTGGATCGCCGGCAAAGATAGCATTGTAATCAGGTGTTCTCGCAAATTTAACGATTCTTAATTTCATGATGAAATGGTCGATAAATTCTTGAATTTGTTCTTCTGTGAAAACTCCGTTTTTCAAATCTCTTTCGACATAAATATCAATGAATGTTGACGTACGTCCTAAAGACATAGCCGCACCATTTTGCTCTTTAACAGCTCCTAAGTAACCGAAGTATAACCATTGGATAGCTTCTTGAGCATTAGTTGCAGGTTTAGAAATATCGCAGCCGTATTTTGCAGCCATTTCTTTTAATTCACCTAAAGCTCTGATTTGTTCACTTAATTCTTCACGTAAACGAATGTTAGCTGAAGTCATTCTAGTTTGTGAAGTTGCAAATTGATTCTTTTTATCTTCAATCAATTTATCAACACCGTATAAAGCGACACGACGGTAGTCACCGATAATACGTCCACGTCCGTAACCATCTGGTAAACCGGTAATGATGTGGCTTGAACGACATGCTCTGATTTCCGGTGTATAAACATCAAATACACCTTGGTTATGAGTTTTTCTGTATTCTCTGAAAATATAAGAAATTTCAGGATCTACTTTATATCCGTTTGTTTCGCAAGCTTGTTCCGCAATACGAATACCGCCAAAAGGTTGTAATGATCTTTTAAAAGGTTTGTCTGTTTGTAACCCAACAATTTTTTCTTTACTGCTATCTAAGTACCCAGCATCATGGCTTGTCAAAGTAGATACAATTTTTGTATCCATGTCTAAGACACCGCCGGCTTCTCTTTCCTGCTTTGTCAAATCCATGATTTGATCCCATAAGTCTTTAGTTGCCTGTGTTGGTCCGGCTAAGAAAGCATCGTCCCCATCATAAGGCGTATAGTTTAATTGGATAAAGTCTCTGAGGTCAACATCTTTGTTCCATTTACCTGGGCGGAAGCCTTCCCAGGCGTCATTCCATTTTTCTCTAAAAGTCATTGCTTTTTCCCCCTGTAATATATTTTTATGCATAGTATTGTACTTTTACTAGGCACACCTATTATAGCAAATTACTTTTAGACTTGCTAGGTTTTTGCACCTATCTTTTATAAAAAATTCACACGGGCATACTGTCGTTTCAATGTTATGCGTTTACATTGATGTCATTTTAAATACTTCGCCATAAAAAATATGAAATACGTCACATCAAACATTATAATATTATATTCTTACATGTTGATTTAACGGTCTTTATGGTGGACAAAAAAAGAAGGTTTACAACCTCCTTTGATTACTTATTAAATGTCTATTTTGCTTGTCTTAACTTAATTCCTGACTGATTTCGCTTGCCAATGCCTCACTGGCTTTTCCGAAAATCACCGTCAATTTATCTTTAGAAACAACAATCCCACTTGCACCTAAAACTTGCAGATTCTCACTACTTGCCTTTTGGACATTATCTAATATAAAAATAACCTTTGAACCATTGGCACTCACAGACTTAATGTTTGCTTTTCCTCCTAAAGCCTCACATAAGCGAACTAAATCAATCCCGCTTTTCGCAACTTTTTTTCTTGACGTCTTGGCATGGGATAAATAATACCAAATGCTTAAAGCTATAATCACAACTGCAACAATACCTATGACAATATAATTATTCATGATTTTATCCTCCGAAATCTTTTCTTTTTTTAAACAAATATAGTATACTATATTTTGAGGTGATTTCCTATGAAAATTATCAAAGCCTATACACAAAAACACTTTTTTGAAGCTATGATGATTAGAGGCAGAGTCTTTGTCGATGAACAACACGTCCCTTCATCACTTGAAATAGATAAACTTGACCAAAGCTGCTTACATATTTTATTATACGATGACATGAATCTGCCTAAAGCTGTCTTGCGTCTTATCGAATATGAAGATTATTTTAAAGTCGGACGCGTCGCTGTCTTAAAGGAAAACCGACAACAAGGCTATGGCAAAAAACTTATGTTAGGTATCGAAAGTTTAGATATGGTTAAGGCAAAAGGTATGCTTAAGCTCGACGCTCAAATAAGTGCAATCGATTTTTATCGAGCCCTCGGTTATACAATTGAAGACCAACCATTTGAAGAGGCCGGCATCATGCACTGCCACGCCTATAAAAAGCTATGAAAAAACACCCTTTAATTATCTTTTTACTCCTTTTTGCCTCCATCAGTATTTATGCCACAGCCGCAAGTGACCCTTTAATCAATGTCCGCAACTATCCGCTAGAGTATTGTTTTAAACAAATTCAATGGTACATCTTAGCCTTTTTAGCTATCTACTGCATTGCTAAAATCAACAATCAAGATATCTTCAAATACGCTAAATGGCTTTTTGGGATATGTATAATTGCCGTTTATCTTTTAGCTTTGCAACATCAGATTACTCAATCGGGAAGCGATTTGAAGTTGATTCCATTTAGCCATAATGTCAATGGGGCAACCGCTTGGTTTGAGTTTCCCGGCATCGGTGCTATTCAACCTAGTGAATTTCTTAAAATGACTTATCTTCTGATGCTTGCGAATATCGTTTATCGCCATCACCAAAAATATCCTCATGCCCAATTAAAATCCGACTTGAAGCTCATCGGCTCAATCCTATTGTTGACTATTCCGACTTGCCTTGGCATTCTGCTTCAAAATGATACGGGGGTCATGTTGATTGTTTTAGCCGGCACTATCGCTGTAATCTGTGTTAGCGGCATTCAAAAATATTGGTTTATCCTTGCTTTGATTATCTTAGGAATCGGGGGATATTTTGCTTATCAATATATCCTACCCTATCTGCAAAATGTAGACAGCACAGCACTCTCCTATCGCTTTGGTAGAATTTTAGGGTGGCTGGATCCGGAAACTTATTATGAAAGCTACGGTTATCAATTATATAATGCCTCGCTAAGCATGGCTACAGCCGGTTTGTTTGGACATGGCTTTCAAAGTATTGTCATGGCTTTTCCGGAGCCCCAAACCGATTTTATCTTTGCGGTGCTTGTTTCAAATGCCGGTTTAATCGCAGGCGCTATGCTTATTCTAATGATTATCGCTTTTGATCTTTACCTACTTAAACTTGTCAGCCAAACAAAAGACCAAGAACATTATCTAGTCGTTGGTCTTGTCGGCATCTTATTTTTTCAACAGTTTTGGAATATCGCCATGATTCTTGGCTTGGTACCTATCACCGGTATTACGCTACCTCTGATTTCTTATGGTGGTTCTTCCTTAATGAGTTATATGATGATGTTTGGTTTAGTCTACAACTTGGAAAAACGTTTCATCAAAGCATGAAGGTAAATCTTGAAAGACCATCTCTTGCTTGGTGGAAGGGTGTTTGAAAGCTAAATAATAACTATATAAAGCCTGCCCTTTAAATAAGGGGTGGGCTTTTCCATATAGAACATCACCCAATAAAGCATGACCCAAATGACTGAAATGGACACGAATCTGATGGGTTCTACCCGTTTCCAATTTGGCTTCAACTAAGCTTTGTTTACCATCGGTCCAAATCATACGATAATGCGTAATCGCCTTTTTACCCCTTGGCATAACCAAACGCTTAATCGAATCAGCTTTTCGTCCAATCGGTGCATCAATGATACCGACTTCCTTTGGCATTGTTCCCTCTATCCACAAGCGGTAGCGGCGTTCAAAGTTATTTTCTAATAGATGATGCATTCGTCTATTTTTCGCAACCAAAATAATCCCTGCTGTATCCTTATCTAAACGGCTGACTAAATGAACCGTGCTTGAAATATGTTGCATTTCATAGTAAGCGATAATGATATTCGCTAGTGTATGAAAAGGATAGCGTCGTGTTGGGATACTTGGAATACCATAGGGTTTACGTACAACCATCAAATCAGCATCTTCATATAAAATATGCAAAGGAAAATACCAAGGTTGTAGTTTTGTTTCCGCTCTTTCATCAGGATAAAACAGTTCTAAAATATCTCCTGCCTCAAGTTGATAGCGCACCGTCCGATTTTGTCCGTTGACTTGAATCCCACCTTCATATTTCAAAGACTTTAAAGCTCTTTGAGAGATATGTTGTTCTAAGAAGGTACGAACAAGCATGGGCTTTGTAATCTCAAAACGCTGATAATCACTCACTGATAAATGCCCTTCTTAAACGCTGACATAAGGTCACTTGATGAAAGTGGACAAAGGAAATAAACTGTTTGGCAACACTTATTTTAACGTAACTGTTATCTTGTCCAAAAGGAATTGTTTCTCTATCTACCCCTAAAATCATTCCCTGACTCATTTGAGGCTTTAAAGTAATGGTTACACTTTCATCTAAAACTAAACTAGACTGTAAAGAACGATAAGCATTATGATGGATACCAGCAATTTCCGATAATTGCAAACTGGGAATAGAAGCGGCAATGATACTGCCACCTAAAGAACGATTATAGGCTGTCGAGCCGGAAGGGGTACTGACACATAAACCATTTCCTCTAAAACATTCTAAAAATTCATCATTCAAATAAACATCGCAGACCATCGTCCGATGATTTTCTTCTAAACGCATTTCATTGAGAGCATACATGGTTTGATCATCTATTTCAATTTTTAATAAAGAACGGCGATCGATACGATAATTACCTTGTTGAATATCCGTGACTAACTTTTGCCATTGCTGATGATTATAATCGGCATAAAAACCCAATGTCCCTGTATGAACACCGACAAAATAAATATGCTCCACCTGATCCATATACTGATGGCAAGCATCTAACATGGTCCCATCTCCGCCAATACTGATGACAAGCTCGGGATTTTTTTCATCATAGCACATTGTTTTTTCTAAAGCTTCTTTAATTTCAAGATAGCGCCGATAAGAAAGCTCATCATTTTTTTTGACAATTGCAAATCGTTCCATCTTCTCTCCCCCTTGTTTTTTCATATTATAGGTGTTATTCATATTCTTTGTCAACACTTTACATATCGGGTATAATAAATATAGGAAAGAAGGAATGAATCTATGGAAACTAATTTAGAAATAGAATTTAAATGTTTAATTAACGCTCAACAATACAATCAAATTAAAGATGATTTATTTTCGGATAGTCAAGGCTTTACCCAAACAAATGAATATCTCATCGACAAAAAACAGTTGTTAAAAAAGCACCGCTGGTCGCTAAGGGTTAGACACATTCATAACCAACTCGAATTTACCCTCAAAAAGCCCGAAGGTTTTTCCAAATTGGAAATCAACGAACAGCTCACTCCTATACAATATCAACAGCTTTGTCGCCAAGAAAAATTTGAAAGTGGTATTTTACAAGAGCTTAAGCAAATCGATATTAGTATTGAGGATTTAACCATTGCGACAAGCCTCACAACAACACGACTAGAAAAAAGCTACAGACAAGGTTTGCTTTGTTTAGATTTGAATACCTACCAAAACCTAACTGACTACGAAATCGAATATGAAGCTTTAAATGAAAAAGAAGGGCGTGAAATCTTTAAAGAACTTCTTGCCCCTTATCAAATTATCTATCAAGCAAATTGCCTTGGTAAAATGGCACGTGCCCTTAATGCGTCAACCATTTAACTACTTCATTATAGGCAATCGGACATAAACACAATCCGGTAACGACACCCCAACACGTATAATCGAGCGGTGTCGTTTTTAACAGCCAACTTAGCGGTGCAAAATGAACACACGCAACCTGTAGTAAAATCAACGCCAACACAACTCCTAGCAATAAACGATAGGGTTTAAAATCCACCTTCATTAAAGAATGCTTCATACTAATAAAATTAAGCGTATGGGTTAATTGAGCGATAGACAGAACCATAAAAGCCATTGTGGAAGCATGACCGGAAGAAAGCTCCAAGCCATAGCGATAAGCCACTAAACTTAAGATACCAATCAATGCCCCATTAGTTACCATGAAAACAAGTCCCCCATGAGCAAACAAACTTTCATTTGGATCACGAGGCGGATCTTGCATTAAATCATCGCCACTTTTCATCATACCTAAGCATAAAGCCGGAAAAGCATCTGTAACTAAGTTAATCCATAAAATCATCACCGGTGTTAAAACAACCGACATTTCGCTTAACAAAAGCATACCCACAAACAAAGTCATGATTTCCCCTAAATTGCATGACAGTAAGTACCATATCGTTTGGCGAATATTCACATAGATTTGACGCCCTTGCCTAATCGCATCGACAATCGTTTTAAAATGATCGTCCATCAAAACAACGTCCGCTGCTCCTTTAGCCACATCTGTTCCGGTTAGTCCCATCGCTACCCCAACATGAGCCTTTTTAAGTGCCGGAGCATCGTTAACCCCATCACCGCTCATAGCCACAATATGATGTTGCTTTTTCAATGCCTCGACTATGCGGACTTTATCATTAGGCTTCGCTCGTGCCACAACACGAATATTCTCTACTTGACGACTTAAAGTCTTGTCATCTTTCTCAGCTAAATCCTTAGATGTAACCACTTGTTTACGATACTGTGTCAACTGCAATTCTTTAGCGATGGCAAAGGCTGTATCCGGATTATCACCGGTAATCATCGTCACTTTGATACCGGCTTTGCGACAGGCTTCTAAAGCAGGTTTAACCTCCGGACGACAAGGATCCATCATACCGACTAAGCCGACAAAAATCATTTCCGAAACTTTGGTACTTGCACTTGTCAAGGGCTGATAGGCTAAGCTTAAAACACGCAAAGCCTTTTCGCTCATACCTCTTTGAGTTTCCATGATTTTAGCCTTGAGCTTTTCATCTAAAAGCGTTACAACCCCATCGACCAATACCCGATCACATTGGGGCAAAATCACTTCTAAAGCCCCTTTCTCATAAGCGGTATAATGATCATCTTCTTTAACGATCACTTGCATTTTCTTTGATTTTGAATCAAAAGGAATTTCACTTAAGCGAGGATATAACTCCCTTAGCACTTCAATATTTTCATATCTGATAAAATGTCTTGTCAAAGCTTTCTCAGTCGCATCACCTACCAAGATGCCATCAGCTTCATAGGTATTGTTTGCCAATAACATTCCTTTAGCTAATCTGCCATTATCATTAAAAGAAAAAATATCGACAACACGCATTTCATTTTGCGTTAATGTACCTGTCTTATCTGAACAAATAATACTGACACACCCCAATGTTTCAATAGCGTGTAGATGTCTGACTACCGCTTTTTGCTTGGCCATCTTGCTTGTCCCTAAAGCTAAAACAATGCTTACCACAGCTACTAAGCCCTCCGGAATAGCAGCCACAGCCAACGAAATAGATAAAAGCAGCATATCAAAGAAATCTCTTCCCTGAACGACACCGACAATAAACATACATAGACAAACCATTAAAGCAAGCAAACCTAATTTCTCACTTAACTTCTGTAAATTTTTTTGCAAGGGTGTTTTTTGTTCATCTTTCTGTTTTAAAACAGCTGCAATTTTCCCAATCTCTGTCGCCATACCGACCGCAAACACAAGACCCTTTGCCTTGCCGTATGTAACACTTGTTGACATATAGGCTTTATCGCCATCTTCTTTCATGATAGCTACGCTTTCTCCGGTCAAAACGGATTCATCAATTTGAATCGAAACATTGTCAAAAAGATAGACATCAGCCGGAACATACATTCCCGTCTTTAAATCAATAATATCTCCTACAACTAAATCAGAAGCTTTAATCGTTTGCCAATGTCCGTCACGAAAACATTCACAAGTCGGCAAATTCATCTGTTTTAAGCTTTCCAAGGCTTTTTCGGCTTTTAACTTTTGCGCCATTCCGATACTGGCGTTAATCAAAACCACGACAATCATAATGAAAGCATCAATAAATTCGCCCATCAAACCTGAAATCAAGGTTGAAACTAATAAAATCAAAACTAACGGATCCTTCATTTCAGATATAAAGACTTGAATTAGACTTTCTTTTTGTTGCTTGTCTAACTCATTAGCCCCATAACGCTCTTTCATCAAGGGTATTTGACTGCTTTTTAAACCTGTTTGCCTATCTACATGATATTTTTCAAAAAATGTATCTATTTTGTTGTTCATCTTATCCCCTCCTAGCATACTGTATGTCCTAGAAATGAATATAGAACTAAAAAAATCCCGATGTGCCTAACACATCAGGAATCTATTATTGATATTTTTCCAAAAAGGTTTGTGGATCTGCGAAATACTCCTCTAAAATATCCAATTCGCCATCTTCTTCATTAGAATATCTAACAACACGTCCAATGGCATCTTTCATCTCTTGTGTTCCGTTTGCCATGACAAAACCGTATTTAGCTAACTGCAACATTTCCAAATCATTTCTAGCATCGCCAAACGCCATGACTTCTTCTTTTTTTATATTCCAAATATCCATTAGGGTTTCCAAAGCGTGCCCTTTATGAACACCCGAAACAATTAAATCAATACAGCCGTGTCCACTTGTCACAACACTTAATTTCTCGTCGATAACCTCATTTAACTTAGCGGCAATCTCATCAACTTTTTCTTCGCTTGTCATTAAGGCAAATTTAATAATCTGATCATCAACATCATGCAAGTTCTTCACTCTTTGCATTACCGGAAAATAATTCAAGAAAATATTAAAGACCTTTTCAGGCATTTCTTCCGTAACGTAAGCCGATTTCTTACCACAGATAATATTCACGTTGATTTCCGGATATTGATTTAAAACATCAACAATTTGATGATAGGTTTCTTTGGCAATTTCAACCGAGAAAATCTCTTCACCTTCCTTGACAATATATCCCCCGTTTTCAGATACAAATGTCAATTTCTCAGGGTGATCGAAAAATGAGATCAACTGATAGTATTGATTACCGCTTGCCACTACAAAGCGAATATCATTTTCTTCCATCTTTTGATACAAGGCATCAAAGCGAGCTTTATCATAGCTTAAATCCTTGTGATAAAAAGTCCCATCTAAATCTGTAACAATCATTTTAATACTCATAAAACTACCTCCTATTCCCATCATAACAGAAGCCCTATTTTTACGCAAATAAAAAAATGTCCATATTAAGCTAATACAGACATTTTTTCTAATTTCGCTTTTTCAAATTGCGGACAATCCTCTTTTTCACAGTCCACAAGTCTTCTTAACTCACGAGGAATAAAAGCTCTGATTTCCTCACTGTTATATCCTACTTGAAAACGACGTTCATCTAACATAATCGGACGCTTTAAAACAGAAGGGTTTTCCTGAATAAAACTAATCAGTTCATTTAAAGACATATCCTCAACATCAACATCACTTTCTTTAATGACTTTTGAACGTTTGGAAATAATATCGTCTGTTCCATTTTCCGAGCGTTCTAATAATTCAACTAATTCCTCTTTGCGAAGAATCGTAGAAAAAATATTTTTTTCCATATACGGTATATCGTTATCTCTTAACCATGCCTTGGCTTTGCGACAAGAGGCGCAGCTGGGTGCTGTGTAGATTCTAATCATATCGACCGGCTCCTCTCTTTCATCTGATATATACATCTTATCCTCTTTTCTTTAACTGAATATGAATTTTTCAATATTTTAAGGATTGCCGCTTTTTTTATCTCTAATCAATATTTCTGCCCTTAATCAAAAAATGATTGTTTTTAGTGTTAGAAAAGTTTATAATGAAAGCTACAAGGAGTGATTTTTATGGAAAGAATGTTAAGTGGTGTCAAACCTACCGGACGAATCACTTTAGGTAATTATATCGGTGCAATCAAACCATTTGTAAGCTATCAAGATGAACATGAAATGTTTATCTTCATTGCCAATTTGCATTCCATGACTATTTATCAAGAACCTAAAGAACTTCGCCAAAATACCAAAGACGCAATCGCATTGCATATAGCTGCCGGATTAGATCCTGAAAAAGTAACTTTATTTCTGCAATCCGATGTGATGGAGCATTCTCAACTAGGTTGGTATTTAACTTGTTTATCAGGCATGGGCGAACTTTCAAGAATGACCCAATATAAAGATAAAGTTGCTAAAAATGAAACTATCGGTACGGGTATCTTTGTTTACCCAACCTTAATGGCTGCGGATATTTTAATCTATAATCCTAAATATGTCCCTGTGGGCGACGATCAAAAACAACACGTTGAATTAGCCAGAGATCTAGCTGAGCGTTTCAATAAACGCTATAGCGAAACCTTTACAATTCCCGAACCGGTCGTTAGAAAAGTAGGCAGTCGGATCATGGATTTACAAAATCCGGAAAAGAAAATGTCTAAGTCAGATAAGAGCGATAAAGGCTGTATCTATATTTTAGACGATATCAATATTTCTAAGAAGAAAATTATGTCTGCGGTAACAGACAGCGAAGGAAGTATTCGCTTTGATCCTAAAAATAAACCGGGTATTTCAAATCTATTAGAAATTTACAGCACGCTATCAGGTAAAAGCATCGCCGAATTGGAAAATCAATACCAAGGTGTAGGCTATGGTACATTTAAAAAGGAATTAGCCGACCTTGTGGGCGATGAATTAGCTAAGATTCAAGCTCGCTATAATGAAATTATCCAAGGCGATTACATTGATCAGATTTTACATGAGGGCGCTAAAAAAGCTAAATTAATCGCAGCTAAGACATTAGCAAAAGTTGAAAGAAAAATGGGTATCACAATCTATAAACGTTAAAAAACAAAAAGCGATATTCTCAGTCTAAACACTGAAAATATCGTTTTTTTAATTAAGATAATCTTTTTTGCGTAACAAACTGTTCATATAAATATTGATGCAACATATCAAACCCGTATTCCATACGTTTCAAAAGCTTAGCTCGACTTACTGTTTCATCTAACGGTAAAGCTAATTGATAAACACTTCTTAACTCGCTTTGATCCAATAGCTCAATGTGTTCAAATAGCCACTGTTTCTTCTCTCTTTCTGTTCGACTTAAGCCGTATTCTTTTGCCTCTGCTCGAGCTGCCAAATCATACTCAAGCTCTGTCAAAGGCAAGCACTTCGCCAGTTTTGCCATCGCACTGCGATATTCAAAAGGTAAAGCACTGCGATAGACTAGTTGCCCTTGTTCATCAATTTGTAAAGCAATCGTCATATTGCCGTCACTACACAGATAGTCCCCGGCTTCCAAGTTTTTAAAACGCATAATCCCATAATATAAATCACCCATCACATCATAACTCACATGAAGCAATTGCGCTGATTTTAAAACTTCTAAATCATCTTCCGCTTCCCATTCATAAGGTTCTAAAACTTCCTCATCATCTAACGACCAGTTAACTAATATATGTTCAATTTTCATAATAGCCTCCCATTCTCTTGTCTTTCCAGAATGACTAATAAACAACCGATAACCAAAGCAATAATTTCTTTCGATTGCCACATTTCAAGCCATGCGACTTGCTTAGTTGCTTTTGTTATACCTATCGTGAGTATTCCCTGTAAGATTAAGATTAAACTCATTAAACGAAGGATTGTTCTTTTCATATTTTATTCCCCCTAATTTAATCTATGACAAATCCCTATTTTTGAACCTGCTTTATTGTAAAACAGCATTAACCCAAAAATTGCGTTTAACTTCCTCATAATATAAAGGATAACCAAAAAAACCGCTATTAAGCGGTTTTAAATGTTTTTTCAATAGCGTGTAACAAGGCATCGGCATATTCTCTTTCCCCAACTATCAAGGTCTTATAGTCAGGACCATCAACATACCCATAATAAACTAAAACATTGCTTTTGGCTAATGAATTTTCTATCAATGGCTCATACGCTTGAACATTTTCGGCAGGCTTTTCCAGCTTGCAACAGCTTCTTACCATATAGCCGAAATCTTCAAAAGCGTGCTTCAAATTGTTCGCAAAAACCTTGTCATGATGCTTGGCATAACGAATTTCAATTCCCCTTTTTCTTCCGGCGTTTAAATGATTTGAGATCAATAAATCTACACCTTTAGTTTGAGCCAATCTTTCAAAATAACTGACATCTACATCTGAATAACGTGTTAACACAGCATCATAATGATGCCTTTTTAATAAATCTTGTTGCAGCATCGACAAAGAAAGCACATAATCTTTTTCGACAATATGGGCATATTTATCAAACGATTGATGTCCTAACTGCGTCCCGCCACCAGTTGGATCAATGACAATTTTGATCATAGTCTTGTCGTCCTTTCTCGAATATAGCATAGCGCAAGGCAATCCCGTCCGAAATATGCTTTTGCCAGCTTCTCTTGCTTAATTGCTCATAGCCATAACGATTAAACGCAGTCATCGGTTCACGCAGACAATAATCTAAGCTCATCCAAACACATTGTTTATTTCTTATCGATGAAGTTGGAATAAAAATTTGATTACAGCTTCCCCCGATATAAATCGGACGTTTATATGCACCTTTAAGCAAATATCCGCTCGATGCATAACTGCCGTCTAATGTTGTCCCATTTCTCAAACATAAATCTTCCATATACTGATTTGATGAAGCATAATGATTGGCGATGTGTAACTGTCCGTCTTGATACAGATGTACTTCCCCTGCCCGTTTTCCCGGTGCTACAAAGTCTATCTTAGGTACCATAAAACACAAAAAAGAGCTTGCGCTCTTTTAATCATACTTATCCGACATGAACGATAACTTCAACCTCAATTAGAGCGCCTTTTGGCAGTTTAGCAACTTCAACAGCGCTTCGTGCTGGGTAAGGTTCGACAAAATATTCCGCATAAATGCTATTCATCGTTGCAAAATCGTCCATTGAATCAAGGAAAACCGTTGTTTTAACGACATTGGCAAAAGTTAATCCTTGACTTTCTAATAAGCCTTTCACATTATCTAAAGATTGTCTAGTCTGGGCTTCAATTCCTTCAGGCATTTCACCTGTAGTTGGATTAATAGGGATTTGTCCCGAAAAGAAAATTAAATCGCCTATTTTCATTCCCTGACTATATGGTCCAATAGCACCAGGTGCTTTATCTGTAACAATACGTTCTTTCATCATACATCGCCTCCACATATTTATTATAACAGTTTTTTCGTCTTAACTAAAGATATTTTGTTATTTTTTTGGTAATACTAAAGAAAAGGAGGTGCTTTATGAATAAAAAAAATCAATCCCCTCTCAAGAAGGATATAGCTCATCATTATGTTGAAGCTAAAAATCAACGTTTTCAAGATTCAATGGAGGTTGCCAATGAATTTTTCGCAGACGACTATGTAAGACCCTTAGAAGCCGAAGATATATTAGTTGATCAGCTTACCGAAAAAATAATAGACGAAAGTTAAAATAAAATCTGTAACCACAACAAATATTCTAACATATTGATTGAGGTTACAGCCTTTTTATTATCTTAAAATAATCTCAAATATTCGTTTTTAACGACTTTGACTAAAAAAACAAGATTGGCAACTAAAGCTAAAACATGAATAAAAACTAACATAATACTTGCAAGCTGGATTCCATTTAAAATAGCTGCGGCATTGTTTGTCGCCAAAACTTGAAGTAAATATGCCACAATGCCCCCAAGTAAAAGTAGACGACCGCCAAAATAAGCACCTAAAATACACAACATGATTTTAGAGATGTGACCGTGATGAGAAAGTATTAAAAAACATAGTCCCGCCATTAACAGCCAATCCCAAAAAGAAAAAGATTTGGCGATTAGACTAAGGTAAGTTAGCACAGTCGAAAAAGAAAATGATAGATAAGCTGCACCTGAACTTAAACAAGAATTAAAAAAATAAGCCAAGAACCCTCGTTGCCTTTGTGTATGAAGTTGAAGCAATTGGTTAAAAGAAGGGGCTTTTAAAACCTCGACCCCAAACATCAAATCCAGCAACAATACAATACTTAAACTAAACAAAAGAACTATCGCAACGCCATATACTCTTTTCTTAGGCGTATCTACTAATATATCAAACATTATGCTCTCCCCTTATATCAATCAATGGACTCATTGTACCATAAACTAAACCTATCTTCAATGATTGACATGATTTCACATCAGTTGCTTGTTGAAAAGAAGGAGTAATTTTGATATGATATAAAACAAGGAGGCAACGACTATGGATAAAATTAAAAAAATTTGGAAAGAATTAAGTGTTTTCGGTGTTGTTCTTGTCTGCATCTTAGGTTTATATATTTATCGCTTAATCGTAACAGTTGATATTCCTACGGTTTCCGGTGATAAAGTGGTGAGTATGATTGAAAATGATAAATCATTTGTCCTATATACAGGTAAAGAAAGTGTGGCTAATACATCTGTTTATGCCACAACCGTTGAAACTTACTTAAAGAAAAATCGTTCAGATAAAATCTATTACTTAGATACTGAAAAACTCGATGAAGCTGAGGCTTTTGTGAAGAAATATTTCGATGAGGAAGGTGTCGATTCAACGAACCCTCATACTTATGTCTTTATTAACGGTGACTTAACTACTAAATATACGAGTGCCTTAGGTTACTATGACCTAGACAAGTTAATGAACTCATTTAATGAAGCAAAGTAAACATGACTAATGAAAAAAACTTTCTATAAAGAAAGTTTTTTTGTTTTATAACGATATAAGCCATAAAGAAGCAATGCACATAAGACAACGATTAGCACAATCGCAAAGAAGCCATGCATAAAGAACTGCTCAGGCAATATGCTAATGACAGGATCGGTCCTGACATCAAATATCCAATAGTCATTGCGGAAAAAAAGGCGATGAAAAGTAACAAAAGCCGCACTGAAATTAAGCGAAGCCGTAATGCCGATAGCTAAAGGAACTAAAATCATCAATATAGCTGTTCTTTTCAAAAAAGCAAAATCTTGCTGCTTAATCTCAAAATAAGCCCCGATTCCTCCGCCAATGCCTGTGATTAACCAAAGAATCTGCAAAGCATCGACAATATTTTTAACCTCCGCAAAATGAACCGCTCCATTTGTGGACATTACAAAACTTTCCAAAGCTAAAGGTTCACGATTAAAAATCCACAAATAATTAGCCAAACTTGAAAAGTTACGTGCAATTTCTTCCTTGCTTAAGCCACTGTATAAATCTAAACGATAGTAGTTAACATCTAAACGATGAATGAGCGGTGAAATCAAAATGGTTAGCATAATCCCTGAAAGGATAAAAAACACCATCAAATCCACAGCTAAAAAGCCGTCTTTAAATTTCTTCATCATAAAGGAAATCCTCTCCTTTTTGCACTTCTACTTTAGAAAGTGTCGGGAAATCCTGCTGTCTTAAAGCTTCATATAAAATCATCATAGCGCAGTTAGACAAATTCAAACTACGAACATTATCGCTCATGGGAATACGCATACATCTATCTAAATGGGCTTTAAGAATATCATGAGGAATCCCATCGTGCTCATGCCCTAACACAAAATAGTGGGCTTTTGAACTGTCGCTAAAATCAAAATCACTGTAACAGCGTTTTGAATAACGGGTTAAAAAATAATATTCTCCCGGATTTTTAGCACAAAATTCTTCCCAATTTTCATAAACATACATATTCAGGTATTTGACATAATCCAAACCCGAACGTTTCATATACTTATCATCTAATGAAAACCCCAAAGGCTTTATGAGATGAAGTGTCGCCTTACCGGCAACACAGCTACGCATGATATTACCTGTATTTTGAGGAATAGCCGGATGAACTAAAACGATATGATTACTCACCTTGCTTCATCTCCTTAATCATTTCTAAAACATGGCGTGTCGCTTTGGCACGATGAGAATATAAGTTTTTCTCTTCTAAATTCATTTGAGCAGCGGTTTTCTTCACCAAAGGGAAATAGAAAATCGGATCATAACCAAACCCGTTTGTCCCACTTGCCTTTAAAGCAATTTCACCTTCCATCGTTTCTCTGAAAACAACTGTTTCTTGATTCGGAATAGCGATTGCCATCGCACATACATAGCGTGCAGTACGCTGTGTTTGTCCTCTTAAAAGCTCCAATAAATAATTGTTTTTTATATCATAAGGTGTATCATGTCCTAAAAAACGTGCTGATTGAACACCCGGTTCTTTATTTAATGCATCAATCTCTAAACCTGAATCATCGGCAATGACCATCTTACCTGTCATTTCACAAATAGCTTCTGCCTTAATTTTAGCATTTTCTTCAAATGTAGTGCCTGTTTCTTCAATATCAATAGATTACAAAAAAACATCTTTTAAAGCCTTCACCTGAATATTTAACTCATCAAACAGCATTTGCATTTCTTTGACTTTACCTTCATTATTTGTAGCCATGATAATTTCTTTCATGCGGGTACCTCCTTTAAACTCAACCACATCATTTTAACATATATAAATAAAAAGCAAAGTATTATTTTCATATTTTAAAAAAAAGCAATTCATCTAATCGCTTTCATGTATAATGAAAAATAAGAAAAGAGGGAAAAATATGAAATTAAAAAAATTGATTGTCAATGCCGATGATTTTGGCATGACAGAAGGAAACACTATTGCCACTATTATGTGTCATGAAACGGGGATTTTAACATCTACGACTTTAATGGTCAATATGCCATTTGCACCTCTAGCTGTCAATTTAGCTAAAAGACATCAAAACTTAGGTGTAGGTATTCATTTAGTTTTAACTGTAGGGCGTCCTTTAGTTGAAGGGGCTACCAGCTATACAGATGAAGAGGGGAATTTCCGTCGACCTAGCTCTTACGAAGATGGTAATCCACACGCTAACTTAGATGAGCTTTATACGGAATGGAAAGCTCAAATTGAAAGATTCATTGAATTGATGGGAAAAAAACCAACACATATTGACTCTCATCACCACGTTCATATGTTACCTTGGCACGTTGAAGTAACCAAACGCTTAGCCAACGAATATGATTTACCAATGCGTTTAAAAGAATTTGATGAGGATTACAAATATCCGCACGCTTATTTAATAGGAGATTTTTACAAAGATAAAGCTGTTCCTGAATATTTCAGTGATGCAACTGCTTCTGATTTCTTAAATAAAGAATGCGCCGAGATTATGTGCCACCCGGCTTTTGTCGATCAAAGATTATTAGACATGAGCTCATATACTAAAGACAGAGCTAAGGAAATGGCGATTTTACGTGATCCTAAAGTCAAGGCCTGGATTGAAGAAAATCATATCGAATTGATTAGCTTTGCCGATTTCAAAAAATAACTACAATCCCTATGACTAGCATTCATAGGGATTTTTATATTTCTCTTTACTTCCTTGTTATTTTTAGGTATCATTTTGAATAGAGAAAGATAAGGGGGAAATGCCATGGCAATTATTTTACCTAAAAACTATCATTCAAAATTAAATCTTCAAGAAACGGAAATTGCGATTAAATTGATTAAAGATACATTTGAAAGAAGATTAGCGGAGTCACTACGCTTAACTCGTGTCTCCGCACCTTTATTTGTGAATGCGAACAGTGGCTTAAACGATGACTTAAATGATGTCGAACGTCCTGTCAGCTTTGATATTCCCGATATTCACGAGGACAATATTCAAATTGTTCATTCATTGGCAAAATGGAAAAGACACGCCCTCCATCGTTACCATTTCGGCACTTTAGAGGGACTATACACAGATATGAACGCGATTAGAAGAGATGAAACCTTAGATAACCTGCACTCTGTCTATGTCGACCAATGGGATTGGGAACTGGTCATTTCTAAGGAAGAACGCTGTGAAAAGTTCTTACACTATACTGTAAATAAAATTTATAGTGTGCTGCAAGAAATCGAATATTTAATGCATAAACGCTACCCCCAATTAGAAGATAGTGCCGATTGCTTACCATCGACCATCTATTTTATTACAAGTCAGGAGTTAGAGAACCGTTATCCTAACTTAACCCCTAAACAAAGAGAGTACGAAATTACAAAACAACATAAAGCCGTCTTTATCTCAAAAATCGGTTATCCTCTAAGTTCCGGTCAAGTCCATGACAAACGAGCACCTGATTATGACGATTGGGAGCTTAACGGTGACATTTTAGTCTTCTATCCTTTATTAGACTGCGCTTTAGAGCTATCTAGTATGGGCATTCGGGTTGATGAGAACACTTTGAAAAAGCAATTGGAAGTAGCAAACGCAACTCACAAAATAGCTTTCCCTTATCATCAAGAAGTTTTAAATAAAGTCCTGCCCTTAACAATCGGAGGAGGCATCGGTCAATCAAGACTTTGTATGTATTTCCTTAAAAAAGCCCATATCGGTGAAGTTCAGGCTTCAATATGGTCTGATGAAACCCAAGAGATTTGTGCTAAACATCATATTCATTTACTCTAAGTGATCGCTCATGGTCACTTTTTTTAGTTCTTAGCATAACTTAAGATAGAGGTGATTGACTATGCAAATATTTAGATTTTTACTCATACCGTTTTTAACGTATGTTTTATCGCTTGTCCAGGTTCAAAAAACGGCTTTCAAATTTCTCAATCCCCAAAATCATTGCCCCTATCAAAAAACAAAATGGTTATGGGTTCCTTTATTGATTCAAACGATTATTGAATATCCTACACATACCTATTTAGCTTATTTGCCCACGCGCCTATGTATGATAATCCTAACTTTATTGTCGATGTTTCTAACATCTAGCTTTCTCCAATGTGTTTTGCGGACAAATCATAAAACAATCGACATTCTTAGCTATATTACAGCTTTAACGCTCGGCTTTCTTTTTGAAAGCTATTATATCACCGCTTTGCTGACCTTTCACCCTTACGATCCGATTTTTGCCTTTTTAGGCTTGATTTTTCTATTATTGATTTATATCTTAAATGATTTTTATTTAGAAGATACTTCTTCGTAGTCATAGAAAAACATTACCTTATAAATAAAAAGATGGAAGCTTAATGTTCCACCTTCATTTGACATCATCTATTCACAAGCGATTCGCACTTTTTCTAAAAGAATGGCACTTGGGACAACCGCATTGTTGTATTTTGATAATTCCTTTGAGAGAACCATCGTTTTTTCATTATCTTTAATATTGCCCGAAATGCTGCCTCCGGATATAACTACTTTTTTCTCTCCATCAAAATAATAACCTAGACGAATTTCACCGTTAAAATCTCCGGTAATCGGGTGACATGAGAAATCAGAGAACTGAACAATTTCAAGATAAGGCTCACTTTTCATCTTCTCAAGAGTTATTGAGCCGGGAGCTATCTTAAAGTTATAAACCATCGTTGTATCCAAATTGTCCGTATAACTTGAAAAAATATGATCACCCCAGAAATTTTGGACTTGTCCCTTGTCGACTAGAGTCACTTGACGGCATGGACGCCCTTCTCTATCATAGGCAAAGTTCATAGAAGAATGCTCTAAATAAGGCAAGCCTTCTAAATGAAAATCAGCCGGTCCTAGCTTATCGCCAATTGCAACAGTGCTATATTGTTGATAGAGTGCATCAACCCGTAACTGAAATAAATAATATCTGAAAATAGACAACACATTTTCCTGACTGATAATCACACGCTGACAGATATGTTGCTGTTTTAAAGGCTCTGCTTTGACACGATCTTTAGCCTGTCTAGTCGCTTTACCTAATTGATGTTTTAATTCCGCAATATTCGGTTCTCCAAAATGAATATCTTGATAGATTTCTATTTCATGATCTTCATTTTTAGCGTTGATAATCACTTCTAGTTCATGACTAGGATAGCTGTAAGTAACATCAACCCCTTTAGAATTGACAATGCGAACCTCAGTCATACTTTCAAATAATTCATATGAGTTTAAAGCAATATCCTCATCTTCATGGAAATCAGCCATGACATCAAAAACACCTTGAATCGTTCCTAAAGAAGAAGATGCTTTCCCTTCTATATCAGAAGATGGGGAAGGTAATTCATAATATGGGTTCTTGACATAACTAGCTTCTTTAACTAAATCACAAATACGCTCTTGAATGCGCTTAATATCCCATGCTTCACTTAATTTACATGAGGCACTGCCTTTATAACGTTCATTGCATTCATAAATCGTTTGATAAACCGTTAAATAGAAATGCTTCACTTTTTTAGCTCTGGACATATCTAATTTTTTGCCTATGCAAAACCACTCTTTGCCGTAAACTGTTTCTTCCACAATTAAATATTCATTGATTTTTTCTTCCTTTAAAGCTTGTAGGATTTTTTCCATTTTAACCTAACCTCGCTTTCGCTTTTAAGTAAGGTCCGCCATCACTGACTTTAACCCATTCTTTATAGCCCTTACCACAAGAACCGCCACCATGTAAGACCACTTCATCACTAACCATTGTAATAGATTTCAAAAGCTCAGGTACATAGCCGGTCAAAATCACCGGCGCAAAAATTCTACCTGTCAATTGTCCATCTACAATTTCTTTAGCTTTAGCTAAAACGCATTGAATACCCCAATGCTTAGGATCTTCCATACCCGAATTAACCCCATCTAACAAGAACCCATATCGAATAGAGGCAATCATATCTTCAACTTTCGACTCACCTTTTTCAAAATAAGTATTTGTCATACGGCTGTATGCCTTACGTTCAAAGGATTCACGACGTCCATTACCTGTCAACTTTGACTTTAAACGAAGTCCCGAAGCCTCATCACAAATGCCTTGTTGCAAGATACCTTTTTCAATCAAAACCGTTTCTTGTCCTAGATTTCCTTCGTCATCAAATAAGTAGCTTGCAGCCTCTTCTTTTGGAAGAGCCCCATCAACCATCGTCACCAAAGGACTAGCTACGACTTCGCCGATATGATTTTTAGCTAAGGCACGATTTTTCACAAACATATCCATTTCAACCCCATGACCGAAAGCTTCGTGGGCAATAACGCCACTGACAAGCGGCGTACAAATAACATCATAGACCCCCGGTGTCAGAGGTTCACTTTTTAGAAGTTCCAATGCTCCTTTAGCAGCTAACTCTATTTTTTCATCTAGACACTCTAAAACCTCAAGACCTTTAAGCCCGGTTGCAAATTGATATTCCGAGAAAACTTTATCACCTTCACGAACAGTAGCATTAACCATCAGTTCAGAGTACATATAGCCTTGATATAATTCTTTACAAGAAGCGATAAATGCTTTAGAAACATGAACATTATTTAACGTAATAACTGCATTAACAATTCGCTCATCAAAAGCTAAAAGCTTATCTTTAGCTTTGGTAAGTATTTCAATAACAGTAGCTACACCTATTTCATCTAAAGAAGTTTGAATTGTCTTTTCGTCACTTTCGTAAATCATCGCATCACTGCACATGATTTCATCAAAATTTTCTAAATGCGATTCTCTTTGAATTTGTAAATCTTCTAAGTACAGTTTTTTCACAAGTTCAAATATCACTTCCGGTTCGTCCCATTCATTAAACGAGTACTCAAAATAACGCCCGGCTTTCAAAACACGCACAACAAAGCCACATTCATTACCTGAAAAATCCTGAATGCTTGTCGCTTTGGCAGTAACCGAAAATGTCTTTCCTTTTGTATCACTGCCTAAGATACTCGCATAATCAAAATAATTCATTAATAATGCCACTAATTCTGTCATTACATCTATTTTATCTCTTAAATAACTTGAACACTTTATTTTAGCCATGCTGACCTCCTTCTACCATAAACAAAAAAGAGATATGGTATCCATATCTCTATTATAATTAATTCATCTAACAAATTGAAGCGAAATATGCTATAAATGCCTATTTTTTCATATAATCGCCGACTTTTTTCAATCATTAAGCCTGTTTTCTATGAAAAAGCTTCAATATCTCATTAAAGATAATCGTTGTCATGGAGATACCGAAGACAAAAATCCAATCTCTGACACTTAATAAGAAGGTATCAAAGATACTACTAATCAACGGCACAATCGCCACGACCATCTGTAAAGCTAAGCCTAACACAAAAGCCCCTAACAGATATTTATTTTTGAAAACACCTGTTGTGAAAATGGAATGTTTTAAACTGTGCAAGTTAAACGCATGGAATAACTGACTGATTGAAAGGACCATAAATGCCATCGTTTGAGCGTGTTGCAATGATTCCGGATAGTGATGTGTTCCATAATAAAAACTAACTAATGTTATCAAACCGATAAATAAACCATTCGCAATCACAAAGAAGGTTCCGCCATCCGCAAAGATAGATTGATCTCTTGGCTGTGGTTTCATTTTCATCAAATCTCCGTCATCACCATCTACCCCTAAGGCTAAAGCCGGAAGCGTATCAGTAATTAAGTTCACCCACAAAATATGAATAGCTCGAAGCGGTGTCGCCCAATTCAAAACAATCGCCGTAAATAAAGCTACCGCCTCACCGATATTACATGATAATAAGAATAAAATCGCTTTTTTGATATTTTGGAAAATACCCCGACCTTCTTTAACAGCCGTAACGATAGTGGCAAAGTTATCATCGGCTAAAATCATATCGCCGGCTTCTTTGGAAACATCGCTGCCGGTAATGCCCATAGCTACACCGATATCAGCGGCTTTCAAACTCGGTGCATCATTAACGCCATCACCGGTCATTGACACCACATAGCCTTTAGACTGTAAAGCTTGAACAACCATCACTTTATGCTCAGGCTGAACACGAGCAAAGACACGATATTTATCAATGGTCGCATTTAAATCTTCCTGCGTCATAGCACTTAAGGTTTGTCCATTCATAACTTGACTAGCATCATTGGCAATACCTACTTCCTGAGCGATTGCCAAAGCTGTATCTTGATGATCGCCGGTAATCATGACTGTTCGAATACCTGCCCCTTTAGCGACTTGGATTGCTTCTTTTACCTCAGTACGAGCAGGGTCGATCATTCCCACTAATCCGATAAAGCATAAATCACTTTCCATGGGAGCATCTTTTTGGTACTTGTGATAAGCTAAAGCTAAAACACGCATTGCTTTTTGTGCCATGAGTTTACTAGCTTCACTAATTTGAGCTAACACTGTATCTATGGCTACTTTTTCATGATTGATATAGGCAAAGTCACAATGTTCCAATAAACAGTCCAACGCCCCTTTGGTATAAACAATCTTCTCACCATTGATATGATGAGCGGTACTCATCAACTTACGATCGGAGTCAAATGGCAACTCATCAAAACGAGGATAGGCTTGATCCAAAGCTTTTTTAGAGAGCTGAACTTGACTTCCCATATCCAATAAAGCAATTTCAGTCGGATCGCCTGTCAAAGAATCTTCATTGCTTGCATCATTACATAACATCATACCTTCAATTAAAAGACGATGTTCTTTTTGGTCTAGTTTATCTATTTCAGCTAAGATGCCATTCATATAAAACATTTTGACTGTCATCTTATTTTGTGTAATTGTTCCTGTCTTGTCTGAGCAGATAACATTGACACTACCTAAAGTTTCAACAGCAGGTAACTTCTTGACAATAGATTGACGCTTAGCCATTTTTTCCACACCTAGAGCCAAAACAATAGTTACGACGGCTGTCAAGCCTTCCGGAATAATCGCAACAGCTAAAGAGATAGAAGTGATGAGCATTTCCATTGCATCTCGGCCTTGAAGTAAACCGACAATAAACATTAAAACACAGATACCCACGCATAATTTGCCGAGTTGTTTACTTAAAGCAGCCAACTTTAACTGTAAAGGTGTCAAACGATTGTCCTCTTTATCTAACATTTTGGCAATTTTACCGATTTGCGTATCCATGCCAATCGCCCCTACAATACCCTCACCTCGACCATAAGTGACAAAAGTTGACATGAATGCCTGATTGACACGTTCAGCTAAAGGTGTATCTTCGTTGATTTCCTTGGCTTCTTTTTCAACCGGCACCGATTCACCGGTTAAAGCAGATTCGTCAATTTTCAAATTAGCTGTTGTTGTTAAATATAAATCAGCCGGAATATAGCGCCCCGCTTCTAAGCTAACAACATCTCCCACAACTAAGTCGCTGACATTAACGGTTTCTAAAACCCCATTTCTTTTGACGACAGTCATTGGACTTGCCATTTTCTGTAAAGCCTCCAATGACTTTTGAGCCTTATTTTCCTGTGCAATACCAATAGCTGCATTTAATACGATAACCACAAGGATAATGAGAGCATCAATAGCCTCACCTATAATCATTGAAATAATAGCTGCTGCCATTAAAATATAAATCATAGGATCTTTTAATTGATCTTTAAGCTTGGCAAACAACGTTTTTTTAGGTTCACCTTTTAATTCATTCTTACCTAAAGCTTGACGCTTCTTCACTTCGGTGGCATCTAAACCTCGCATAAGATTTGTGTTAAACTTTCGTTCCAAATTTTCTTGGTACATTGTCCTATCTCCTTTCATAAACAGAAAAGACTTATGATTGTCCTTTCTGTGTCCAACCATAAGTCTTGCAATTTCATTCTTTACCAGGCAATATATCCGAAATGATGATAAAGAAACCAAATCTATTGGTTTGCTACTCCCCTATGTATTTTTATTATATGCAATATTTAAAAGAATAGCAAGAATTTTAATAAAAATAAACTTTTCAAAGAAACTTATCGCATAACCTCAATAAATGTTTCTTGGTTTAGCATTTCACCTTTTTCCAAAATCGCATTTTGTTCCTTTTCATCTAGCTCCAAAATTTGATTGATTTCCTGTGGTGAAAATCCCATTAAAGATAACCTTACTGTTTGATAGTTAAAGCCTAGCATCATAATCAACATTCCGATAACAACCATCACTAATGCCAGTAAATCTGCAAATGTTCTATTTTCGTTTTCCATCTTCATCACCTTCAACGACATTTTATATGCTAAGACTTAACAAAATAGAAGCATAATCCTTAACAATTCCTTAATTCATAGCTTTATATTCTTCTAAAGCCCAATTGTTTTCCTTCATTATTTCAGCCGCTTTCTTGCCCACATATCTAAAGTGCCAAGGTTCGTTGGCAACATTGGTGATTTCCGTTTTATCTTCGGGATAACGTAATATAAAACCATAATCTACACAATGTGCGACAACCCAATCGTAATCAGGACTATCCCCAAAAACAAAGTATGTGCCATCTTGAACGGACTCACTGCTTAAGTCAATTGCCAAACCTGATTGATGTTCGCTATAGCCCGGATCCCCAACATACATATCGCAATAAGCTTGCCCATATTCACCTAGATAATAGTCATAAATATCTTCTTGATCAAAATAACTACGATAACTGCTGTTGTTTAAAAGGATATATCCTTCTTCTCTTGCATCATCAGCCATAGCTTTTAAAGCCTCGTTAGCCTCTTGACGTAAATATTGTAAAGGCTCATTGTCCTCTGAACTTGGGATAGCACATTTTTCTAAATCCGATGGGACATAACTCATACTAAAATGCGCCTTGTTTGTGACTAATAATTCAATATCTGTTGGATTGGACATCAGCTCATTGGCATTCGTATCTTCTATATAATCTTCAATCTTATCTTGTTTCACTTTTGCATAAAAAGACTTTTTTGTATCAGGGCTAGTAAAGATAAAAATATTTGGGTTCTCCAAAATTAAATCAACGGTCGTTTTCACTTCTTCACTATCCATGTCTGTATGCAGCGACTGATAATCTACATAATCTTGATACCTTTCGATATTTGGCGATAAACTTAGCCAAGTCATAACATCATCTATTTTTTCTGTTTCAAAAAATAACTCACGTTGCTCTTTATCCACGTCCATAATCGCTTGAATTTCCTGCTTCTCATATCCCTTTTGACTAAGCTGTATGCGAGGAACTAAATAACCGGCACCAATTCCGGATAAACCCGCTATAGCAACAACACCTATTTTTAATTTTGTTAAGCGTTTCATATGCTCCCCCTCTCATACGTCTATTATAGGAACTAAAATTTAAGATATACTGTTCAAAGTATTAAAATATTCTTAACTTTGGCAAGATGCTAAATAACGCTCTCTGCCTAATGTATATAAATTGTTTCCCTCATCATCAATAATGACAACTAAAGGCAAGTCTTCTACTTCAAGACGGCGAATAGCTTCCGGTCCTAAATCTTCAAACGCAATCACTTCGGCTTTTTTGACTGTATTTCCGATTATTGCTCCTGCTCCGCCAATCGCTCCGAAATAAACCGCATGTTTCTCTTTCATCGCTTCAATCACTTCCTTGCTACGATAACCTTTACCAATCATGCCACTTAGACCTAAACCTAGCAATGTCGGTGTATAAGCGTCCATGCGTCCTGAAGTTGTAGGTCCGCCACTACCGAAAACTTGCTTAGGTGGTGTTGGGGTTGGTCCTACATAATAAATCACACTGTCTTTCACGTCGAAAGGCAATGGTTCGCCTTTTTGTATCAAGGCTACTAAACGCTTATGAGCGGCATCTCTTCCGGTATAGATAGTTCCGGATAATAAAATCTCATCACCGGCTTTTAAATCTTTCACCTTATCCTTTGTCAAAGGCGTTGTTAATCTTTTTCTCATATAATCACCTTCTTATGTCTAGCTACATGACAACAAATCGCAACGGCAACAGGCATTCCGGCAATATGTGTCGGTAATGTTTCAATATGTAAAGCAAGTGCTGTCGTCTTACCACCAAAACCTGCCGGACCAATGCCCAACTGATTGATGGCTTCTAATAATTCTTGTTCTAAAGCAGCGTATCTTTGATCTTGATGATGGCTGTCTAAAGGCTTTAACATCGCCCTTTTGGCACTTAGCGCAACCGTTTCAAAATTACCGCCGATCCCTACACCGATGACCATTGGCGGACAAGCATTCGCACCGGCACTTTCTACCGTTTTCAAAACAAAATCTTTAACACCTTCGACCCCGTCACTTGGCTTTAACATTTTTATCTGCGACATATTCTCAGACCCAAAACCTTTAGGCGCCAAGGTAATGGCAACCTTATCTCCTTGGACAATCGATACATGAATGGTTGCCGGTGTGTTGTTTTTTGTATTAACTCGATCAAATAATGGATCATCGACAATTGATTTACGCAAATAACCCTTCTCATATCCTTGCGCCACACCTTGATGGATAGCTTCATACAAATCTCCACCCACAAAATGAACATCTTGTCCTATTTCCAACATCACCACCGCCATACCTGTATCCTGACAAATCGGAATATGAGTCTTGGCGGCAATCTTAGCATTATCCACAATGACTTGAAGCGTTTCTTTAGCCATCGCAAATGGTTCATTTTCCAAACATTCTTCTAATCTACCTAATACGTCAAAAGACAGCTGCACACACGCCTTTAACGCTAAATCACAAACAGCTTGTGTGATTTCACAAACATCAATCTCTCTCATTTTTTCACCCTCTTAGCGATATTTTACCATATTTTACTTCATCTTGGAAAGATTTATGTTACAATTATGAGGAGGTGATTATAGATGCATAAAACACAATATGTTATTTTCGATATGGACGGTTTATTATTCGATACGGAACGTTTAGCTATGATAGCGATGCAAAAGGTTTATGCCAAATACGGCTATCAACTAACCGAAGAAATCTATCTGAAATTAGTTGGGACAAACGGTGTGGTTTCTTTAAATATTCTGCATGAACATTTTGGCAAAGACCTGCCGTTTGAAATACTTGAACAAGAAACAAGGGATTTAATGGATATAGAAATTCAACAGAACGGTCTACCTTTCAAGCCCGGTTTAGAAACTTTGTTGAAATATTTAAAAGCGAACAATATTCCTTGTGCTGTCGCTTCTTCGACTAACCATCGCTATGTAGAACAATATCTTACAATTGCCAAGCTAAAAGATTATTTCACATTTATTATCGGTGGCGATGAAGTGACTAAAACCAAACCTTTCCCTGATATTTTCTTAAAAGCTTTACAAAAGGCAAATGTTGAAGCTTCCCACGCTTTAGTCTTAGAAGATTCCGAAAATGGCATTTTAGCTTCTTGTCGAGCTGAAATACCGGTCATCTGTATCCCCGATATGAAAATACATGGTAAAGAAATTAACGATTTATGTCTAGCTGTTTTGCCTAGCCTAGATAAAGTGATAGACTATTTACCTACTTATTAAAATGTAATACTGATATTAAGCTATACGCTACCAACTAACTGTACAAAATATATACTTTGTACAGTTTTTTTATAATTTCTACGTCAGCCAAAAACAAACAGCGAAAGGATTTCCTTCCGCTGCTTCATTCTCTTATTTTGAATATATATTAGTTTGGTGTATCACGATACGAAATATCATTATTCCCAAACTTCTTCTGTGTATGTGCCATATCCATTGTCTTCGCCTTTAAGAGCGTGCTCTACAACATGATCCATGAAAGGATCTTTGTCTGTGGAATCATAGCCGCAAGCCGCACAAACATAATGCGTGATGAGTATAGGCTTCTTCTCAGGTTCTGCAGGTTTTTCCGGTGTAGGCTCCGGCTTTGGAGTTGGCGCCGGGCTAGGATTCTGAGGCTTATCCGGTTCTTCAGGCTGAGGTTTTGGTTTTGGAGTTGATGAAAAACTAGAATTCTGAGTTTTTTTAGGTTCTTCAGGTTGAGAGCTTGACTCTGTAGTTTGTTGCGAAGCTGAGCTAGGATTCTCAGTTTTCTCAGATTTGTTTGTCTTTGATTCTGAAACCGGTTTTGAAGTTGACGTAGATGCAATCGTTATCTTTGATTCTACTTGTTCTTTCAACATTTTCAAATCTAGGTTCATTCCTTCAAAGGTTTCTTTCTCTATTCCACAACTTGTAGTTGATATTGCCAAAATAGCAATAGCCATTAGCATAAATATCTTATTTTTCCTTTTCATAGTCATACTTTTTCCTCCTATTATATGTTTAACAGCCAAAAATATATTGCTTATTTGTAACTATTTACCACATTAAATTCATTCTACTACTCCATTACAATTTCTGTCAATATTTTCTACATTTCAATTTTCCAAACAAAAAAACAGAGCGGAAACTATCCGTTCTGTTTAAGCTTCTTTATTCTCATGTGAATATAGAGCAAAATAACGACAAGACAGTAATTCAACTGCCGTCAATAGTGTATGTTTCCCGATCTTCATTTGTTCATGATTGCCTAAGACAATTAAATGATCGACTTGACTAGCTAAACTCAATGTAGGATTTTGCGTAATTAAAATAGTTTTTACGCCATTTTTCTTAATGTAACTCAATGCCTTAGATCCCGTACCTAAGTAATTGCCGTTGACAGAAATAATGACAGCCACAGAGTCGCTATCTAGTTTTTTCGCACATTCTAATTGCCTTTCCGCGTCCATATATGCAATTGAGAATTTATCTAACATCATCAAATCTGTTTGGAAATGTAAAGCGGCACTATGCGAAAACTGTGTTCCAAAAAAAGCCACATTTTTCTTATCATGAATTAAACGTAATGCCCCATCAATTTCGTCCCAGTCTAAGTATTCTGTCAAATTCATAATCTGATTAGCTACCCGTTTTGCATAATCAGCCGTTGCCATTTTAGGATCATTTAAAATCAATTGTTCAGGCACGCTTGCCAAGTTACTTGACCGAGTTAAATTCATCTGAAATAACCCACACTCTTGTTTTAAATGAGCAAAATTTTCATAACCTAAAGTTCGACAAAAACGGCTGATAGTCGCCGGACTGACATAACAGGCTTTAGCTAATTCGCTAATCCCCATACGTGATACCTTTTTAAAATTATTCGCCATATACCAAGCAATATTATAATTCGTGTCACTTTCATTAGCTGTATCTAAAAAAATAATCAATCGATAAAATAGGTATTTCACATAACTCACCCCATGCCTATTATACTATAAAATAACATTTTTGGCATTCTTTTTTTTCAAATTCTGAAACTAACTTGACAATTAAGATGTTTTCGCTTGCGAAATTAACTAAGTATATAGACATAATCAATCCAAATAATCAACGGATTTAACGTTATTGAATAGCTCAATTCAGATGAGCCTTTTTGACTTGAAGCTGATAATACCGCATTCCCAAAAGGGCAAGCACCGCTGTCAAAACAAAGGTTATAATAGCTAAATGATAATCCTGACTTGCTACCAAATCTCCGCCAACCGTGCTTGTAATGATTGACGGAATCCTCGCAACTGTTGTAATGATTAAAAACTGAGTTAAATTTAAACTTGTCAAGGGCATCATATAGGTTAATAAATCTTTAGGTACACCCGGAATCAAGAAAATAAAAAATAAAATCGAAAATAATTTTTGTTCATTCTTCAAAAAATGCAACTGTGATATTTGTTCCTCTTTAAAAAACTTTGCGACCAACGGTAGTCCTAACTTTTTAACTAAAATATAAATAATAATCGAACCTAGCAGTGCCCCGATTAAACATAATAATAAACCTAACCAAGAACCGTAAAGCACCCCTGCCATAATTTCCAAAGGCTCGCCCGGAAGAAATGCAATCACTATTTGCAACACAACTGCAAAAATAAGCATTAATGCGCCACTAAAGCCTGCCTCTTTTAAACTGGCACTGTTTGTCAACCACTGACTGAACGGCTCATACAATAAGCAAGTCAATCCACCAAAGATTAAACAAACAAGACCGATCATCAACCACGAATTTCTTTTTTTAAACATAAACGCCACCTCTTTACATCATGTAGTATAGCCTTGTTTTCCAAAGAAAAAACGTGCATTCAAATTAACTGTTTCTTAACAAACATTATTTTTTTCTTAACGTAGAGCAGTGCTTTAAAACAAAAAAAGAATTGACTATTTTTCGTCAACTCTATCTTGATTTATTTTTTTAATAACTTTAGCCGGGACGCCGGCTACTAAACAATTATCCGGAACATCTTTTGTCACAACAGAGCCGGCTGCAATCACACAGCCTTGACCAATCGTAACACCGGGCATGATAGAAACGTTAGCCCCAAACCAACAATCATCACCGACAGTAATAGGCAAGGCTTGTTCCAAGCCTTCGTTTCTTCTTTTGGCATCTAAAGGGTGCGAAGCTGTATAAAACCCACAGTATGGTCCTATGAAAACATGATTACCGATAGTAATATTTGCCCCATCCATCAAATAACAATAACAGTTAATAAAAACATCATTTCCTAAGTGGATATTTTTGCCATAATCACAAGTAAAGGGTGGAACAATTTCCAAGCCTTGAGGTAAGTAACCTAATATCTTGGAAATAATCTCATATCTTTTCTTGTCGCTTGGTCTAAGCTGATTCAATTCAAAACATAAATCAAAGCATTCATATCTTCTTTTAACCAATTCTTGATCATAGTTTGCATCATACCACATACCTAATTGCATTTTTTCCGATTCTCTCATTTCTACCCAACCTCCTTCTATTGAAACATTCTTTTGGCATTCTATTCTGTAATATTTTGATTATACAGCTCGACTAATGTGAAAATGCCATTTTCGTATTCGTACTTTAAGATACAGCAGTTATAGAATCTTTCTTTTTTCAACACTTTGGCATATTGTTCCCAAGCACGATAGAACTGCGCACAAGCCGCACCATGCGATACTGCCAAAACAGTTTGATGTCCTTCTTTATTCATAATTTCTGTCAAGGTCTGATTCATGCGCTCTCTTAATTCCATTTCCGTGTCGCCACCATAAGCTTTAAAGAAATCACCGTAAGGCAGCTTAGGATTTAAACATTCATCTTTGCCTTCAAAAGCCCCGAAATTCCATTCTTTTAATCCTTTTAAACGTGTATAGGGCATCTTGCCCTCAGTTACAATCTCCAAAGTATCACAAGCTCTTTCCGATGTTGAACTATACGCATAATCAAATATAATGTTGTTGTTTTTAAAGTATTCGCTCGCTATTTTTGCCTGTTTGATGCCAAGCGGGGTCAAAGGTGCATCGCACCAACCTTGAATTTTATGTTGCAAATTAAATAAAGTTTGTCCATGGCGCATTAAATACAATGTCTTTTTCATTCTCATCAATCCTTTCTTTGCAAGCTTATTATACTAAAACTTTTTTAAAAAGTATAATAATGGTATAGAAATCTGCTATAATGAAATAGAATAATGAAAGGAGATGCCTATGATTGAATTTGAAACATTACAACACTTAATTGCCTTTGAAGAGTATAAAACCCTCTCAAACGCAGCGAAAGCCCTTCATGTTTCCCAACCGGTTTTAACACGGTCAATGCAAAAACTCGAAGAAGCTTTAGAAGTCCAATTATTTGACCGAGCAAAAAATCGCATTGCTTTAAACGACACCGGTCTAATGGCTGTCGAATATGCTAAGCGAATCGTATCCGATGCAAACAGTATGAAAAATCAAATCAAAGCCTTTGACCGCAAACAGCACACCTTTTCCATCGGTTCATGTGCCCCCGCCCCTAATATTCTTCTATCGCAAAAGGCTTCCACCTTTTTCCCCGAAAAAACAATCTCAAGTGAAATTAAAGATATGGAAATTTTAAGAGCCGGTTTAGCTGATAAAACCTATAGTGTCATTATCATGCCTTATGATATTGAAGATGACGACATTGAAAGTATTCCTTTTATGGACGAAGCACTTTATTTCTCTTTACCCTATGACCACCCCTTAGCTAAAGCCGAAAGTCTGTATCTTAAGGATTTAGACGGTCAAAAGATGCTACTGATGTCAAACATTGGTTTTTGGCATAGCATTCATAAAAACAGTATGCCTAACACTAAATTTCTGATTCAAGAAGATCGTGGTAACTTTTATGATTTGATTGAACTATCATCACTACCATCATTTACATCTAGTTTCTCTATGTATCATGATGGTATGCCACCCAATCGCAAAATTATTCCTATCAAAGATAAAGAGGCGCACGCGACCTTTTACTGTTGGTATCGAAAAGAAGATGAAAAAAAATTTGCCTCTTTGCTCTATCATTTAAATGAAGATAAATAAAGAAGAAAAAAGCGTTTTACAACGCTTTTTTTATGATGCTGTTTTGGTTTCCGCTGTTAAATCTTTCAACCACTTGCCTTGTTTATATCTAACTAGACCAATCAATAATCTAGCTAACTGTTCAACTTGAATAATGATAAATAAGAGTGCATAAGATTCGATACCGAAGACTAAAATAGAAAGATAGGCAATCGGAAGTCCGACAAGCCACATGACACCGCCATCTAAGAACATCAAGAATAAAGAATCGCCTCCGGCTCTAAGGCTTGACATTATGATAACATTGAACATTCTAAACGCGATTCTTATCGCAAATAAACGAACAATTAAAATAGCCCCTTCATGAATAACCGGATCTGTTAAGCCAAATAAACTAACTAACGGTTCAGCAAAGAAAATAACCCCGGTTGCTGCCACAACCGCAAAAATAACTGCTAATAAGACAAAATAATTACTGTATTCCTTTGCCTTTTCCATATCTTGCTTACCTAGCTGTTCCCCGATAATTAAACCGGTCGCATTATTCAATCCCATAGCAAAGATAAAGAAGAAGTTAGCCACTGTATTACCGATCTTATAAATCTCTAAAGCATTTTTCCCAAGCATTCCAAAGGCTTTAACATATAAGCTCATTCCAAAACCAAAGAAAGCTTCATTACAAATCAATGGCATCATACGTTTAACTACGGGCTTCACAAAGCTTAATGACTGATGGAACATTTCATTAAAAGTACCTAAAAATGGTTGATGCGTTTTATACGCATATACCACATGAATTGTAGCGCCTGTCATCGTCGCAATTAAGGTTGCCAAAGCCGCCCCGGCAACGCCCATTTCAGGTAAACCGAATTTACCGAAAATCAAAAGATAATTGAAAACAATATTGACAACAGTTACAACCATACCGATATACATCGGAATATGTGTTTTTTGAATAGCTCGATAAATAAAACTATAAACATTAGTTAAACTAGAAAATATATAAGCGAAACATGAGATAGATAAATAACTCATTCCCAGTTTCACAACTTCATCATCACCGCTGTAAAAACCTAAAATAGCATTTCCGAATAAAAGTGCTAAGGCCATAAAAATAGCAGCATTGATAAAGTTAATGATAATTTTTAAACCGAAGATTTTTCTTAAACTTTTATAATCTCTCGCTCCATAAAACTGCGCAGCGTACATGCCGGCACCTGAATTGATACCAAAACCGACATTCATCATAATCGTATCTAATTGCGTTGCCACTGCAACCGCCCCAACGCCATTGATTTGCGATACCATAATCGTATCAACAAAACCGGCAGCCTGATTTAAAATCTGTTGCAAGGCTAACGGTATGGCAATATGGGCAATACGTTGATAAAAGGATTTTGGTCCGATATATTTTTTTAAGATTCCCTCTTTCATATTTTCTCCCCTTCCTCACAAAGATATATACTAATCTAAAAATAATAAAAAAGCAATAAATAAAGAAAAATTTATTCATTGCTTTTAGGTTTTTTATAAAGAATTAGCTATTTTCTTCCAAAATATCCTCTACCACCTCATATAGATAATCTACAAGATGATTGGCTTTTTTCTGTACCACTTCATCACTGCGTCTAAACGTATAGCCGTGTTTTGCTGATTCGATCATTGAAATATCGTTGTAAGAATCACCGACAGCATAAATATTTTCATGTTCAATACCTAAGTATTCGGCAAGCTTTTTCATGCCCAAGCCTTTAGAACTGTTTGGTCCCATAATATCAATAAAAGCTGTATTGTAAGACCATGAAATTTCCTTCTCAAATAAAGGCATTGTTTTTTTCACATAACCATCTAAAAAATCTGTTTTCTCATCTTCTTGGTTAATGCCAAAAATAGTATAGAATTTAGCTTCATGCATCTTTGTTTCAAACATTGAGAAATCCTGATAACTTGTAATATCCCCTTTTTCATCTATGATATGAATGCCATCTTTTTTCTTGACAACACAGCTTTTGCCATCACAAAAATAAACCATCAAACGATCTTCTTTGATAAAAGTAGATAACATCTTTTCGCCTAAATCTTTTGGAATATTGTTCTGATAAATAATCTTACCCTCTCTATCCACAATATATGCCCCATTGCATAACACCATATAATCATAAGGAATATCTACTGCTTTAAGTGTCGGTAAAATATCTATATTGTTTCTTCCCGTACATAGTGCAACGATATGCCCTTGTTCTCTTAGCGTCTTTAAAGCACTGATGTTTTTTTCATGTAAAGGCATAGCTTTTTTACCAATGATTGTCCCATCTAAATCGGAAAATAAAATTTTTGTCATATTTCTCACACCCCTGCAAACATTATATCAATTTTATGCTTAAATACAAATAAAAATGTGATAGAATAAGGTTGGAGGGATAAACTATGAAAAATATTAAACTAATATTATGCGATTTAGACGGGACTTTACTATCAGATGATAAAAAAATTTCAGAACATACCATCAGCATCATTCAAAAAGCCAGAGAACAAGGCATTCGTTTTGGCTTGGCAACCGGACGCAGTTTATATGCCGTTGATGTTCTATTAGACGAGTGGAAAATTCGAGATCAATGCGATGTGCTATTAGGCTTCAATGGTGCGCAAATTATTATGCCTAACGAAAATATCAGTGAGTTAAACGATCCTATTAAAGGTAGCTGCTGTATTGATATCATTCATCATTTTGAAGATTTACCGATTAACTTCAGCGTCTATGACAAACGCAATTTGCACGCTTATCGCCACGATGATTTAAGCATCGCAATTTCCAGAGATAATCGTTTCACTGAAATGGAGATGGGAGATATTCACGAGTTTTTCAAAAGAGATTTTCCTAAATTAGTTATCATGTGCCACCCACAAGATATGGAGGCTGTAATTGAAAGATCTAAATCCATTTCAAGTCCGGACTTTAACTGTTTCAAGACAACACCTACATTATTTGAATTTGTCAATCCTAAGGTTTGTAAAAGCAACGGGATTAAAAGAATTTGTGATATTCTAAATATTACAATGGACGAGGTATGTGTTTTCGGTGATGCTCAAAACGATCATGATATGCTAAAACACGCAGGACTTGGTGTATGTATGATTAACGGTGATGACAAAACCAAGGCTCTTAGCAATGACATCACTGACTTAGATAACAATCATGATGGTGTAGCTGACTACATTCTTAAACATTTTCTTTAAAATTCCGCTTGACTAAAGTTCACTCGAATGTGTTATAATAAAGAGTATACTTGATGCGTGAAAAAAGCACTGAACATACAAGTTGTCAAGTGCTTTTTTATATAACATAAAAAGAAAGGAGTTTTATTTATGCCAAATGACGATAAAATTTACTTATTTGAAAAAATGCCCATTTCCAAGGCTATCATTAAGTTAGCTATTCCAACCGTCTTAAGTTCACTTGTCATGGTCATCTATAACTTAGCAGATACTTATTTTGTCGGTATGCTTAATGATGCCATTCAAAATGCTGCGGTAACTTTAGCCGCACCTATCTTATTATCACTGACAGCTGTAACTAACCTTTTTGGTGTCGGGTCTTCGAGTTTGATGAGCCGTTCTTTAGGGAGTAAAGATTACAAGCGTGTCAGTCAAAGCTCAGCGATTGGTTTCTATTGTGCTTTATTCTTAGGGATTACCATATCGGTTCTTTGTTTTACATTTAATCGTCCTTTATTGCAGATATTAGGTGTAACAGCCGAAACTTCAAGTGCAACCTATAACTATTTGAAATGGACCATTATGTGTGGTGCTGCACCGGCTATTTTAAATGTTGTCTTAGCTTTCCTTGTACGTGCCGAGGGGGCAAGCTTACACGCCAGTATCGGAACGATGAGCGGCTGTATTTTAAACATTATTCTCGATCCTATCTTCATCTTACCTTGGGGATTGGATATGGGAGCTTCCGGTGCCGGCTTGGCAACCTTCTTATCTAACTGTGTTGCTTGCCTATACTTTATTGTACTCATCAATAAGAAAAAAGAAAATACTTACATATCTATTAAATTTTCGCAATTCAGTTTAGACAAAGCTGTTTTATTCTCTATTTTTGCGGTCGGTATTCCGGCTGCCATTCAAAACTTATTGAATGTAACCGGTATGACAATTCTCAACAACTTAACCGCAAGCTATGGAACAGATGCCGTGGCTGCCATGGGGATTGCCCAAAAAATCAATATGGTGCCCGTTCAAATCGCTTTAGGTATGTCGCAAGGGATTATGCCATTGATAAGCTATAACTATTCTGCAAGAAACATCGAACGTATGAAAAATACCTTAACAACAACATTGAAAATTGCCTTGACCTTCATCGTTGTTGTGGTGGCAGGCTATTATTTCCAATCACGTTTTTTCATTTCGATGTTCATGTCCAATCAAACCATCGTCGACTATGGCTCTAACTTCTTAAGAAACTTCTGCCTAGGTCTACCGTTCCTTTGTATTGACTTTGTGGCTGTCGGTGTTTTCCAAGCTGTCGGTATGGGTAAAGAATCTTTGTTCTTTGCCATTATGCGTAAGATTATCTTAGAAATTCCGGCTTTAATTATCTTAAATCAGCTCATACCTTTATATGGTTTATCTTTAGCTCAATTTACATCGGAAATCATCTTAGCTACCTTGGCTTTCGTTGTTTTATCTAAATTATTTAAAAAGCTTGCCAAAGAGAAAGCTGTCGCAACAGCCTAACAAAAAAGCAATTCAGTTTAAAACTGAGTTGCTTTTTTATGTAGATAAAAAGATGCCTATTCTATGGCATCTTCATTCATTATCCCATTTGTTCAATAGCTTCGGTAATGGCAGGAATCACTTGCTTCTTGCGTGAAATAATCCCCGGTAAAAAGGCTTCGCTATTTTTTATGGTTACCTTAAAGGCACGAGCCGCAATTTCGGCTTTAGGTCCTGCCACAAATAATTGGCTGGCAGCGTTAATGACATCTGTCAGTAAGACAAAGGCTGCATCAAGGTGCTGAGCCTCGACTTGCGTATTCATATATGCCAACATCTCATCACGATATTCCTCAAAGCCTTCAATATCCATCGTATTAACCTGAGCAACCCCGATTTGACGTTTACCAATAGAGAAGCGTTTGTAGTCCTGATAGAAAATCTGATCCATTGTCTTACCTTTTAGAGAAGTTCCGGCTTTAAACATTTCCTTACCTAACTCCACTAAATCCACACCGGCAATCTTGGCTAAACGCTTGGCAATTTTCGTATCCACAGGTGTACACGTCGGACTTTTAAACAATAAAGTATCTGAGATAATAGCTGATAATAAAGCTCCGGCAATATTAGCAGGTATATCTATCCCTTCTTCAAAATAAGCTTTAGATACAATCGTAGCAGTTGAACCCAATGGTTCACAACGGAAATAAACCGGTCCGACTGTTTGAATATCTGCCACGCGGTGATGGTCGATAATCTCTAAAATATCAGCTTCCTCAATCCCCGGAATTGACTGCGCACGCTCATTATGGTCAACCTGAATAACTTTTTTACGTAAACCGGACAATAACTGATATCTTGATAAACTTCCGACAACACGTCCGTTTAAATCTACCACAGGATAGCTGCGATAACGTGTTTCGGTCATGACCTCTTTCATATAGTCCACTGTATCATCTGTCGAGAAGGTTCTGATAGCACCCTTTTGCATAACAAAATCAACCGGTACGGACTGAATAATCAACTGCGTTGTCGCAAATGTATTATAAGGTGTTGAAATTGTCGTAATATTAGCTTCTTCAATTCTCTTAGCCATCTCTTCTGTCAAAGATAATGAACCGGTCAAAATAATCAAAGAAACCCCCTGTTCTGTCAACATACGAATCGTATCTTCACGATCGCCACCCACAATGACAATATCATCTTTTTTTATTCGCTTTTGAGCCTCTTCCTTCAACATTGCGGCCACATGGATTTCGCCTTTAAAAACTTTGGTCTTACGATTCAAATGCAAGACTCTTGCATCTAATGTATCAACGATATTTTCAATTGAAGTCCCACTCTTCGCTAAAATTTCACTGTCCCACTCGTCCATATAACCCGCAATAATATTAGATGTCGACAACAAACCTATCAATTGCGAATTTTCATCTAAAATAGGAGCTGACTTTAAATTACCTTGCTTCATTAAAGACCAAGCGGTTTTCAATGTCAACTCTTTAGCAAAAAGCGTTACCTTGTCATAATCTAAATCTTCTACCTTCTGCTTAACTGTTTTAAGCAAAGGAGGTGTTTCCAATGCAAAGCGATCCAAAACATACTGTGTTTCTTGACTCACTGTTCCTAAACGAACGGGAACAGCATGATATTTTCCAAGTTTATTTAATAAATGTGCATAAGCAATAGCACTGATAATTGAATCTGTATCAGGATTTTGATGTCCGCTGACATAAACTGTATCATTCATGACTAAAACCTCCTATATATTTTTCAAATAACGATAAATGGTTGGTTCTGAAGCAGAGAGTTCCTTCGCTACTAAACTGATTGCACCTTTCATATTAAAAATCCCTTTATCATGCAAGACCTTAATGACACTGGCTTTTTCCTTGGCCTTTAAACGCCCCTTAGCAACATAATCGGGATAACCTAATTCTTTCAATGTATCTAAAACACATTGTTTAATTGAAGCCTCCAAGGAATTAGTCAAAATCTCAATCGGGTGATCCATCTGATATTCAATTTCCGGCTGTTCTTTTATCCCTAAAATACGTTGCAGTGTTTTTTGAAGATAATCATAATCCGAAATATTGACGTTAATGCAAAGCATACCAATCAAATGTTTTTTTTCGTCCTTGATGAAATAAGAAGCTGCTCTTACTAATTTCCCGGAATCTGTCAATGACTTATAGTTCATCACAAAGTCTTTTTGCTCATATTGTTTTTGTTTAAGGATATGTTGCCCTAAATCCGTTAAAGAATCGCCAATCATTCTGCCACTCATCTCATTATTGGCAATAGCGATAATGGGTGCTTCCTCTTTAGTTAAATCATGTAAAGCAATTTCAACATTATCCCCTAAAGCAGTAGCCAAAAAGGGTACTAAGCTTTGATAAGTCTTTAGTAAATGATGCATAAAACCATTCCTCTCATACTTTTATTATAACCCTTTTCATTATTGAAAACAATCATGAAATCTTTAGAATCCCCCTCTTAGTTCACATACTTGTGTCGCAATTTCATGACAAAAGGCACTATCATGTTCCACGAAAACACAAGTCATCTCTGTTTTTTGGAGAAGGGCTTCGATTTGCATACGGCTATCTAAGTCAATATAGTTCATCGGCTCGTCAAATAAGTATAAATGGCAAGATTTGGAAAGCGTCGAAGCTAAAACAACCTTCTTTTTTTGCCCTTGACTTAAATCCTCTAACCTTTTCTCAAATAACTGTTTATGAAAACCTAATTTGTGTAAAATCGCTCGGCATAAAACACCATCAACTTCTTGGCTATCCAAATAGCTTTGAAATGTTCCGGATAAATTTGAAGTATCCTGAAAGGCATAGGCAATTTTTAAATCATGTTGCGAAGTAATTTTGCCTGCCTGTACTTGAAGCTCGCCACTCATCAATTTTAAAATCGTCGATTTCCCGCTCCCGTTTCTTCCTTTTAGACATAATTTAGTCCCTTTTTCCACAACTAAGCTAAAATCCTCTAAAATCTTTTTGTTGTCGTAACTAAATGAAACATGATCTAAACTTATCACTTTTCGACTTGCCACAGGTAAAGGGTGAAGCTTTAAATCTTCGATTTCCTCTAAGTCTTGTAGTAGGGATTGTTTTTCTTCAATATAATTCTCATAACGCCTTTCAATATTTTTTGAGCGTTGCATCATCTTAGCGGCTTTATGTCCCACAAAGCCCTTATCATAAGCACCGATTTTAGATTTCTCAACTTGGTAAGACCAATTAGAAGTTCTCGCACTGGCTTTTTTTAAACGCTTAATATCCTTTTTTAAATGAATGTTACGCATTTGTTCATCATGCTCCAAGCGTTTTCTGTTTTCCATATACATACTCATATTGCCTTGGACTAAAGCAATTGATTTTTTGTTGATGGAAAGAACGTGGTCGATACATTCATCTAAGAAATTACGATCATGGCTCACTAAAATAAAGCCTTGTTTACTTTTGAGGTAACGACTGACTAATCTTCGTCCCTCTTCATCAAGGTGGTTTGTCGGCTCGTCAATTAAAACAAAATCATCATCGTTAATAAACAAGCACGCTAAAAGCACCTTCGTTCTTTCACCCGGGCTTAATGTCGCAAAGGGCTGAAAGAGGACCTTTGCATCTACTTCTAATAAATTTAACTCTTTATAAATACGCCAATCCAATTCGCCTAACATTTCTTCAATAATCTCACTTGTATCCTTTTGCATATCCGTAACCGGATAAGGAAAATAGCGCATCGTAACGTCTTTTTGAATCGTTCCATTGGCATCTAATTCACCTAAAATCAATTTTAATAGCGTTGTTTTACCTCTGCCGTTTCTACCGACTAACCCTAAACGCCAACGGCTATCTAAATTTAAGGTAACATCTTCAAAAATCGTATCAGCGTGTCCTTCATAATGAAAACTTAAATGTGAAATGTGTATATAACCCATAATATCAAACCTCCAATCAAAAAAATGACCGCAAGAATAACATTATCCCTACGGTCATGAAAAGTTTAATCATGGAAAAGTTAAGCGATGGATAAAATCATTCTTGCCTAAAAAGTGCATAATCATCCCATGATTTGTGTTTGGAATGATTAAAATTTAGAAACAAGAATTATTATACATCTTCTCAACTCCTTTCAAATATGTTTTTATTATACCATCTTTATCACAAAACACAAACTATTTTTCCACTTAGCAAAAAAGAACATCGTTAGTCGATGTTCTTAGGCAATCTAAATAATTGTGTGAGTGGAAGAAACCTTAAAAAATATGTGGCGCTTAAAAAAGTATCTATTAAATATCTATGTAATGCTTTTTGTAGTAGTAAAAAGCCTTTCATGCCATGATTAGTACACTTAAAACCAGACTTTTTGTTTAAAGCTATTTTTTCAAAATATCAAATAAAAACTTAAAGTGCTCTCTTCCACCACAAGATTATTTAAAATATCAACAAAATTTAAGACTTACATTTATTTAATTGCTCGATAAGTATTTTTTTTGCGGTATTACAATCTGAACAGAATATATTTTTATGTTCTCCATACGTATCCACAACTAGCCTACCCGTTTGAATAGATACACCTTGAATTTCACTATAATTAAGTCTAATGTTCGAAATAATACTGCCATTTCCACCAATTAAAATTCTTTTAAAATCTAAAGAGCTAGCCTCAATATGATTTTCATAAATTCTTAAATAAGATTTTTTACTTGCAAATACACAAATGATAAATAAAGCCCCGACAGTTAAAACACCAAAGACGAGTAACCACGATTCTATACCTGGTGCTTCTCTATAAGCCCATGTTCCACCATATCCTGAATGCGACATTCCTCCTTTATTAAATAGTACTCCAAAAAGACCGAATAAACCAGCTGGTATTAGGATTACTCCACAAATAATATATAAAATTTCTATTATTTTGTTTCCTCCCTTGCTTTCAAATAATAACTTTTCGTTCATAATTTTTCCTCCTTTTCACCAATATTTTACAATAATGCACATATATTTTCAAGTGCAAAAATAACAATTAAAAATAAGTGCATAAAATAATTGCTTTTTTGGCTATCATATAATATAAGGACGGGTGATATAGATGAAATTTAAAGTAAAGCATCAGGAATACGTGAACAGAACTTTTCGCTTCAAGAAAGAATTTATTGATAGATTAGACAAAGTATGTGATGAAGAAAATATCTCACTTAATAAACTAATAGTTCAATGTGTAGAATTTGCACTTGAAAATATGGAAAGCAGTAATGTTAAAGAGACTATAACAAAATGATACTTTATATTGTCATTAAGAGTTACAGCTCTTTTTTATTTTAATTGAAGATAAAAAAATAATCAGAAATATCTCATCAAATAAATGGGCGATTTAAAGACTACCCCTAACTATACAAATACTTAAATTACATAAAAAAGGAACTTCATTCTGTACTGAAGTTCCTTTTCGATATATTGCATCTCATTTCGCTTAAAAACACACTTTTCTTTAAAGTTTCTCTTTTTCTACCACACGGAAATTTAATATCTCTGTTCTTTATTGATAGACAAGTCGCTATCTCTAAATTGTAAGCTATATAAATGAGCATAAACGCCATTCTTTTCAATTAAAGCTTCGTGATTACCTTGCTCAATAATTTTACCTTCTGAAATAACGGCGATTTCATCGGCATTTTTTATGGTAGATAAACGGTGTGCAACGACTAAGGTTGTACGTCCTTTACATAACTCATCAAGGGCTTGTTGGATAAGAATTTCGGTTGTGTTATCCAAGGCACTTGTCGCTTCATCTAAAATTAAGATTGGCGGATTTTTCAAGAACACACGGGCAATACTCAAACGCTGTTTTTGACCACCTGATAAACGCACGCCTCTTTCACCGATGACTGTATCATAACCTTCCGGCATAGATAAAATATAATCATGGATATTAGCTCGCTTAGCAGCTTCAATAACTTCTTCATCGGTCGCATCTAAACGTCCATATAAAATATTGTCCTTAATACTTGCATTGAATAAATAGATATCCTGTTGCACAATTCCGATATTTTTTCTTAAAGATTCATTTGTAATATCGTGAATTTCATGACCGTCAATTTTAATTGTACCTGATGTAATATCATAGAAATGAGGTATCAAATGACAAATCGTTGTCTTTCCGCCACCGCTTGGACCAACTAACGCAAAGGTCTTACCCTTTTCAATATCTAAGCTAATATTGTTTAGAACATGGCGGTCTTTTTCATAACCGTAAGTAACATTATTAAACTCAATATGACCTTCAACTCGACCGACATCTTGGGCATTCGGTTGATCGATTTCCGGTTCTTGATCAATGATTTCAATAAAACGTTCAAACCCGGTTACACCATTTTGGTACATTTCCATAAAGTTAATTAAAGTAGTGATTGGGGTAATAAACATACCAATAGATACAATGAAAGCTGAGTAATCGGCAAAATTGATTTGCCCATCATACAAGAACAATCCTCCGGCAACTAGAACAATAACATTAAACACATCAGTTACGAAAGCCGTTGACGAATGGAATTGTCCCATCGCCTTATAAGCATCTTTTCTGGCGTTAATAAATTGGCGATTCCCTTCTTCAAATTTATCCGCTTCTTTCTTAGCGTTCGTGAAAGCTTTTGTTACACGGATACCCGAAATACTGCTTTCCAAAGCTGCGTTAATTTGGGCAATAGACTGACGGCTTCTTGTGAAGGCATCTCGCATTTTACCACGCATAACTAATGAAACGATAACCAAAATAGGCACACAGGCAAAAATAATCAGAGTTAACCATAAGTTAATCATCGCTAAATAAACAAAAGAAGTTACAATTGAAATAACTGAAATAATAATATTTTCCGGTCCGTGATGGGCTAATTCACTAATATCCATCAAATCATTTGTTAAGCGGGACATAATTTTCCCGGTTTCATGATTATCATAGAAGCTGTAAGGCAATTTTTCTAAGTGATTAAACATGTCACTTCGCATTTGGGCTTGCATCTTAACGCCCATCATATGCCCTTGATACTGAATAAAATACCTTAACAACATTCGTACAAAGTATAGTAATAAAACAGTCAAACCGGCAAAAATAATCATTTGGTAATTTTTATTTGGAATGTATTCATTCAACATACTCCTAGTTACAATAGGATAAACAATTCCAATAACCGAAACAATGAATGAAGCTCCCATATCTAACCAAAAAAGCTTTTTATGGGGTTTATAATACTCGATAAATCTTTTAAACATCTTTTTCTCTCCCTTCCTCACACAAACGGCATGATTTAAAATCAGCCCAATCTAGCAACAATACACCTAACAGTGCTTCCAACTCATCTTTTTGTTGAGCGGATAAACGTTGAAATAACCGTTCAGCCATCTCCATCTGATGATTTTCAAAACGGTCAGCTTGAGCTTTTCCCTCATCAGTTAAAGTAACTTCATAGTTACGCCGATCATTTTCACAGCGCTTTTTTGAATATAACCTGCTTGTTCAACTTTGCCAAGCACTTCACTTAAGCTACCTGATTGAATATGCATAGCTTTCATCAAATCCTTTTGCGTCATCATTCCCTGATTTTTTAAAAGCACTAAAATCCTATTTTGCGATTGATTTAAACATCGACGATGATACAGCACATGACCGCATTGTCTTAATTGTTTCATCAGGGTTAAGTCCTGTTCCATTGCGAGTCCTCCTTTTTAATCGGTCTAACTTATTTTAGCACTATTTCACAAATGGTCAAGGTACCTTACTATTTTTGTTAACTGAATTGAACGCCTTTTAACTCACAATAAATTGTGAAAGTAATCCATGAACGTAATTTAGAACAAAAAAAGAAAGTGCCTGAAACAAGCACCTTCTATCATATTATTTGGGAGAAAATATGATTTTTTTGATTGCATCTATATCATAACCTAACTAGATGAATTGAATATGAATTTTCTTCAACATTTCTAAATTTTATTGATTTTATAAATAAAAATTACATTTTAACTTCAATGTGCAGAAAGCCGATGCCATCAAAAAATTTAAGCAATTTATTTTAATATTTCTTTAGCAGAAGAAGATATGTT
>ERZ808028.199-NODE-199-length-59910-cov-5.337105_pt1 | contig 59910 bp, 63 predicted proteins | sample MGYA00380184_ERZ808028 | MGnify/ENA primary metagenome ERZ808028 (study PRJEB31490, sample SAMN06133397) | mouse gut metagenome | isolation source: J8_1 | host: mice | place: China: Chengdu | collected 2015-05 ... | reverse complement strand
GCTAGTGTGTGTGGTAACGCTAGTGTGTGTGATGACGCTAGGGTATATGGTAATGCTAGTGTGTGTGATGACGCTAGGGTGTGTGATGACGCTTGGGTATATGGTAATGCTAGGGTGTGTGGTAATGCTTGGGTGTGTGATGATGGTGATTATGCATGTGTTAAAGGTTTTGGAACTGAATATAGAAACACCACGTTTTATAAACAGAAAAATGGAAGTGTTGGTGTGAATTGTGGGTGTTTCACTGGCACATTAGAGGAGTTTAGAAATCAGGTTAAAAAAACAAGAAAAGGGAAAATTGAAAAAGAATATTTGATGATAGCTGATTTAATAGAATATCATTTTGCAGAAGAAGAAACTATGTATAAAGGCATGGAATTATATAAAGAATATGCCCTCGAAGAATTGGGGCTGTTTCAAGATGCTTAAATTACCTAGACCAATGCCACTTCCTAAAGCTGAATATATGGCAAAATGTACAACAGTTGTAGAAATTAAAGATTAAAAAAGCAGAAAGGGGAATATAACGATGGACAAAAAAGAACAAGCAGAGTATTTAAAAAATGAGCTGAGAAGTTACAAGACTTTAAAAAAGTGGGTTGAAAGTAACAGCTCGATTTATGATGATCAAATTAAATTCTGTGATAGAAAGATTGCGGAATACGATGTGATATTGAATGGTGGCAATGCTAAAGGTATTGATTTTAGCTATATTCCCACAACTGCTGTCAGCGAACCTATATTGTGTTGGTTAGCAGAACAAGAGAAGTATCAACGCAGAAGGCAAGAGCTTCTTAAGTTACGTTCATTAGAGGTTAATGGATTTAAAGCTAGAGTGAAGTACATAGAAGAATGCTTGGATAGACTAGATGATTGGGAAAGAGATTTTGTTGTTAGATATTATAGTATGAGTAACGAAGTAAGCGAATTGTCATTGAAATATCATAGATCAGAGGCTCAGCTATACAGAGATAAAGAAAATTTAATCAGAAAAATGATATTATGAGAGCCACTCTCATAAATTGTATAGTATAATGATAATGTGGGTCAAAATCTTTTAGTACAATCAAATTTCCACAAAATTGTAAAAATATTGAACTGTGATAAAAAATAGTTTAATTATTGATTTAATAGCTATCAATACTGTCAATATGGTTTTCCACAAACTTTAAAATATACCTTTTCTTTACCGTAAAATTTTAAAATTATTGTTGGTACAGATATGTGTTGTATAATAATAATGGGGTATTTTAAAATTGTTAAAGGGAGAAAGGTTTATGGCAGAAAAAGTAGTTAGGAAAAGAATTAATTTTTATCAAATTCAAGGTGTAAAAGTTATTGAAAACAAGGAAAGGGTATTGCGGAAAGAAACGATAAGAGATTATTTAAATTCTGTCTATTGTTCGTTAGAAGAAAATGGGGAACAACATAAATATTGTTCTTTTAGAAGTGGGTTTAATGATTATATTATCGAGTTTATTGAATTTCAAGAAAATTTTTTATTTGCTAGATTAGGAAGAAAAAATAACGAGAATACTATTGGTAAGAGGGACGTGGTAACAGGAAATTTGATTAGTATTGAATTAGGCGACAATGAAAACATAGAATCATTTACTTATTTATATCTTGATTTAACAAATATGATTTTATCATATTTAGTTTTATCAGGTAGCCCGAGTAGGGTAGCATTCAATACGTTTTTAAATGTAGTCAAAGATGACAGTTATAAATTTGAGTGCGTTCCGATTACTACAACGGACGTTTTAAAAAGATTAGCTCAAAAGAGAGTTCTTGGGGCAATTGAGTTTTCTTATTGTACACCAAAAGAAACTCCATTAGAAAATGTTCCTGGGGTTGGTGATTTTGATTTATCAGAATTGAATACAGATAAAACGGTTGTGAAAGTTCGATTGGTTCCACCTAGATTAAAATCTATTACAAAAACTGTTGAAATTATTGAAAAACTGAAAAATAACCTTATGAATTATCACAAAGATGATTTAAAAGGGATCAAATTAAATGCACGTGATGAGGAAGAACAGACAATGACTTATGACCTATTAGATTATAAATTTTCTAAATGGATTTCTATTTCTAATGTTTCTACTACATCAGAGGTAGAATTTAAACAGCTTATATGTAATACGTACGAGTCAGAAAAATCTAGTTTAGAAGAAATGGTTGGATAGAAATAAGAGAAAGGATGAACTAATGTTGAAAATAAATACTCCTTGGTTAATAATTATTATTTTTATATGTTATGTTCTAAATTTTTTCGGAAATAAGTTAAAATTCAAATACAACTATTGCTTAAAAGTAGCAATTGTACTATTTTTGTACACTGTTGGTTTTTATATTTATTATGATTACATGAGCTTCAATCTGATTGAAGCAAAATTAGATATGCTGGTGTCTATTTCTGCCACTTTAGCAGGCTTTATTTTTACAGGACTGTCTATAATAATAGCCTTAATGGTATTTGAAAAAGTAAAAAGATTATTTATTGCTAGTTTTTTAGATATTCTATTTTATTCAGGCTATGGCAGTATTTTGTTATGTATATTAGATGTTATTATGTATTTTCTAGGGGCACAATTTGAGTTGTTTAGTAATAGCTATTTCTTATCAACTTTTATGTATTTTTTTGGTGCCTCTATAGTTTTATTACTGTTTTTATTATATAGATTCGTAATCTTAATTACTCAATTAAAAGAGTCTATTAAAAGTGAAGTAAACAAGTTATAATCAAATAATATATGCTATAAATAGTTACCAAAAAAATTATTTCAGAGCACCCAAGCGGTGCTTTTTCTTCTGAACAAAACAAACGGCGGGGGTGGTGGTGTTGCATGATGGCAACTAAAATGACAGCTAAACAAAAAAGATTTTGTGATGAGTATTTGATTAATCTAAATGCAACACAAGCGGCGATAAGGGCAGGATATTCAAAGAAATCAGCTTATTCAATAGGTGTTGAAAACTTGAATAAACCTGAACTTAAAAAGTATATAGACAAAAGAATGAAAGAAAAAGAAAATTCATTGATAGCTAAACAAGATGAAGTGTTGAAGTATTTAACAAGTGTTATGCGTGGTGAATCAAGTTCAAGTGTTTTAGCATTATGTGGTGAAGGTATGCAAGAAGTTATTGATAAACCACCTGATGAAAAAGAAAGAATGAAAGCTGCCGAACTTCTTGGCAAACGTTATGGATTATTTACAGATAAAATTGAAATGAATGGTGTACAAATGGTAAATATTGTTGATGATATTCCGGAAGAATAACGTTAGTTTAAAATCAATTATTGCACCATCATTTTATACTATTCACAATGATATCAAGAAAAAGGCTCATACGCATTATTGGTTAAAGGGTGGACGTGGTTCCACAAAGTCATCATTTATAAGCATCGAGATTGTTAAAGGTATTATGAATGATGCACAGCAAGGCGTTATGTCTAATGCGGTTATTTTTAGACGAGTAAAAGAAACACTTGCGGATTCTGTGCGAGATCAAATCAAATGGGCAATTGATGTACTTGAAGTTAGTGATTATTGGCACGTTCCTGAAGCTAAATTGACAATCACTTATAAGCCTACTGGGCAAGTGATAAGATTTAAAGGAGCTGACAATCCTAAAAAAGCGAAGTCAACAAAAGTACCAAAGGGATGGGTTAAGTATATTTGGTATGAGGAAGTTGATGAATTTGAGTCATATGCTAAAATTCGTAATATTAACCAATCACTTATGAGAGGTGGTCCTGATTTCATTGTCTTCTATTCATTTAACCCACCGGATAGTCAACGTAATTGGGTGAATAGGCATGTGTTAGAGCCTAGACAAGACACATTAGTCCATCACAGTACATACCAAACAGTTCCAAGGGAATGGTTAGGAGAACCATTTATCATTGAGGCTGAACATTTAAAAAAGACTAAACTGGAAAAATACAATCATGAGTATTTGGGTGAGGTTATTGGCACGGGTGGAGAGGTCTTTACTAATCTTGATATCAGGGAAATCACTGATGAAGAGATTTCTATATTTGATAGAATAAAAAATGGCTTAGACTTCGGATATGCTGGGGATCCTTTAGCTTATATCAAAATGAATTATGATAAGACGCATCGGCGTCTTTTTATTTTTGGTGAGGTTTATGGTGTAAGGTTAAACAATCGAACTGCAGTTAAAAAAATCAAAAGATTAAATCCTTTAAACAAATTAATTACTGCAGATAGTGCAGAACCTCGCACAATCAATGAATTTAAAGTCTTAGGATTAAATATTGTAGGGGCTAGAAAAGGTCCTGATAGTGTTGAAAATGGCATTAAATGGCTACAGGATTTAGAAGCAATCATTATTGATCCAATAAGATGTCCTAATGCTTCAAGAGAATTTCAAGAATATGAAATTGAGAAAGACAAAGAGGGTAATCTTAAGGGAGAGTTCCCTGATAAAAATAACCACAGTATAGATGCCGTGCGTTATGGATTAGAAGCCGAGATTACTCGTGCAAAAGCCAGGGCAGGAAGAAATAGAGGTCGATATGAATAGGAGATGATAAAAATGCAGAATTTTACAATTGACAAAGATAAATTCGATGAAGAACAAATCAGTAAACAAATGATTTTAAAACTCATTAACCAACATCTTGCCATCGCAGAACAAATCAAAAAGAAACAGAGCTATTATTTAGCGGAACATCCGATATTACACCGCAAAAAGAAATTACAAAATGCAAGTAATGAAAAAACAGTTTGTAATCATGCAAAGGACATTGCGGATACGTCTACCGGATATTTTATGAGTTCGCCTATCTCCTACTCAACAAATGAGGATAAGGATAAGCTCAATAAATTAACTGAAGCTTTTGATATTGCAGGCGTTGATGATGTTGATCACGATAATGCTCATGATATGTCGGTATCCGGTGTTGCTTATGAATATGTTTATGTTAAAGAAGGAGAAACGACACCTATATCTAGAAACCTAGAGCCGGAGCATACATTTGTTGTTTGTGATGATACGATTGAACAAAACGTTTTGTTCGGTGTTTATTATTATGCTTATACGGATGGAATTACAAATCTATCTAAGTACAAAGTTACAGTGGCCACACAAAATTACATTCACGAATTTACTTTAGAAAATAATGGTGATTTAGTTGGAGGAACGTCAGTGAAAACTAGACGGCATTTTTTGGGAGATGTTCCGATGATTCAAATTTTGAATAATAAGCATGGCATCGGTGATTTTGAACAACAAATCTCTTTAATTGATGCGTATAACACGCTGATGAGTGATCGTGTTAATGATAAAGTCCAATTTGTAGAATCATTGCTCGTTGTTTATGGAGCATTGATGGGCGATGATAACAAAGAGGTAAGTGAAGCAGTAAAGATTTTAAAAGAAAACGGCTTGCTTGAATTGCCACTAGATGCCAAAGCCGAATACATCTCTAGGACATTTGATGAAAATGGCATGGAAGTATTAAGAAATGCGATTAAAGAAGATATTTATACGTTTTCCCATGTGCCAAACCTAACGGATAAAAATTTCGTAGGTAATTCTAGTGGTGTGGCTATGGAATATAAACTGTTGGGTCTTGAAATGATTACTAAGACAAAAGAACGTTATTATAAGAAGGCTTTAAAACAGCGTATTAAATTATATTGCAATTACTTGGGATTAAAAGCCATTGCTATCAATCCAACGTCAATCACAGCAACATTCTCACGAGGATTACCAAAGAATTTATTAGAGCTTTCGCAGATGATTAGCAATCTTAAAGGTACTGTTTCTTCGAAAACACTTGTTTCTCAGTTAAGCTTTGTAGAAGATGCTGATACAGAAATTGAGGCAGTTGCAAAGGAAAATGAAGAAAGTATTAGGCGCCAACAAGAAGCTTTCAAGAATTTGAACAATACACCATTTAATCAGGAGGATGATGAGGATGAAGACGTATCAGAAGATACTCCTTCCAATGATAAAAATACTCAATTGGATTTTAGGAAAAATAATTAGTGTATTTGTATGAATGAAAATTATTGGAAGAAAAGACAAGAAGAAACAATCCAAGAAATACTGAAAGATGCAGACGTTTCCGCAGATTATATTGCCGAGATTTATTACAAATCCGCACTATATACACAAAATAAGATAAAAGGTGTATTTGATAAGTATAGATTAAAACATGGGCTATCTATAACAGAAGCTAAGACACTACTTGAATCGTTAGAAAACCCTCATGACCTAGATGAAATGTTGAAGCTTTTAAGAAATGGTATAAAAAGCGATGAGCGAAAAGAACTATTAAAAAGATTAGAAGCACCGGCATATCATTATAGAATCAATAGATTTGTAGATATGCAGCATCAAACAGATGAACTCATGAAATATGTGTATGATGTGGAAAAAGAAATAAGCACCAAATCGTATATTAACGCTACATATAATACCTATTATCGAGATGTGTTCAACATTCAAAAAGATGTAGGGGTAGCTTATCAGTTTAATAATTTAAACCCAAAGCTAGTAGACCAAATGTTAAAGTCTAAGTGGAGCGGTGAAAATTATTCTTCAAGAATATGGGGGAATACTCAAAACCTTGCAAATTCATTAAAAGACGAAATGATGTTAGGTATATTAACAAATAAAACAGAGAAAGAGATGATGGATACCATCACTGAGAAATTTAGTGTCGGTGCTTATAAAGCGAGAAGGCTTATTGTTACAGAGTCTGCTGCAATGAGTTCTTTTGCTGATCAGTTAGCTTTTGAAGATGCCGGTATTGAAACAGAGATGTTTATTGCAATTCATGATGGTAAAACATCAAAGGTGTGTCAAAAACATGACAGAAGTATTGTGGAAGTTGGCAAAGGTGAAATAGGTAAAAATATTCCACCTCTTCATCCAAATTGTCGTTCTAAGATGATTCCGTATATTGAGGGTATAACTGATGATATGAAAATTAGACAACGAAATCCGATAACGAGAAAAGATGAAATGGTTAATATCAATGAAACATACGACCAATGGCTAAAAAGACAGCAAGAGACACATGGGGTTGATAAAGTTGACACTTTTAGGAAAAAAGTTACTCATTTTTCAACTGATAGAGAACAATATCATCGTTATAAAAGCGTTTTAGGAAAAGAAAATGTACCTGATTCACTAGCTAAATTCCAAGATATGAAGTATAATGATAAAGAGAAATGGCAGTTATTAAAAGATTATAAAAAATCTAGATTTAATAATATGATTTCCGCATTTACTTCGTTTGAACAATATGTTGATTATAAACAACAAATACAAGAGCAACTTGTAGGATTAACGACAACAGACGGGATTGTTATTACTAAACAAAGTAAACACTTTATAGAGAGAGTATTTGGTACTACAGAAGATCCTAAAACAATGAGACCACGTTCAGGCGTTGAGTTGGATGACATTAAAGATGCTATTCTTCATGGCCAACCTATTTTGAATAAGCGTGATAAATCTTCTGTAAAATACAAAAATGATAAATGTAGTGTATCAGTTAATCCAAAAACTAATCAATTAATACAAGTTAATCCAATTTCAAGAAAGAAGGAAGAAAAATGATTGAGTTGATTTTTAAATTGGAGCAGTATGACTTCTTATGTAAATATGTTCCAGAAATAAAAGAATATGAAAAAAATAGAATGGTGGAAGAGGGTAAAGTGAAATTAGATATGAAAAAAGATGATTTCTACCAATTCCAAGATGACTATAATGACTCAATTATTTACTATGGAATGGACAATTATGATACTGTGAATAAAATTGGTATTGAATTATATGCTATATTTGATGAATGTATTTTATAAACAATAAAATTGACTTGCAAATGTAAAAGTATCGTTGGTTTCTACAAAAGAATCTAGGATGAAAAAGAAATATACAGGAGAGCAAAAAGAAATGGAGGGGTATAGGAACAGATGGAAGAGGAAGTAATCACCTATCAAGATAGGAAAGATTGTGTTTATGATTGCATGAATGCACAAAAGCCGGGTATAAACCCTATGCGGTGTGGAAGTGGTTTTGTTTTTGATGAAGACGAATTTGGTGAGGTAAATGATTTAAAACTTTGTTAATATTACATAGCTTGTGGATTATTCGAATTAGAATGGAATGATTTAGAACCACGCATCGAAGAACAAATGACATATTGGATTTATCAATTCAAGGAAGGTATTTTTGATGATGAGATACTTGATTTAGATGTCATGAAAGACGATGTTGCGAAGATTGAATCCATGATGACATTAAGATTTGAAGATTTAGAATGTTATGAAGCCAGCAAATAGCTGGTTTTTATTTTACCCAAAAGAAAGGAGCATTGTTTATGGCCCAAGGTTTGCGACCGCATCATCATGAACTGTATGAAGATGAAGTTAAAAGGTATTATGACAAAAAGAGAAATTGTGATGTTAAGAAAGTCACTTATAGATGTATGATACCAAATTGTGACTACGTCACACATGAAGTGTATGAATGTTATTATCCACCGCCAAAGGCAAAAGATAAAAACAAAGCATTAAAGCGTAATAAAAGGAAGTATGGCAACCAAAGATAGGTTGTTTTTATTTTGTCCAGAAACTGATGACATGAAAAGCTGGGATAGTCTTACGGACTTTAAATGGAGGTAAGTATGAATGATGTAATAGAAACAACTAGTGTTGAAGAGGAAACTGCAGATACTCAAGAAACAGAAGTTGAAGAAGTAAAAACATTCACGCAAGAAGAAGTGGATAGAATTGTTCAAGGCAGAATCGCTAAAGAAAAGAAAGCATGGCAAAAAAGTCTTGATGATGAAAAAACGGAAGCAGAAAAGATTGCAAGTATGAGTGAAAAAGATAAAAAAGCTTATCAGGAGCAGAAAAGAGTTAAGGATCTAGAAGCTAGAGAAGCAGCAATCACTCGCAGGGAATTATCTGCCCAAGCTAAAGAACAGCTAGCTGAAAAAGGGATTTCCACAAGTTTAGCAGAAATTCTAAATTATACAGATGCTGATACTTGTAAAAAATCAATTGAAGTAGTAGAGAAAGCTTTCCAAGAAGCAGTAGAAAAAGCTGTAGAGGAAAGAATTAAAGGAAACGCCCCTTTAAAAAAAGCAAAAGATGGTGCAGCCACAGAAGCAGATATCATCTATCAAAATATGAAAGGCAAATAGGAGGATTAAAATATGCCAATTAACACATTAGCAACAGCAACATTATTTCAACAAACTTTAGATTTAGTCGCACAGCAAGAAGCTTTAACTGGTTGGATGGAGGCTAACGCAGGTAAAGTAAGATATACAGGTGGTGCAGAAGTTAAAATTCCAAAAATCGCATTACAAGGTTTAGGTTCTTATGATAGAGATAACGGGTACACACAAGGCTCAATTACATTAGAATATGAAACAAGAAAAATGACACAAGATAGAGGTCGCAAATTTCAATTAGATGCAGTAGATGTTGATGAAACCAACTTTGTAGCTACAGCCTCTACGGTTATGGGCGAATTTCAAAGAATGCATGTTATTCCGGAAATTGATGCATATCGTTTATCTAAGCTTATTTCAACGGCCATTGCGAAAAAAGAAATGTTAGCTTATAGTGATGACACTGATAAAGGAGCAATGCTTAAACAGATTAAAACAGGTATTTCAAAAATTCGTGATAAAGGATATAACGGAGAATTAGTGATCCACATTACCGCAGATGCCTTATTAGAATTGGAGTTAGAAATGGCCGGGAAATTAACTACAGCAACATTCTCTGCAGGTGGTATTGATACAACGGTTCCGGCTGTAGACAGAGTACCTCTTATCCTTACACCACAAAACAGAATGTACTCCACAATTACAATGTATGATGGTAAAACATCCGGTCAAGAACAGGGCGGCTATGCAAAAGGTGAAGGGGCTTTAGAAGCAAACTTTATTATTGTTCCTCGTAGTACACCAATTGCTATCTCTAAACAAGATGTCATGCGTATTTTTGATCCAAACACAAACCAAAATGCAAATGCATGGTCTATGGATTATCGTCGTTTCCATGATTTATGGACATTAGATAATCAAGAAGACTCTATTTATGTTAACTTTAAAGATGCCAAACCATTAGGTGAATAATTGAGGTGATTTTAAATGATTGTCTATAAAGAAAATGTGCAGTACATCATTGATGAAAAAGATTTAGCACGATATGAGAAATTAGGCTTTAAGGTTTTAGGTGTAAAGGAAACTGCTAAGGAACAAAAAAAGAAACCTCTTAGTAAAATGAAGGTTGATGAGTTAAAAGCCTTAGCCATTGAATCAGGTATTGAAGATATTGATTCTTTAAATAAGGATGAATTGCTTGCGGTCATCAAGGAAGCTCAAGATGGAAAAGTTGATTAGTAGATTTAAAGTGGAAACAGGTGAAACCAACGATGAATTGGTTTCATCTTTTCTTACAGGTGCTAAAAATACGATTCTTGAAAAGACGAATCGCACGACTGTTCCCGATAATTTAATGGAAATGCAGTTTCAATTAGCTTTGTGCCGGTATAACAAACGAGGCAATGAGGGTTTATCATCGTACAGTGAGGGTGGGGAAAATGAATCTTACCTCATTGAAGATGAAATCCTTTCGGGTATCAAAAATTATCGCCTTTCTGCAATTGGGAGGAGAATGAAAAATGAAGAAGAAAAGCTTGAAGATATTTAACCATCAAAAGTATAAACCATATAAAGATTCTGAGGGAAATCTTATTGAAGCATATGATGATGAAATTCACGAAGATGAGGCATTGATATGGCCGGCAACATCTAAATTACAAATAGCAATCTATGGTTTGCGTGTGGCTAGTATCATGAATATGCATTATTATGGAAAACTTGAAATCAATGAACATGATAAAATTCTTTATAACGGTAATTCATATAAGGTTATCAGTATGAAAAATTATAGGAGATTTAAGGCATTGGAGATTGATTTATTATGAGTAACAAAGACTTCGACGCACTTATAAAAAAGTTGCATGAACTTAATCAAGAAGTAGGAAAAGAAGTAACCATGCGAGCAGTTAAACAAGCTGGAAGAATCGTTCAAGCACAAGCTAAGCTTTTGATTAACTCTGATTCGGGTGCTCTTGCTAGGTCTGTGCGTGTTAAGAATGAAGTGAAAGAGGATGCAGCTTCATCTACTGTCTATACCAATTCAGAATATGCTGCTTATTATGAGTTTGGGACAGGCCCTAATGGTCAAGCTGATCATGAAGGCATTTCTCCAGAGGTAACACCTAGATACTCGCAAACGGGATGGACGATACCTGCAGACGCTATGTCGCCCACAAAAGCTGAAGAGTATGGATTTGGTATTGCCATGAAAGATGGTGTGGTCGTTGGTTACTATACTAATGGTCAAATGGCACGACCTTTTATGTATCCGGCACTTCATGACAATGTGGATAACATCAAAAAGAATACCCGCAGATTATTATTGAAGAAATTGAAGGAGATAAGTAAAAAATGATCAATGTCAAAGATGTCGTTTATAAAGAATTATTGAAAGTATGCCAAAATACAAGTGATTCATATCCGCAGAATTTTTCTAACTTACCTGCAGTTCAGTACGTAGAAGAAGAAAATCGGGTGGAAGAATTTACAGATGATAAGGAACAAACATCGTATATTCGTTTTCGTATTGATATATGGGATAACAAAAGTACATCACAAATTGCGGTTGATATAGATGATGTTATGTCTGCATTAGGTTTCTTAAGAACTTCTTGTGCAGATGTACCTGATCCAAGTGCTTTAAAGCATAAACAAATACGCTATGAAGCACTTATTGACTGTAAAAAAGAATTTATTTATCACACTAAATAGAGGAGGAAATAAATATGTTAGCAAATGGCGCAACATTAGAATATAAAGAAAAAGGTGCTGAGCAAGCAACCTATACAAAGCTTCAGGGATTAAAAGAAATTCCTGAAATGGGTTCTGACCCTGAAAAAGTAGAAAATACGACCCTTGATGATACCTTAAAGCAATATGAAATGGGTATTGGTGACGCAGGGGACATGACGTATAAATTTAAGTACGATAATATGGCTGTGGATAGTCCATATCGATTGATGCGTAAAGCTCAAGAAGATGGTAAGGTATTAACATTCAAGGAGACACTAAAAGATGGTACTACTACGGAATTTGACGGTCAAGTATCCGTAAAACGTACAGGTGGCGGTGTGAATGGAGTTATTGAATTTAATTTAAATATTGCATTACAAAGTAATTTAACAATCACAGACCCAGAGGGAGGAGAATAAGATGACCGTTAAAAGAATTCCTTATGCATTATGGACAGTGAGTGGTAGAGAGTACAAATTGAAACTTTCTACAGCTGATATTGTTGATTTAGAAAAAGAGTTGAAAACAAATTTATTGAATGTCATGATGAGTGGTAATATTCCATCACTTGCGATTATGTTAAAGATCACGCACAAAGCTATGCTTAAATTTGAGCATGGTATTAAAGAAAGAGATGTTTATGAATTGTTTGATACATATTTAGATGAAGGCGGTTCACAAACATTATTCATGACTGAAGTATTCATGCCAATTTATCAAGCTTCGGGTTTTATGTCGGAGGTGATGGAGGAAGAAATGAACGAACAAATGAATCAGGTCAAAAACAAATTATAACCGATTTAACAGAACTGATACAGGAACTATATCCAATCGCTTTAGATAGTGGGATTAGTTCCTTTTCTTTTTGGAATATGACGTACGGTGAAATATGCGATCAAATGGAAAGTTATAACAGACTTTATCAACAACAACTAAAACAAAGAATATTTGAAGCACAATTACAAAGCATTTTTATTAAACAAGAAATTTTACCGTTGTTGGTGGAGAAATTACCTGATGATTATCACAAAATTCAAGTGTGGGATATTTATCCTGATTTGTTTAAAGAAGAAAAGAAAACCTTTGAGCAAGAACAAGAAGCAGATGAATTTGAACATTTTAAAGAAAAGAGAAGAAGATTTGCAGAACAGCACAACAGAAAGAGGGTGAAAAACAATGACTCTTGAGGAATTACATGTTGTTATTGATGCACAAACGAAACCATTTCGAGATGAATTAGCTAAAATGCAAAAACAGTTGAATACAGTATCCAATGATGTTACAAAGCATACAAGCAAAATAAAAAGTGCTGTGGCGGGAATGATAAAAGCGTTTTTAGGTTTAGCTAGTATTAAGGTGTTATTAAATTTGGGAAAACAAGCAATTAGTTTTGCTTCAGAACTACAAGAGGTACAGAATGTTGTAGATGTTGCTTTTGGGGATATGAGTTGGAAGGTTGAACGGTTTGCCCAAAATTCGATAAAACAATTCGGTATGAGTGAAGCCAGTGCAAAGAAAACAGCATCTACGTATATGGCAATGGGAAAAAACATGGGAATTGACCCGAATCAAGCAAGTGATATGGCTATTACTTTAGCAGGCTTAACAGGAGATGTTGCTTCTTTTTACAATATCTCGCAAGAACTTGCGGATACAAAGCTTAAATCTGTGTTTACCGGTGAAACAGAAACACTCAAAGACTTAGGTATTGTTATGACACAAGCTAATTTACAGTCCTATGCTTTATCACAAGGAATTTCTAAAAACATCAAAGATATGACACAAGCTGAACTTACTACCCTAAGATATAAGTATGTTTTACAAAATTTATCAATGGCACAAGGGGATTTTGCTAGAACGGGTGGTTCTTGGGCGAACCAAGTGAGAATGTTGAAAGAACAATGGGCACAGCTGTTGTCTATTATCGGAAATGGTCTTATTGCTGTTTTTACGCCTGTTATACAAGTCATCAATACAATTATCGGAAAAATGATTGCTCTTGCACAAGTGATTTCCGGTGTTTTTGGTCGGTTATTCGGCAAGAAGAATAATGATAATGCGTTTACCGGTGTTGCTGAATCTGTTGGTAAGAGCACAGATGCCGTTGGTGGTTATTCCGATGCCATTGACGGTGCAGGTTCTCAAGCGAAAAAGACTGCAAAAGAAATGGAAGGTGCTTTAGCCGGATTTGATGAATTAAATGTCATTAAAACACCAAGTGGTTCTGATTCAGGTGGTGGCAGTGGAAGTGCAGGAGGAGGTGGCGGTGGTTTTGCCACAGATCCTATTGATTGGGATACTGCATTTCCAGAACCTGATACTTCAGGTATTGATAGAGCTATAGATAAAGTAATGGCTAAGATAGATTCATTTATGAAATTTTTTGATGAAAATAAGGCTATTATTTTATCTATTATAAGTGGGATTCTTGCAGGTTTTATGACATTAGAGGGTATAAAAACTTTTAATACTTTAAAAGGTCCTATCATGGGATTTATGACATTGTTAAGTGGTTGGGAGCTAGGGTTCTTAGACACTATATCAGTTATCTTAGGTATTCCCAAAAGTCTTTTAGGTGTTGTTGGCATTGTTGCTTTAGTCACAGGAGCATTCATTTATTTGTATCAAACTTGTGATGAATTCAGAGCGATTGTTAATGAGGCTTTTTCTAAATTTATGAATATATTGTCTTCACTATGGAATGAAGTGTTAGTGCCTATTTATGAACTGCTTTCTGATATGTTTAATACAATTATTGTACCAATAGCTACATTTATTACGGAAGTAGTTGTAAAGACAGTTGAAGTTTTATTTACAGTTTTATTTTCTTTTTGGAATGAGGTTCTTGCACCTATTGCACAGTTTTTAGTTAGTGTATTGGCTATTGCGCTTCAAGGTGTTATAGATATTTGGGAAAAATGGAAACCACTAATCGAGAGTGTTTTTGAAGTGTTAGATTGGATTTGGACAGAAATGTTATCTCCTTTAATGGATTTTGTTGCCGGTATATTTACGGATACCTTTGAAGAGTGGGGAGATGTCATTGATGAACTTATTTCAAGTGTACAAGGTATATTTGAAGGGTTTGTTGATTTTTTTGTTGGTATTTTTACCTTAGATGTTGATAGGGCATGGCAAGGAATTACTGAAATCTTTACTAATTTTGAAAAATTTTTAACAGATATATTTAGTACCGATTGGTCTAAATCGTTTGGTATTTTTGGAAGTATATTGAACGGATTTTTTGGTATAGTTAGCTCTGTATGGGGAAGTGTCAAGGGTATTTTTGAAGGTATCATTCATTTTGTTAAAGGTGTATTTACGGGAAATTGGGAATCTGCATGGAAAGGTGTAAAGAAAATCTTTGCTTCAATTATTTCCGGAATTGGAAATATCTTTAAAACACCGCTTAATGTGATTATTGATGGTATTAACGTATTTATTCGTGGGTTAAATAAGATAAAAATTCCAGAGTGGGTACCCGGTATAGGTGGATTTGGTTTTAGTATTAATGAATTACCTAGACTAGCACAAGGTGGTATTGCTAATAGAGCTACGTTGGGTATTTTTGGAGAGGCAGGTACAGAAGCTATCTTGCCACTTAAACACAATACACAAGGTATTGAAATGATTGCAAATAAACTTTTAGAAAATATGCCAGTTAAGCAAGGTGATGGAACTTACTTGATTCAGTTAGTATTGGAAGATGGTACAGTTTTAGCTAAGAAACTAATTAAAAATATCAAGGATTATGAGATTATGACTGGGAAACCGGCATTTTAAAAAGGGGGAGGAATATGGCTGAATATCATGATATTTATATCAATGGGGTAAGGCTTCCTGCCCCATCTACTTATAAAATAAGCTTTGAAGATTTGGATGCAGAAGGAGTAAGACCAATTACAACCGGTGTTTTAAAAAGAAATAGAATTAGAGCGAGAGTGGCTAAATGTGAAATGTCATGGTTATTGAAAGACCTTGTTGATACATCTAAAATTTTTAATATGTTAGAGCCGGAAACATTCACAGCTAAAATATATGATTATCGAACATCAAAATATGTTGAAAAAAAGATGTATTGCAGTAAGTGTGAATATGAATATATTAGAACTTTGAATGGAATTAAGGCCTCTTCGTTAGTCGCAAATATAGTTGAGGTGTAAATTATGAGGATTACAGTAAATGATATTGATATTTCATCTCGGTTACTTGAATTTAAACTATCTAATGAAATGAATAGTGATTCCTTATTATTAGGTAACTCACCTGTTGTACAGGTAGTTTTAAAGTTAGATAATCAAGATGGCTTTTTAAATGATGTATTAGATTATCCATTTATTATTTTTAATGATAACCAAAATCAAAGTGGGTTTTATCGAGCATATCAAAAACCGGAAAAATATACGGGTGAATTAAATGTTACATTGTATGATAATATGTACTTGTTTAATTTGCGATATGAAAGTCAATTAGAATATCCGACGACAATTGCCAGGCAGTTGGAAGAAATGTCTGTAAAAGTCGGTATTCCTATCCATAAAGATATGCTTAGTCAAGCAGTTTTATCAAAGGAAGTTAATTGGTATGATAACACTGTTCCGATGCGAAATTATCTTGGTTGGATAGCAGAGCTTGATGGTTTTAATGTATTTGCAAATGCTGATGGAGAAATTGTATTTCGTGATTTAGCAACAACAACATATCATACGATTGATGTTGAAACTTATAGTAAAGATGAGTTGGTTACCTTTAGTCGAGTATGTTTTGACAACGGACTTTTAAAATTGGAAAAGGGTACAGAAGAGGGAAATACACTTTATTTAAGTTCAAATAATGCCTATATAGATTCAGAAACATCGCTAGATAGAATTTATCAGAAATATATGGGATTGTCCTTTTACTCTGTAAGTGATGTAAGGATGGCCAATATCAATGGCTGGTATTTAACGGATTTAGTTAACTACAATGATGAATTCATTTTTATGCCATTGTCTATCAGTGAGAACTATGGCGGTGGACAATATTCAATAGCTACTGTTTCAGGTGAAATGAATACTGCCAACAATGAAATGGTCATCAATAAGATTGATATTTCGATACGCATTAAAAGAATTCAAACGATTGTGGACCAAAATAATCAAACACTTGAGATTTTAGCCCAAGATTTACAAGATGGGATAGGCAAAGTTACAAAATTTGAACAAACACTAAATGATATTTCTCTAAAGGTTTCTCAAACAGAAGATGATGTCAAAAACTATGTTGCTGTACCAATCTTTACACTATTAGCTAAATACGGCACGCAACAAGTCTACTCCCCTTCGTCAGACCTATACACACCCGATTACAAGGTTCAAAACCAAGTGATCATGCCCATTATTAAAATTAAAGGCAAAGTACAAGAAGTGGATCCATCTAAAATCCAATGGGAAAAGTCTTATGGTGCATTTGAAGACTATGAGCAAGTGATAGATGGAGCTTTGGTATTAACTGACAACTTCTCTAAAAAGACAACAACCTATATTTGTACATATAACTACGATACAGACAAATCGGTTTCGGCTGAATTGTCTTTTTCTTTAGTTTCCGATGGGACAAAAGGAACAGAGGGAAAAGATGCTGCAACTTGCTCCATTCTTGCTTCCGGTTCATCATTTACAAGCATAGATGGAACAATGTTCAGTCCTGAACAAATCACGCTTACACCGCAATTTCAAGAGTGTTTATATGCAAAATGGCAGTATTCTACTGATGGGCTAACATGGACTGATGTTATCAGCGGACAAGATGGATTGACGATTGATGGCATTACTAAAGAACTAGTCATATCCAATCAGACATCTCTATTGACCGAAGGGCATAAGGCATTGAATATCAAACTGCAATCTGATATAGCCGGCATAGCTTCTACCTTTACGATAATCAAGATTTGGACACCTGATTTAGAAGAGTTCTATGAGGATATTGGCAGTATCAAAGACGAAGTTGCAGATGTCCAAAAGAACATATTGGAAATGAACACACTGATAACTTCCACAGCTGAAGAAATCGTTTTTGAGGCATTGCAGTCTTACACTGAATCCAACGACTACAATAGCTTCAAAGAAACAGTGGAAGCCCAGCTGAAATTGATGGCCGAGCAGATGACACTACAGTTCACACAGCAACAAAGCATTTTAGAAGCGGTCAATGGCGGTTTGCAGGAACAGATAACCAATATCACCAAGTATTTCACATTTGATATTGATGGATTGACTATCGGACAACCGGATTCACCTAACAAGGTTGTTGTTGATAATGACGAGATTTCGATTGTAGTTAACGGCAATAAGGTACAGACCTTTAACTCCGCCGGTAAAGGTGTTATTCCACAGTTAGAAGTAACACAAGAATTTAACTTCTTCGGCTACACGATTACACAAGATGGTTCAGGCAATGTGAACCTTGATTATACAGGATAGGGAAAGGAGGATTGGCCAATGGCTTTTATACAGTTAGGTACACCATCAAACTTTGGTAGTGAAACATCTCCAATGATTGGTCTGATATTTGCATATGAGAAGAAGCGTTCAGGCGCTGATATGCAATATAGATTTCGAATTACAGTAAAGACGGTTTCGGGTAATAGCTATTTTGGGTATAACATCGTTTGCACACCTACAATAGCCGGCTCTAAAAAGAGTGCTATTACATTGAAAGCTAATTCACCAAGCCAATGGACAAGCAATATTGTCTATACATCAAGCTGGTACACTGTCAAAAATAAAACAACAGGCACAACTGCTATTTCATTTGCGATGTCATCTAATGCCGGTGGGCGTAGTCAAACGTTTAATTACAATATGGCAATCGATCCCGCTGCTTCTAGTTTCAGTGTCAGTAATGGAATTCTTGGCTCTGCTCAAACTATCACAGTTACCAAGAATAACGCTGACTTTACAAGTACGATTACATACAAGTGTGGCAGTGCATCGGGAACGATTGCAGATAAATCAGATTCAACTTCTATCTCCTGGACACCGCCAATAAATCTTGCTAATCAGAATACGACAGGTACAAGTTTATCGTGCGTCTTAACGTTTACTACTTATTCAGGAAATAACGTTGTCGGAACGTCTAGCAAAACAATTACACTAGCTATTCCATCTAGTATTGTACCAACTGTTTCATTAAGTGTAACTGATGGGACAAACAATCTGACACAGTTTGGGGCTTATGTACAAGGGAAATCCACCATAAAAGTGTCTATTTTAGCAAATGGTGCCGGGGGTTCATATATCAGCAAATATTCAACAAGTGCGAATGGTGGGACATATACAAGTGCCGATTTTACAACAGGTGTGATTGCAGGCTCAGGTACTTTAACGATAAGTGTTACAGTTACCGACTCGCGAGGTAGAACAGCTAGTACTTCTAAGGAGATTACAGTATTGGCCTATGAAAGACCTAAGGTAAGTGCTTTATCAGTTATCCGATGCAATCAGTCAGGTATGGCTGATTCAAATGGTGTGTATCTGAAAGCCACATTCTCTGCCAAGATAACTTCTTTAAACAACAAGAATACCAAAACTTATCAACTGCAGTATAAGAAAAAATCAGAAAGTAGTTATACAACTGTAACATTGTCTAGCTATGCAGATGCTTACAGTGTAACTAATGGTACGCATATTTTCGCAGCGGAAACCAATTCATCTTATGATGTTATCTTAAAGGCAAGTGATTATTTTACTTCAGCTTCCTTATTGGCAGTAGGACCAGCAATATCTAAAATTTGGTCTATTTTTAAGAAAGGCCTAGGTTTTGCGATTGGAAAGGTAGCAGAATTAGCTAACACCTTTGAGGTAGGATGGAAGGCTGTATTTCACAAGAGCGTGGAAGTAAAAGAAAATGTATCTGTGGGGAATTATGTCGATCGTTCAACATTGGTATCAGGCGGAATTAAAATTCATGATTTAAGAGACGTTTCCGTTAAACCGGGAATGTTTGGCAGTAATGTCATGAATATGTATTTTGATACCACAAGTGCTGATGGTGGCAGATGGAAATCTATTATGAGTTTGACCGGTTGGGCGGAGGATACATATGCCACTCATGAGTTAGCCTTTGATGCCCATAATTCAAGTGTAACACCTAAGCTGTTTCATAGGATTGGTTTAAGTGGCGCATTTGGTTCTTGGCAACAATTGGCCAATATCAGCGACTTAACATGGAATAATGTTACAGGCAAACCCACGACTTTTCCTGTTGCAGACAGTGGCTGGGTGAACTGCACATTAAATTCCAATTTCCAGCGATTTGATTCAACTGGAAATTATGCAACCCTACAGGTTAGGAAAATTGCGAACATAGTTCATTTAAGGGGAACTGTAAAAAATATTTCAGCATTTACACCAACATCAGATGGTTCACATATTGTGTGTACTGTTCCTAATGGGTATAGACCAGCCTATAAAAAGAGTGTTGTAATGCAAGGTAGTGGTTCAAATAGATTTTGTAGTTCTGTTTATGCTAATGGACAAGTTTCAATTCATAGATATTCAAATAATACTACCATGCAAAATCAGATTCCTGCCGGTGCTTTTTTAAACTTTGAGATGTCTTGGGTTGTGTAATAAGGGGGTATAGGTATGTATATACTAGTTGATAAAGAAACAAAGAAAATACTAGATTTCAGCGATTTAGAATTATTTGCGTGTGAAGGTAGATTTGTGGTTGAAGAAGATATAGATGATGTTGCCAATATCTTGGATTCAATCTATGAAGATGGTAAAATCATTTTTAAACAGGAATTGAAAGCTGAAGCAGAAAGACAACGTTTATTTAATGAGGAATACGATGTGGGAATCGAAGTATATCACAGATTGCTAAGGACACAAGTATTAGCGACTGCTTCGGATTCAGATGCCTATGCTATGCGTTATTTGTATGATCAGTGGCAACCAGGCATGAGATTTGAAGAAAAAGATGTCGGTACAAGACTGATGTATCAAGATAAGTTTTATAAAGTACTTCAATCACATACTGCCACAGCTGAATGGACACCTGATGTTGCGGTATCACTTTATGTTGAAGTTTCTGACCCTGGTATTGAATATCCGAATTGGAAGATGCCTAGTGGTGCTCATGACAGTTATGATAGAGGTGCGAAAGTAACGCACTTAAGTCATAAGTTTATTTCGGAAATTGATGGTAATACGACAGAACCAAGTCTAACCGACTTTAGGTTTTGGAGATTAGTTGATTAAAGCACTCAAAAAGGGGTGCTTTAATCTTACAAATTTAAGGAAAGGAAAAAAGAAAAATGGAAAAAGTAATTGATAGCTATAATGCTGCGGTTGGTGGTGTCATTGCATTGCTGACCTTTTTATTTGGTGAACATTGGTTATTGTTTGCGATGTTCTTATTGTTTAATGTGATAGATTGGTTTACAGGGTGGATGAAGTCATATATCAATAAAAGAGAAAATTCTATGAAAGGGTGGACAGGTGTCCTGAAGAAATTAGGCTATTGGTTAATGATTTTAGTAGCTTTCTCTGCATCAGCTGTCTTTATTGAAATTGGATCAACAATTAATATTGATTTAGGTATTACTAAACTATTGGGATGGTTTGTTTTAGCATCGTTATTTGTAAATGAAATTAGAAGCATTGTTGAGAATTTAGTGGAATCCGGTTTTAACGTTCCAACTGTACTCACAAAAGGTTTGGAAGTAGCAGACAAGATGATTAATTCGGAAAGAGAGGAACTTTAGTATGACAACAGCAACCCAAATTTTAAATCAAGCTAAAAAATGGTTAGGGTATTCAGAAACTAACGGTAAATTTAAAGAAATTATTGATGTTTACAATTCTCATAAGCCATTAGCAAGGGGATATAAGCTGAAATATTCTGATGAATGGTGCGACGGATTTGTTTCATCTTGTGCCATTAAATGCGGGGCGGTTGACATTATCGGTACAGAGGTCGGAGTTCCTAGACACGTTGACATCTTCAAAAAGAAAGGTATTTGGCTAGGAAGAACAAGACCACAAGTTGGGGATATTATTGTTTATGATTGGAATAGAGATGGTTCAGCCGACCATATCGGCATTGTTGAGAAAGTCGAAAACGGCTATATCACAACGATTGAGGGCAACTATAACGAAGTTGTGGCAAGACGTAAAATTCCTGTCGGTTGGGGTATGATTAGAGGTTTTGCACGTCCTAAATACGAAAAAGAAACAACATCAGACAAGCCAACTAAACCAACAGAAAAACCATCAACACCATCAAATAAAGTAGATGTATATTATCGTGTTAAAACACAAGCTCATGGTTGGCTTCCCGAAGTTGAAAACTTAAATGATTTTTCAGGGCTTAAAGATAGCCCTATTATTGGTGTAGCAATGCGTGTAAACAAAGGGTCAATCAAATACCGAGTACACGTTAAAGGAAGCTGTTGGCTTGGTTGGATTACGGAGTGCGATATTAACGATTACTATAAAGGATATGCGGGTAATAATAAAGTTATTGACGCAATCCAAGTATATTATTATACCCCTAAAGGTATGAAGCTAAAAGAAGCGGTATATAAAGTTAATGATTTTGGGTGGCAACACGACACTGATAAGGGTAATGGACAAGATGGTTATGCGGGTATGTTTGGTACAGCTATGATGGAATTAAGAATTTCAATTAATGATTGTTGATTAAATGTATAAGCCTCGTTCCTTATGGAGCGGGGCTTTTTTCTTGTTGATTTATATACATGTTTCAGGGTATAATAAAGAAGAGGATGTCTACAATTTTGTTTTAATTATGCTTGTTCTTTGTAAGAACACTGTGATAGGTGGTAGCAACAATTCCTTTAGGTGCGTAGGGTCGCCTCCACTATACATAGAAATGTTAATCAATTTATCGCATGTCATCGTTATTTTTACGCTATCAGGATAAATTGTTATGTTATAAATAAAGAAGTTAACCATTTGCTTTTTGGTTTCTTCATCATTTTTGAGGTATGTATCTCTTAGGTGGTGAAGAAATTTTTTATTTTATTTTGATCTAAAATGATATTTTTTTAGACTTTTCTTTTTCTAGTTCTGACTCTAGTATTTTGATATCACTGTCTAAACCATTGGATTTGGCATTTAGTATATCCTGGTTTACATTCCCGTCTAAATAGAGGTCGAGCAACTTATTCATTTTATCTTTCATCCTAGTTATTTGATGAGTTAAATCATCAATGGCAACACTGTTATCCGCCCCTAGTTGTTCATCTAATTTTGTTTGAATCTGTTTTGCCATAACATCAATGAACAGTATTGGAATACAAGTATTTGGAGTTTATGAATTTAGAACAGATTGCTGTAGTCATGAATTATAGTTTTTCACAGATAAGAAGATATTATAACAAAGGCTTGATTAAAAACATTATTAAGGAATGAATAAAATATTAATTAATGCAATATTCAATGTTATTTGTATATTTTTTAACGTTTGCGTGTATTTTCTACATGGAAAAGTGGAAACTTTTTTAAAATTGTGATATATTTATAACAGAAAAGGGAGGTAATATTATGTCAGTGAAAGGGAAAATAGTTTATCCTAATGGGAAACAGCCAAAATATATTAATGGTGCCTTTGGAGGAGTAAATGGTAGAGGTGAATTTGTAGCTAATTTCTTTTATGAACTTGGTGTTACTCCTGAGGAATTTGAAGTTGATGATGATCTTATCGAAAGCTTTGTTAATGCGGATTGCTCACCTACTAAAACAGTTGAATTCAGTATGTTCATGAGTTTGGATACAGCGAAATCTATAGTTGCTTGGATGCAAGCTAATATTAACGCAGCTGAAAGTAACGAGAAATAATGAATTTTACTTCTAATGCTGTTTATCGAAATAGTGAAATTAATTATAGAGTATCCAATTTTTTAAAATCTTTAAAAATTAGTTTGTTGAGCACATCAAAAGATGACAAATTTTTAAATCTTGATTGTTATAATGGTAATATGCATGTGAACGAAATGGAGCAAATAATTACTATGAATAACGAAATTAGATTTACTAATGTATCAGGTGATGGGTATAATTTAGTTTTTAAGGAGGAATTCAATTTAAAGTATCGGATAGATAACGGATATTTTTTAGCAGACTACCGAGTGCTAAATTATTTTGGTTATGGTGAGAACTACCAAGAATTGAGAGCGGATTTTGAAGAATTTATTATCGTAAATTGGCAAATGTATGTGGACTGTCCTATTGAAGAATTAAGTGATGATGCTATATGTTTAAGAAATAAAATCAAGGAACTGATCCAAGAAGTAAATGAGTAAGGTCTTTAAAAGTAGAGAAGTTGAACAAGCTTTAAAGAAAAAGGGATTTAAAAAGGAACCTGGGGATCACAATTATTTTATTTTATATGTTAATGGCGTAAGAACAAGCGTACAGACACACACTAGCCATAATGGGCAAGATATTAATTCGTATTTGTTTAATCAAATGAAGAAACAAGTTCATTTAGATACGAACGATTTTATTAATCTTATTGAATGCCCGCTCTCAAAAGAAAAATACATAGAAATTCTTAAAGATAAGAATATAATATCTCGCGATATGTAGCTAATCTGTTGAAATTGATTAGCTATTTTATTATTTTGAGAATGTAAACTAAATTGTGTAAGTTAAGAGCGTACGGCTTAACTTATGCAGTTTTTTATAATAACTATGATAAAATAGGAGGAGTAAAAGGAATGATGAACATGGCAAGAATTAATTGCGTTAGCAAAACAAAAAGGATTAAAAAGAACACAAAATGCGTATTAGGTTGAGTTTTGGGAAAACGATGGTGAAAGGCATATATTTGAAAGAGATTTCTAAAAACAATAGTGAAGCGATAACACTATAAACACTATTTGATACTAGAAATAGTGTCTTTTTCATGCTCAAATTTAATCATATTTCATTAAAATAAGTAACAAATAAGTAACAAAATCAAAAAAATGTTGATTTTATCGTATTATTTTTTTCATATTTTGAAATATTAAAGGGTTCATTCAAAACATCATTATAATAGTTACAGAGGTGATGGGTATGAAACGTAAATATTTCTTTTTTGATATTGATGGAACATTAGCTGTAGGAATGCCGGGAAAACAGTATATTCCTGAATCTACAATTAAGACATTGAAAGAGTTACAAGAAAAAGGGCATTTTGTAGCGATTGCAACCGGACGAAGTTTTGCGATGGCTAAAGATTATATGAAACAGTTTAAAATTCAAAATATGGTACACGATGGAGGCAACGGTATTACTATTGATGAACAATGCATTGAAATTATTCCATTGAATAAAGAGGACTGTTGTGCTTTGGCAGATGAATGTGATGCTAAAGGAATTCCTTGGGGAATTTCACCCGAAGATGCACCATATCGTTTAGCTAAAGATGATAGATTTCATGAATTCACACATGATACTTATTTAGAAACCCGTGTGCAAGAAGGAGTTCACCCTAGCCAATTCCCTGAGGTAAAGAAAATGTATATCGCTTGTTATCCAGGTGAAGAAGAAAAGATTGTATCTTTAAAGAAACTTCCTCATGTGCGTTTTCATCATGAATATATTTTTGTTGAGCCTGATGACAAATCAATTGGTATTAAAAGAATGATGGAACATCTTCAAGCACCAATTGAAGATGTGGTCGTATTTGGTGATGAGCGTAATGATCTAAAGATGTTCTTACCTGAAATTTGGACTTGTATTGCCATGGGAAATGCCGTTTCAGAGCTTAAAGAAAAAGCTACTTTTGTAACTAAAAATGTTGATGATGACGGTATTTATTATGCTTGTCAACATTTTGGTTGGGTGGAATAGCCCAAAGCTTTAATTTGTTTTTGAAATAGTTTTTAAAAGTCGTAACCACGGTTGCGACTTTTTATATTTTATATATTAAGCATTTCTTTTTTCTTTTCAAAAGATGAATTTTTAGGTGAAATAGGTTCTTTGGCATAACGTGATTGAAAATAAGCAATAATGTCTTTTCTAGTAATAATTCCAATAAATTTATTTCTATCATCTACAACGGGAACAAAATTTTGTTCCTTGGCACGATTAAGCAAATCTTCCATTGTTACATCAATACGAACTGCGGGATTAAAATGAGGACGAATCAGATTAATGAGCATATTATCTTCTTTACTGCGTAAATCATTGTTGTCTGTACTGATAATATGCCATAAAAAATCACCTTCACTGATACTGCCGACATACTCGCCATCATGAGTAAGAACGGGAAGAGCAGTGTAGCCATGGGCTTTCATCTTTTCCAATCCTTGCCGAACTGTATGATCCTCTAATAGAAATGCAATATCACTTTTATTTTTTAGTAAGAAAATAGCGTTCAATCTTAGTACCTCCTAGGCTTTTATTTCAATTGTGCGATGCGGATAAGGAATAACAATCCCCTCTTTATCAAAACGATGTTTAATGGCAATACGCAAGTCTGATAACATCGCAAATCCTTCGGCATTATCTTTAGAATAAATTGTTGTGCGTAAGTGCATTGAGCTATCTTTAAATTCTGTCAATCTTGTAATCACGGGTTTAACACCATTGTCTATATCCTCTTTAGTTCGATTATCAATATAATTTGGGTGAGCTAAGACTTCTTCTTCAATGATTTTCATAGCTAAATCAAGATTGCTTTCATAACTAATATCTAATTCTAAGAAATTGGCTTTACGGTTATTAACACTGCTTACATTCTCTAAAATAGCTTTATTCATGATACTGTTAGGAATGATAATTTCAGTATTTTCAAATGTTTTAATGACAGTATGACGTAACGCTATATCAATAACATAACCGGTTAAGTGATAATCTGAAATTTTAATTAAATCTCCAATCTTAAATGGCTTAAATGTGACAATTAGCATACCATTGGCAAAATTTCCTATGGCATCTTGGGCAGCTAAACCTAAAGCTAAAGTAATTACACCGGTGCTAGCTGCTAAAGCCTTAATAATATCGGAAAAAGCGGTAAATTGGTTTAAGATACCATAAATGGCAAAAGTATAAACGGCTATATTTTTTAAGCGTAAAACAAAACGCTGATTTTTAACATAATATTTAATAATATATTTTTTTAGGATTTTGCTTGTAATAGCGGCAATCAGTATAATTAAAGAAACATTGATAATTGTTTGTATGAGATTATCTTTTAGTAGATTTGTATTATTAATCCATTCAACCATGGTAAACTTCCTTTCAATTCTAATCTGTAGTTATCTTAACATAAATTTATGACTTTTAAATGAATTGGCTTAAAGTCCTTTATTCTCAATTATAAGAGAGCCAAATGAAGAAGAATGTAGAAATCTATCAGTGAACTTGATTGTGCTTAAAAGAATATAAATAAAAATTATGCTATGAATTCTTTGCATAATAGTAGGTTATTTTATAACTAAAAAAGATAACAGCTTATAACTAGGCTATTATAAAATCAACAGCTTTTCATTTGCTTTGTGTAAGGGAGTGGAAGCTTATGAATTGTTGCTGATTTAAAATATAATGATTGTCAAAAAAGCGTAAAGTGGTTATAATGAGTGAGGAAAGAAAGGGGTGTTGGCAATGTATGATGTCATTGTTGTTGGTGGAGGACACGCAGGAATTGAAGCGGCCTTAGCGCCAAGTAGAATGGGATTAAAAACTTTGTTGATTACATCTAATTTTGATAATGTAGGTAGTTTGCCATGTAACACATCTATTGGTGGGCCGGCTAAAGGCATCGTAGTTAGAGAAATTGATGCATTAGGTGGTCAGATGGGCAGAACTGCTGATGCCACTTACCTTCAGATGAAAATGTTGAATACAGCTAAAGGACCCGGGGTTCAATCTTTGCGTGCTCAAGCTGATAAAATGAAATATCCTAGATATATGCAACAAGTTTTAAGAAATCAAGCTAATTTAGATATTTTAGAAGCGACAGTAGAGAATTTAGAAATTGAAAATGAGAGCGTTAAGGGTGTTGTTTTAGAAGATAATCAAATGATTGAAGCTAGAACAGTTATTTTAACGACGGGAACTTATATGCGTAGCCGTGTTTTAGTTGGTGATATAGCCGTAGATAGCGGACCTGATAAACAGAAATACTCTAAATACTTATCTAAACATTTAGAGGAAGATTTAGGTTTTCGTTTAATGCGCTTAAAAACAGGAACGCCACCACGTGTACATAAAGATAGTGTGGATTATTCCAAAACGACATTACAGCCGGGAACTGATGCGAAACTGTCTTTTAGTTATGAAACAGATACTTTCATGCCTATTGAGAAGCAAATACCTTGTTATTTAACATATACTAATCCGATAACCCATCAAATTATTCAAGATAATTTGGATAAATGTGCTATGTATTCAGGGTTAATCGAAGGTGTAGGCCCTAGATACTGTCCCTCTATCGAAACAAAAATTGTACGTTTTGCCGATAAGATGCAACATCAAATTTTCTTAGAGCCTGAGTCTTTAGAAATGGATACGATTTATGTCCAAGGCTTTTCGAATTCTATGCCGGAAGACATTCAAAATCAGATGATTAGAACAATTCCCGGTTTGGAACATTGTGAAATTTTGAAATATGCTTATGCCATTGAATATGATGCGATTGATCCTTTGCAGTTATATCCAAGCTTGGAAACAAAGAAGATTGCAAACTTATTTACAGCCGGACAAATTAACGGGACTTCGGGTTATGAGGAAGCCGCAGCTCAAGGCTTAATGGCAGGTATCAATGCAAGTTTGAAAGTACAAGGCAAAAAGCCTCTAATCTTAGGACGTGATGAAGCATATATCGGGGTTATGATTGATGATTTGGTAACTAAGGGAACAGAAGAGCCTTATCGTTTATTAACTTCAAGGGCAGAATATCGCTTACTGTTACGTCATGATAATGCTGATGAGCGTCTAAGTCACCACGGCTATGAAGTGGGCTTGTTAAGTGAGGAAAGATATCAAGCATATTTAGATAAGCAAGAACATATTTCCAAGGAAATAGAGCGCTTGGAAAGTATTCGTTTTACCCCGAAGCATGAAATCAATACATTTATTGAAGCACAAGGGTCTTCACCTTTGACCGAAGGTATTTCATGTAAAGCTTTGATTCAAAGACCGGAAATGACATATCAGAGTATTTTATCGTTTATTGGTGACGCCGGTTTAACCGAGGCAGAAGCCCAAGCTATCAATATAGATATTAAGTATGCCGGATATATTGAGAAGGCTAAACGCCAGGTTGAAAAAATGCGTAAAATGGAGGAGAAGATTATTCCTTCACATATTGATTATGAAACAGTAGCTAATTTATCGTTGGAAGCTAAACAAAAACTTTCGGAAATTCGTCCTCGAACTGTAGGACAAGCAAGTCGCATTTCCGGTATCAATCCGGCTGATATTTCTGTATTGTTGATTCATTTAAAAGTTCAGGCAGAAAGTTAAGAAGTATAAATTTTAAATTAAAACGTAGATATACAAAAATATGGTACAGCATAACAGTATTGAAACAAAAAATTTTGAATAACTCATAGATTATGGAACATCAAAAAGGTGTTCCTTTTTTTGCACTTGTTTATGCGGAAAGTAAGTAATATTAGACAGGGGCAAAAGTGCATGTCGGTATCGTTGAAGAAGTAATGAATGATGGTTCAATCTTTATTATTTTTTGCATTGTAAAAGTATTGGTAGTTTGTAGGCATAATTGTGCTTTTTTTGTGAACACCATCTTGAAATTTCCTTTTAAAAATTATAGAATTTAGGTGTTCAAAATAAGTAGAGTGTTTAGTATTACGAAAAGGGAGATGATGGATATAGAGGGAGATATTTAGTAAGATGATGATTGAAGAATAAATAGTAAACCTTTTGAAGTGCCTAAATAGGAGAAATTATATCAACTAGATGTACACTAGACAAAGGTGTAGAATGTTAATGTAAAAAAGTTCTGATGGACATAGTTAAAACGACTATAGGACATAAAATCTATTCTTTTTTGCAGATAATTTATTAAATTAAAATATAAAACATGGGTTACAATTATATAATATATATGGTTGGAAATGCTGTTGTAAATTATAAAAGTGGAAAGAGGTCGATAGTATGAAAAAAATAAAAAGGAAAAAACATATTAGAATCATTTTTAGTCTGTACATTGTCTTTGGTTTAATGTTAAATGTATTTCCTACTATAGTTTTAGCTCAAGACAATGAAATCATTCAAGATCAGATACAGAAGGAGGCTACTTCAAGCAAATCGGCAAAAGCATCTCAAGTAATTAGTCAGGATACAACATGGAATGATAAAGTAGAACTATCAGAGAATTTAATAGTTAATAGTGGGGTTACACTAACTATTAATGATCAAATAACAATTAAAGGAAATGTCACTATTTCTGGCGGTGGAACAATTCGACGAACAAATGATTATTATGGAGTTGTAATTGAAGTTCCTCAGAATAGTGAGCTCAGATTAGAAAATATTACTTTTGATGGTGATGTTGTTTATGGTGAATATAATGAAACTACATTTGCCGGCACTGCTGATTTAAAACCATTAGTAGAATTTCTCGGTTATGATTTTACACAAAGGACGGGAAAAGATGGAACAGCACTTTTGATTGATATAAACGGTGGAAAGTTAATCATGGACGAGGGAGCTGTTCTTAAAAACAACGCTACCTCTGCAGAGGCACGTAAAAATTATTATTCAGCATATCCAAATGACTGTAATGCCGTGGGAATTCGTGCAGGTGGTAATTTTATTATGAATGGCGGCGTTATGACTGATATGTATGGATCAGCAGTTGGTTCAACTAAAGAAGTAGGAAATAGCTTTGTAATGAATGGTGGAAAAATTACACATAGTTATGGATTAGCGATTATAGTAAACGAAAATTGTGCGATGACAATGAATGGCGGAGAAATTTCTTACTGGGGAAGAGCGCAAAATAATGCTATTGGTGTTCGTGGTAGTAATTCTAAATTTACCATGAATGGTGGAGAAATTTGTTATAATTTTGGTTCTGGAACTAGCTATGGAACGATCATGGCAACTAATGGTAATAATCAAACCGTCGAATTGCTTGGCGGAAAAATTCATCATAATAGAGGAGCTTATGGAACGGCAATAGTTACATATGGCAATGCGAAGACTCATATTGGGGGCGATATTGAGATTTATAGTAATGGTCCGGGAACGTCAACAACGACTAATTGTATTTGGATTGCAGATAATGGAACTTTATTAATTGATGGTAATGCCAATATTCACGATAATACAGCTAGTCCAACAATTTTAACCAGTGGACAGTGTGTATTTGCTGATAATGCAAAGATTGAAAAAAATAATAGTATAAATTTCCCTACTGTTCATGTTAAAAGTGGGGAACTTACTATTAAAGATAAGGTTTCTGTTTCTAACAATGTTTGTGAAGGTTCTATTAGTAATAGTGTAGGCATAAAAGTAGCTGGTACGGGAAAGCTTAATGTTTTAGGTGGATATATCACTAATAATACAGTGTATAAAGAGGTCGGTGCATATGAGCGCGGCGCTGGGGTCCATCTGGAAACAAAAGATTCAATTTTGAATATTGGCGGAGATGCGACAATTTCTGAGAACAGAGTATATATAGTCGATAGTGCTGGAAACGTAACCGCGGATACAGACTTTGCTGATGTTGACATAGATTTGTGCGATGGTAGAATATTAAATGTTGTTTCACCACTAACTACAGATGGATATATTGGCATTTTTTCTAGTAAGAAAATTAATGAAGGATCAACGCTTATCAAAGGAAAAGAATCATATACTCTAACAGAATCAGATATTGAGAAAATTAAATATAAATCAGAGGTTGGACAGAATTTAGATAAGGCTATTTATTTCGATTCAACGGACAATGCCTTTAAATCTACAGAGGGCTGGAAAATTATTTTTGATTCAAACAATGGAACAAATAATTCATTTGACAGAAATTATCCAAAAACAATTCAAACAAATTTATTAAAGAATACATTTGTGAAAGAAGGATATATTTTTAAAGGCTGGAATACTAAATCAGATGGGACAGGAACGCCTTATGTTGATGGTGAAAAAGTTTTATTTGATCGGAATATGACATTATACGCTCAATGGATCGAATTAAAGACCGAAGACATATCTATGAAATATAGTGAAGAAAAATCATTAGATGATATAAAAATAAATGGTTTAAAATTTGAAAATTGGAAATCTAATGATGAAAAAGTTGTAAAGATTGAAGACGGAAAAATAAAAGCAGTTGGTATTGGGAAAACGACGATTGTTTCTGATGCAAAGTTAAGAAGTAATGAAAAGTTAAGTGTAAATATAGAAGTTACACCAATGCCTATTATTTATGGTGGAAATACAAAACCACATATAACATATTCATTAGAAAATGGTCTTGCACCAAAAATCAATGAAGTTTTAGATTTTTTCCAAGCCCAAAAAAGAAGTGATGGAAAATATGAGCCTATAGAAACTGCTCCAATTAAACTTTCTGATGAAGATGTTGAATTTATTTATAAATCTTCGACAGGTCAAATTGTAATAACCAATACATTGCCGATTATTAAATCTAATGATGTGATTGAAGTTAAAATGAGATTGAAAACACCAAACTATAGATTCTATACAATCGGAACAAATTGGCAAGAAGGAAATACAATCACACTACTAGTTGATATATCAGAGGGAAATAAAAAAGAAAGCAGTTTATACTTAAATGGAGAACCATTAAAAGATATAGGAAGTACTGAAGACAAAGATCATTTTGGTTACACAGGGGAAGCAATTGTACCAACGACAGATGATCTAACAAAATTATCTACTAAAGATAACCAAGTTGAAGTATTTACTATACATTTCCATTCTGTATCAGAGGGAACACCAAGTTATGAAGGACATATAAGAGGAACAGCTGATCAATTAACAAGAGAAGCAATCCTAAAGATAGCTCCAAAAGAAATTGGTGTATATTCTATGATAATCAATGGAGAAAGTGATACTCATTATGTGTCTGCATCTCGTCGTTTTGCTATTGTCAAAGGAACACCAATAGGTGAACCAATATTTGAACGAGTGGATAGCGAAGTGATTCTTTCAAGCGTAAGTTTAGAAGTAACAATGGTAAATGCAGCAGGTATAGAGATAGAGGGAGAATTCACATGGGATACTCCAGATGTACAAGTAAATAAGGGAATAGCTTATTCATGGACATTTACGCCAACTGACTTAGAACATTACGATGTAGTAAAAGGCAAGAGTATAGTGTGGGAAGAGGAAAAAGAACCTGAGGTTCCGGTAGAACCAGGGCAACCTGAAAATCCAACAGAGCCAAGTGATCCGGAAAAACCAAATAATACAGATACGCCAGAAACTAGAGATATGGCAAATTTAGGCGTATATGCTTCTATGCTTGTTTGTTCTTTTGGAACTTTAGCTGTTTTATTAGGTAACCGTCGCAAAAGCTATAAAAATGATTAAATGATAATCATGATAAGAAAAGGTACTTCATAGAGAAGTACCTTTCTGCTTTGTAAAAAGTGATATATATGGCTGTTTATCATGAAACAGAAAATACTAGTAAAGCCCCAAAATAGAAGATATATGGATTATAACAATTTATGAAAAGATAATCAGAGATTTAATAAGTTTTTATTGTGAAACCATTTAAGTAGGGAATTATAATACCTAGATGGGTTAATTTAAGTTTTTAAGTAAAATATGTTAAATAAGAAAATGGTATATTCCCTAACTTGATAAGAAAGAGAATATACCTTGCATTACTTTATAAGAGTATCTTTTTATAAATTCAAAATTATACTGAAATTTATTATTTTTTTGCGTAAATATTTGAGATTATTATCCCTAATCCTATTTCAGTTATGCTTAAGATAATTGTAGTATCAAAAGATATAACATGATAGGATCCAAAAAATAATATGATTGAAGCTAAAATAAGTGTTAATCCAACAATTCTACATAGTTTTAACTCATTATATTTCGCTTTTTCTTTGGCATTCATTGTATTGTATCCTGCAATTAAGTTGGATAATTTTCCCATAACTAAGGGGATTGATAATATAAATAAGAATACAGCTGATATTAGAAATACAACATTCATCAAAAATCACTCCTTATAGATTATAGTATTACTATTATATAAATGAAAAGTCAACAGATTACGAATACACTTATAAAATGATTTCTTTTGGAATCTAGGCATATTTATCGCTATTTCAAAATTGTTCGCATAAAGAAAAATACACCTTTCAAGTTATATTTATTCAATATCTATTTCCTTCATTAGTTCGTGCCATTCGGGGCTTTCTTTTAAAAATGCAGTATCTTCATCTGTTCTGATTAACTGCATAAGCGTTTTTTGAAGTTTTGGACCGAAAGCTTTATCGATTTCTTTTGTTTGTATGTGTCGATATAGCGGAGATTTGTTAATATCCCATTTTTTGTTAAGTGATTTTAACATAGGCAAGAGCAGTTTCAAAAATTTAACTCTATTTTTTGTTGCTTCATAAAGTTGAAAATGGGCAACATAGGAATTATATTCCCATAAATCAAACACTTGGGCTGCTTGTCTATCAACATCAGCAATATATTCAGCATCTTTTATGCGTTCTTCTTGAAGGGCAATCTCCATTAGGGTCATTAAAGCTGAATGAATTTCATTTGTGGCAGACAAAAGTTTTTCTTCAACTAGTTTAGCGGCTTTTTTCAATTCTTTTTGTGCAATGTATATGCTTGCTTGGATTTGTTCTTTATCAACAGCACTCTTCTTGGGAAGGGTATTAAGTATTTCCTGAGCTTGCTCGTAATTTTGTTTTTCCATCAATTTAGAAATTAAACGAGCTTGTGCTTGCTCTTTGATTGTTGCATCTTCGCTTTGTGCTGCACGATGATATAAAGACTCAATAGTTTGAAGATAATTCTCATCTGTGTTGTTGGCACTACCGTAAAGCATCAAGGCACCATCTAACAGCATGGCTAAGTTGCCGACTAGTAAATCGCAAGTAGGATATTCTTTCAAAGTTTCTATAGCAAGCAAATATCCAGCTTCAAAGCCACTTTTCTCCATTGTTTCAGCAACTTTATTCATAAACAATACAACTTCTTTTTCCGAAAGATTATCCCGAAAAGATAAGAGTGTATTCAAGTCTGTATCAAGAAGTCGGGCAAGAGTAGGTAATAAAACTATGTCAGGATATGAAGTTCCTTTTTCCCATTTATTTACAGCCGGGGTAGAAACACCTAAATAATTGGCAATCTGTTCTTGGGTAAGTCCTTTTGCCAAACGTCGTTCTCGAATTATTTCATTTATTTTCATTATGCTATCTCCTTTATGATTTTACTTTTTGCACTTTTATTGTAGCATTTCCCACTTGCTTTTTCTATTGAGCGCTTATTAACTTTTAGAAAGAAATATTAACTGATAATTTATTTTATATTGACGAAAATAGGAATATAATTGATGCCTTTATCTTTTCATATAATAATTCACAATTTGGTTTTGCTTTATAATCACTTTTTGGGCGAAGAAAAAAGACTATCCAATGCTTAGACAGTCTGATGTTCAAATTCTAATTTATACTTCCTTTATTTTTTTAATTGGGTGTCTGACAACGGTCTTTAATTTATTGACATTACATTTTCTTGGATCACTCAAATATATTTCGTGGTGGTATCTTGTATCCGTAATATCTAATTCATAGCCCTGTTCATAAGCAAATTTGTGCATGGCTTCTACGGTTGCAGGTTCATCATCATAAGAGCCGATGTGCATACATTGAACGCAAATTCCTTCATCATAGGTCAAAAATTCAACGCTTGAAAAGTCTTGTTTTTTCTTTTGAGTTGCTTGGTTAATCGCCCAATCGAAATCCTCTTTTTTGACAAAATCGGGAAGTCTGATAAGTGATATAAAATGTAAATCGTCTTTTCTGCTGTAATCCATGCCCTTAGTATCTTCTTGCCACCAAAAGCCTTCTAATGGCGGCACAACATACTCAAAGAAACCCTCAATTTGATGGGGACCCTTATAGCTCATTTTAAGTGTATAGGCAACACCATATAATAGACCTATGGCATTTTTATAAGCACCATTTTCATCGTTAGGATTTCCTTCTCCCCTTACGGCAATATAATTCATTTTAGGAATTTTAACGATGCTTGGTTTATTCTTGGGCATATAAAATTCTTTATATTCTTTTTTATAATCAAAAGCCATTTGAATATCACCAATCCTTTCCCAAGCTGTTTAACTTAAATGCTTAAGCTATATTTTCTGAAATCCAATCAAAGTATTTTTTGCGTTTTAAAATAGATAATTTATATTTATCTCCATTTTTCATAGTAATTAAAATTCCAAATGGAAAGAAAGGTGGCGTTGTACAAGTTTTGACTTGTGCAATATCTTTCATTTCAATTTCCCAACTGACACTTTCTGTTCCAACTAAACCGGACGCTAAGAAAGCGATACGTTTATCGGTAAAATAATATTTTCCTGAAACTTGTCTGTTAATGCTAAATTTAGGCATTTTCCAGCAATCACCTGAAACTTTTTCCGCAAATAATTGCTCTCCTCCCATTAGTTCAAATACTTTTTTCGCCATTTTGATTTCCTCCTCATGTTTTTAAATTCTTGATACATATTTAAAAATATGCTTCTTTTAACTGTTTAAAATGTATTTTATACACAATACCAATTATATATGATAAGGCAGAGATTTTCAATCATTGATAGTTGTCAATCAGTCTTTTTATAAATTAAATTTCTCGCATTTTTCTTTTTAGGAAGATATGATTTCTAAGGGGAAGTCTTTGAGTGTTCCTTATAGTATTTGGGTTTGTCAAAAGAAAAAGAAGAGGTGTTGATTCTAAACTTTCATTTACAATCTTTATGTTTAATGCTATGATAAAAAAGAAAAAGGAGGCTTGTTTTATGGAGTTAAATCAAGTTTTAGAAACAAGAAGAAGTATTCGACAATATCAAAATAAAGAGGTTTCAAAAGAGGATATTGAAACCATTATCGAGGCAGCCATTCAAGCACCAAGTTGGAAAAATAGTCAGACAGCAAGATATTATGTTGTTATGTCCAAGGAATTGTTGACTAAGATTAAGGAAGAGTGTTTACCACAGTTTAATGCTACTAATTGTCAAGATGCACCGGTTCTTATCATTAGCACTTTTGTGAAAAATCGTTCCGGTTTTGAGCGAGACGGTACCCCTTCTAATGAAGTCGGACAAGGGTGGGGCTATTATGATTGTGGTTTACATAATGAGAATTTAGTTTTAAAGGCTACAGACTTAGGCTTAGATACGTTAATTATGGGAATTAGAGATGCTAAAAAGCTTGCGGAAATTTTAAATATTTCTGAAAGTGAGCAAATTGTATCTGTCATTTCTGTTGGTTATCGAGCGATTGAACCTCAAAAGCCTAAACGTAAGAGCGTTGAAGAAATTGCGAAATTTTATTAGTACCATCTAAAATTAAAAGCTAAATCTTTTAAATTTATATTAAAACAATTAGCGTTTCTTGAAAGAGAGGGCTGATTGTTTTTTATATTGTTTAAAGATGTAATTATTAAATAAGCCAAAAGTTAAGAAACGTCTAGCTTTAGTTAAAAAAAGCCATGTTTAATCTTTAAATATTTGTTATGATAAATATGGTAAAGGAGGTAGTAAAAATGGCAAGGAAATGGTGGAAAGAGGCAGTGGTCTATCAGATTTATCCTCGAAGTTTTTTGGATACGAATGGTGATGGTATCGGAGATTTACAAGGGATTATTTCTAAATTAGATTACATCAAAGCATTAGGGGCAAATACTATTTGGCTCTGTCCGGTTTATGAATCACCTAATGCCGATAATGGTTATGATATTAGCGATTATGAATCTATTATGGCTGATTATGGAACAATGGCAGATTTTGAAGAATTACTTACCCAAGCACATCAAAGGGATATGAAAATTATAATGGATTTAGTTGTCAATCACACATCTGACAAGCACCCTTGGTTTATTGAGAGTAGAAAATCTAAGGATAACCCTTATCGTGATTATTATTTGTGGCAAGATGGACAAAACGGCAAAGCTCCTAATGGATTAGAGTCAGTGTTTGAAGGTTCGGCATGGCAATATGATGAAAATACGGATATGTACTATTTACATTTATACACACCTCAACAACCTGATTTGAATTGGGAAAATCCTAAGGTTAGAAATGAAATATTCGAAATGATGACACGTTGGTTTGAAAGAGGCATTGATGGTTTTAGAATGGACGTCATCAATCAAATTGCGAAAAATTGGGATTTAATCGATCGGTATCAGCCAAATAAAGATGTTTTAGTTGAAACTATCAGCAATCAATATCCAATTCATGAATATTTGAAAGAAATGAATCGTAAGGTTTTATCTCAATATGATGTGATGACAGTTGGTGAAACAGGAGGGGTTACAACTGCTTTAGCGAAGGAGTATGCCGGTTTTGGCAAAGAGGAGCTAGATATGGTCTTTAGTTTTGAACATATGTCTTTGGATAAAGGAGATATGTCTAAACTTGAGGTTATTCGTGCACCATTAAAACCTCTAAGAGAAGTTTTAACACGTTGGCAAACGGAACTTCATGGTGTGGCATGGAATTCGTTATTCTTTGAAAATCACGATCGCCCGCGAGCTGTATCAAAGTACGGTGATGATACAACTTCATTCAATCATGAAAAGTCAGCTAAGATGTTAGCGGTATTATTGTACTTAATGGAGGGGACACCTTATATTTATCAAGGTCAGGAAATCGGCATGAAAAATGCCTACTTTGACTGCATTGAGGATTATGATGATGTTGATACGAAAAATAAGTATGAGAAGTGGAAGGATCAGTTTGATTTAGATACAATACTTCACTATTTTGGCAAACGAAGTCGTGATAATGCAAGAACACCTATGCCATGGAATGATGGTGCTAATGCCGGCTTTACAACGGGCAAGCCATGGTTAAAGTTAGCTTATCATTATCAGACAATCAATGTTCAAAATAATTTAGATAATGAAAATTCTATTTATCATTTCTATCAAAAAGTCCTGAAATTAAGAAAAGACTATGATGTCCTAATTGAAGGAAAATATGAACTGTTATTAGAAAATGATGAGCATATTTTCAGTTATCAGCGTGTCGATAGTCAACAAAAGGTTATTGTGATATGTAATTATGATAATATAAAGACAAGTTTTGATAAAGATTTGATTAAAGGTGCTAACTTGGTTTTAAGTAATTATGAAGATGATCAAGATACTTTGTTAAGACCATATGAAGCAAAGGTTTATGTCATTGCTTAAGATGTCCGTTAGGGCATCTTTTTATGTTTTATTGATGTATGGCTATTTTAATAAGGATATAAAAAAATCTATTTAACTTAATGAGGACATACGGGGAGATTCATCAGTTAAATAGAGTAGGAAATATTTATCACATATTTAAATAAGTGGGAAGAATTGATGTGAATATCAAAACGATACCGAAGATAGTAAATGAAGATAGATATAAAGCTGCCTTCATCAATCCCGGATTAACATAAGCACGGTAACGTTGATAATATTGAGCATTTAGTTTTCTGGCTTTATAACTTAAAACATAACCGGTTATACCGCAAATCAAAGTAGAAGCAATATACCACCATTGCATTTGGTTTTGGACGCCGGCAGGATATAGAATGAGAATTGTACCTGCTAAACCAAAAACAAAAGCTGGGATAATATATTGGTTTTTTAACCCTTTTGTTTCTACAATTGTTTTTTGGCGATTTAACTCTTTTTCCTTCATAGCTTTTTTTCTATTGTTTTCTTTAGTTTCGGCTTGAACCTTACTAGAAAAGCGACTTGGGGCTTTAGCTTTGCAAGACGGACAAAATTTATCGTCTTCTTTCATAGGTTTGCCACATTTACTACATTTCATAAACATCATTCCTTTATATCTCTATTATAACGGATAATTTAAGATTTGCCTACTTTAATGATTGCCACAAATATGTGGCAGAAATTACATAGGTTAGGTAAGGCGTGCTTTTCTCTTTTGTAGATATAACTAAGGTATAATAAAAATGCTTAAAGTAAATATTTCTATTTTTTATGTATGAATAGGACTAAGCTCATCTAATGATAAAAAACACTTAGACTGTATGAGTTTAAGTGTTTTAGGATTTACAATCGTTTTTGCGTTATTTGAATTTATTCATTCTTATAATGCAGAAATTTTTTTAGTCAAGACTTGCATATTCGTAGATTATATTTTTTTATTCACTATCAAAACTAATATTTTAATTTTTTGTTCTAAATTTTCTTGAATAGACACTAAGCAATACTTATTTTCCCATGTTGGCAATATGTTCTAATATTGCGGATAAATCACTAACTGACACTGCTTCTTTTATTTGTGCAGTTTCTTCGATTGTTGATCCATAATCAACAATCATCAATTCTCCGGAAATATAAGAAGCCATATCACTATTTAAAAATACAATAGGTTTAGCCATTTCTTCTGATTTTGCTAATCTGTTAGCATACCCACAATGTTTTAATAATTCTGTTTCTCCCCCAACCATTTTTGTAAATTCATCTTTTAATCCTGTATCAGTGGATCCGGGTAATACAGCATTCACTCTTATTCCCATTGAAGCGAATTCTTTTTGTAATTGTGCTACATAATAGTTCATTGCCAACTTGGAAAAAGGATATCCTAATGTTCCTGGCAAGTGACGTAAAATTGATTTTTCTAATATTTCGACAGAAGCTTGCCAACCTTTAGCTTCTAAAATTGGTAAATAAACTTTTTTATTACCTTCTTTTTCCCAACCGATGCCTGCGGTAGATGTCATAAAGGCAATAGATCCTCCTTCACTCATTCTATTCACTAAAATTTCTTCACAAATATATTTATTAGAAATTAAATCAATTTTTGTTGTTGTGATAAAATCACATTTAGCTCCGGAAACTCCCGCAATTCCAAAAAACGAATCAATTTGTTGAGGAATAGCTTCAAAAGCTTTATCAATTGAATCTTTTTGACTTAGATCAGTGCAAATATATTTTTCTATACCTTCAATATTTACAGTTGCCCAATCTAACGCATAAACCTTTGCGCCTAAATCAACTAACATTTCCGCAGTAGCTTTACCCATTCCGCTAGCAGCTCCGGTAACGACACAAACTTTGCCTGCATATCCAAAATAATCTTTCATTTCTTCTACCCTTCCTTTATAATAATTATTGTACTACTCGCTTATATTATATATAAATGAGATAGGACGTAAAGGCATAATTAGCCAACTGAAACAAAGGAGGGGATTTTGTTTCATGTCAAATGATTTTACTTTTCATGAATCGGTGAAAGAAGCAATAGCTTTAGCACTTATACAAATGATGGAGAATAAAAAAATAAGTGATATTACAATTTTGGAAATTGTGAAAAAAGCGGGTGTTGGTCGTTCTAGTTTTTATCGCAATTTTGATAATAAAGAAGATGTTATTAACTATTATATCAATTTATTATTTGATGATTCAAAAAAAGATGAAAATCCCTATGCATCTTCCTATCTAAAAACATTTCTTATTCAAAAATTTACGTTGATTAAAGAGAATAAAGCCTTTTTCTTAGCGTTGAAAAAGAACGATCTCTTATATCTGCTTTATCAGCAGGCTAATCGTAATACAATGAAAAATATTGATACTTATCGTCTTAATGAAGATAATAAATACCAATCTGCTTTTGTTTCAGCTGCAAGCATAGGCGTTATTATTGAATGGATTCTTAATGGTCTTGAAGAATCAGAGGAAGAGATGGCTAATAATTTTATTGATTTATTATATGGTTATATGGATAATTATAAAAAATTATCTATATAACTTTTTTATTCCTATCCTTTCAATTTCTATAAAATATATATTGAAGCATATAAAAAGGCTTGACAAGTAAAGATTAAAACTCTTTGTTTGACACAGCCTTTTATTTTAACATTAACGTTTATCTCTGCGATTAGGTACAATATCACCGGTTTCTTGATAGAAAGTCAACATTCTGTCTTTCATTTTCAAGACGTCAATAGCATAAGCTTCATCATCGATGATATTATGTAATTCCAATGGATCTTTATCTAAATCATAAAGTTCGTCTTTTTCATATAGACGTTTAATATATTTTAAATTGCCCATGCGAATCATTGTCGCTTTAGTATGTTGTGGACCTTCTTTACACTGCTCGGATAAACGAGGATAGTAAGGAGAGATTGGTCCATGTCCTTGTTCCATTGCCCATGTTTCACCATGAATACGTCCCCCTTCACAGAAGACAGCATCTTTATGGTGTTCATCACCGGCCAATGTCGGCAGTAATGATTTACCGAATTGGACATATTCTGTTTGAATACCTGTCATATCACATACAGTTTCACATAAGTCAACTAATTCAACCAAAGCTTTAGATTGACGAGGTTTAACTTTAAATTGGGCAGCCGGTTTAACAAGCAATGGGATATTGCTGATAGGATTTTCAAAACAGTTTTGAACTTTTTCCGCAATACCATAATCACCGGTATAATCACCATGGTCAGAGAATACGAAAATACTAGAGTTATCATAGAAATCCAATTCTTTTAATTTATTTTTTAAAATACCGAACTGTTCATCAAAACGATTAACCATGGCAAGATATGTTGCTTTTAATTCTGTATAATTTTCATCTAGCCAATTACCTAAGTCTAATTGTTGGTTACGACAAATACCTTGTGTCATAGAAGGTTTATCTTTTAAATCTGTCATATTAGGGCGACGAGGTTCAATTTTGGAACGATCTATTCTTGAGAAGTAAGGTTCTTCACAAGCATATGGTGGATGTGGATAAGAAATAGTCACATACAAGAAGAATGGACGATCATCACCGCTTTGTTTTTTAGCTTCTAAATAGTTCAAAGCATTTTCAAGACAACGCCAGTCAGAGCCAAGACCGTGGGCTTGTTCTTCTGAGATTTTCCCGATAAAATGAGAATAATAGCCCGGAACATTGACATCAATTTCGACATCTTGTTTATGAGAATTAGCGAATGTACTGATAGGTGTAGCATCATCACGCATATTTCCTTCACGAATACCATCAAAGTAGTAATCACAATAATCGGTTTTAGCTTTGTCCCCCGGAATAATATCATTGCGCCCAATCCAGACAACTTCATAGCCATTATTTTTCATGGTGCGTAAGAAGTTAGGTTCATCGGGATTTTGTAAGAAATGCATGGTTCTATGTCCGGTTGTATGAGGATAAAGACCGGTTAAAAAACTACATCTTGAAGGCACACAAACGGGGTTTTGACAATAAGCATTTTCAAAAGAAACCCCATCTTCTAAAATACTATCAAGATTAGGCGTGATTGAAGCCTCACAACCTGCATGATGTAAAGAATCTTCACGCATCTGATCGGCTACAAAATAAATAATGTTAGGTTTAGTCATCTTTTTTACCTCCAAATAATATTATAATAAGCTATTTTTATTGTAATTGATAAACAAAAAGAATGCAAACGGACTTCATGGAATTATAGATATGAAATTGCCAAATAGAGTGGCAGAACTTAATATTGAATTTCAGTAGATAGTAAGAGTACAGTAAAGTTAAAGAAAAGGAGTGATTTGAGATGAAATTGTTAATTCAATCAGATGATTACGGTATTACTAAAGGTGTAAGTTATGGTATTATTGAAGGTATTAAAAATGGCGTCATTAAATGTACGGGAATGTTTACCAATATGCCAAGTACCAAAGAAGCAGCTGAAATGATTGCGGATTATCCGGAAGTTTGCTTAGGTATCGACATTAACTTAGTAACAGGTAAACCTGTTTCCGATCCAAAAGATGTTCCATCATTGATTAAAGAAAATGGTTATTTCTATGATTCAAGAGAAAGAAGAAAATTAGATACTGAATGTGAAAGTCATGATCATATCAATTATGAAGAAGCTTATATCGAAGCTAAAGCTCAAATTGAGAAGTTTATTGAATTGATGGGTAAAAAACCTGAATATTTACATGGCCATGCTTATGGTTCTCCGACAATCAATAAAATTCATGAACGTTTAAGTGAAGAATATGGGATTATTCGCACACATGCAACCCTCCAAGAAAAAGGCGTTAAGATGGCAAAGTCTTGGTATACAGTACCTTTCTCTTTGGAACAGCAAATGAATTTAAGTACCAAAAATTATTTAGTTGAAGACAAAGGTGAAGTTCTTGATAGTGAAGTTGCGGCAATTATTTCACATTGCGGTTATGTAGATGCACCATTATTTGATTTGTCTTCATTTACTGTAATTAGAGCCAAAGACTTAGAAGCAATGCTAAGTGATGAAATGAAAGAATGGATTAAAACCAACAATATTGAATTGATTACTTATCGTGATTTAGTATAAAACATATAAAGTTTGCGACGAAATGATTGGATAAAGTTGTTTCGTCGCTTTTTTTAGGACAGAGCAGTTATGATTTAATTAGCGTAATTACACTTAAGAAATGTTGAAATAGCTTGCATGAATTGAAAAATATAGTTAAAATAAAAGTTGTGGAAAATATAAATGAGTACCATATTTCTATGGCAAAAATATGCAACCAATTATCAATTTAATTAAGGTATAATAGGTTTATTATAAAAATAAGGAGGAAAAAAGAATGGTTAGAATTATTTTCAATGCAGATGATATTGGTTATAGCGAAGCGGTGACACTAGGTATTATTAAGGCTCATCAAGATGGTTTGATTAAAACAACAACGATGATGACAAATATGCCGGCTGCACCTTTAGCGGCTAAGTTATTGAAGGAAAATCCCGGTTTATACTGTGGACAACATACAAATATCGTAGTAGGAAAACCGGTTTCCGATCCCAAATTATTGCCAAGTTTAGTTGATGAAAACGGTTATTTTAATGTAAAACCAAGATTAGCTCAAGGCTTGAAGTTAAATGTCGAGGAAATCAAAATTGAAGTGCGAGCTCAAGCTGAACGCTTTAAGGAATTGATGGGACATTATCCAACCCATATTGAAGGTCATGCGGTTCAGGATCCGGGTTTAAAAAGGGCTATTCGTGAAGTGGCTTGTGAAATGGGCGTACACTATACAGATAGTGAGGTCGCTTTTGTTGATGGAAAATTTGTGGAAACAATTGATACCCACAATAGTGGTTGGGAAGTACCGGTAAGACCTAAATTAGCTTACTATCAAGATGAAGTATCCCTAGAATATTGGTTAGAAGATAGGGCAAACTTATTAAAAGAAGAGCTTGTGGAAATGCATACGCACCCGGGTTATATTGACCAAGATTTATTAGATTGGTCAAGTTATAATATTACTCGTGCCAAGGAAGTAGCAATTGCTTGTGACCCACGTTTAAAACAATGGGCAAAAAAGAATCAAGTAGAGTTTATTACTTTTGAAGATATAAGAAAAAAATAGGAGTGAGAGCATGGATCGACGCTTTATTCAGCTTTTTAAAATATTAGCGACACAAAAAGATTATATTAAATCGGATATCTTGTGTTCTAAATTAAATATTCGACCACGTACTTTAAGAGAAGATATTCGACAATATAAAAATCTTATTGAAAAGCAGGCGGGGTGTCGAATCGAATCAAAACCTAATGCCGGATATATTTTGCACGTCTTTGATGAAAAACTATACAATGAATTTTTGAAGACGCTCTTATATCAGGAAACCAATACGCAATTTTTAATTCCGGTAAATCAGGAAGAGCGTATATTCTATATTGTGCGTTACTTTTTAAGCCACGAAGATTATGTGCGGATTGATGATTTAGCAGAAGAAATCTATGTCAGCAAATCTACTTTAAATGCGGACATTCGTGAAGTTAAAGAACGCTTATCTTATTTTAATTTAAAGCTAGTTTCACGTCCATATTATGGCTTGAAAATCAGCGGAACAGAAAAAGATATTCGTTCTTGCATGGCTCAGTATTTCTATCATTTTGATAATTACGATGAGCAGTATATTGAGAACATTCGGATTCAAAGTCGCGCTATTGATAAAGAAGCTTTTGAACAAATTAAAGATATTTTATATACAACAATCTCTAAATATGCCTTTAAATTAACTGATTTTGGTTTTCAAAATCTTTCTATTCATCTTTTAATTTCCCTTAATCGAATTAAGCAGCAAACTTATATTGAAGAATTCTTTAAGGGCAGTGAAAGTTTGATGGATCGTATTGAAATGACTATCGCTAAAGATTTGGCTAAGCAGATGGATAACTTTTTTGACATTCATATTCCGGAAAGTGAAATTCATTATATTGCGATTCACTTAATGGGTAAGCAGGCTTTACAACAAAGCGATCATCAGTTTGCTTTGGAACAAGCTACGATGGAAATTGCCGATGCGATTCTTGCAGAGATTAAAACAGTATTTGCGCTTGATTTAACCATGGATTTGGATTTATATGCCATGATGACTTTACATCTTCAACCGATGTTAAACAGAGTTAAATTTGATTTACATATCGCTAATCCATTGAATGAACAAATCAAAAAAGACAGTCCTATCGCTTTTGAAATGGCGGTTGTAGCCGGTAAAGTGATTGCCAGAAGATTGCACAAAACGGTATCGGATAATGAATTAGGCTATTTGGCGCTGCATTTTTCTTTGGCATTAGAAAGAATGAATCACCAAACCAAAAAGAATATCATCATTGTTTGTGCTAGTGGTGCGGGAAGTTCTCAAATTTTACTCTACAAAATCAGAAATAAGTTTCATGATTATTTAGATAAGGTATTAGTCACAGAAGCCTATAAGTTAGCCGATATTCAACAAGAGGATTATGACTTAATTTTATCGACAATACCTTTACCTTTTGAAACAAAAATTCCTGTGATTCAGGTTCAGTATTTCTTAGATGAAAATGACGTTTCAACACTTGAAAATGTTTTGATTAAACATAACGAAGATACGCAGACTTTTATCTCACATTGTTTTAGAGAGGAATTCTTTTTCAATCATATTGAAGGCAAAACCAGAGATGAAGTTATTGCCAATATGTGTGAGCGTATATCTGAAAAGTATCCTTTACCTGAGGATTTTTATGCATTGGTTATGGAAAGAGAAAGTGTTTCACCAACCGAAGTCGGTAATCGAATCGCTATACCGCACCCTATACGTTTAGTTATGAACGAAACGTTTGTGGCTGTCGGTGTTTTGGATAAACCGATTAAATGGGATAAACAACAAGTGAAGTTTGTTTTTATGCTATGTATCCAAAAAGATACAGAAGAAGCCCTATCTATCTTTAACGAAGTCTTATCAAGCTTAGTTCTCAATTCGCAACGCATCTTAGAATTAGAAAAGCAACCGGAGTTTAATACAATCAAAACTTATATTGATTCCTTGAGTCAAGAGAAATCAGAAACCTTCAAAGAAAGTATCTTTTTATAAAATGAAGATTTTAATTTGTTGTGCTAACGGAATGTCTAGCAGTTTATTAGTTCAGAAGATGCGAGAGGAAGTCAAACAAAGAGGATTAGAAGATATTAAAATAGGGGCTTGTGCTAAGACACAGTATTTAAAATATTTAGATGAGGCAGATGTTTTGTTAATTGCACCTCAATTAAACTTTATGAGCAACGAGTTAAAGCAATTAACGAAACAATATAACTTAAAAGTATTCAATATCGATTCATTGGCTTACGGGAAGTTAGATGCATCCACTATTTTAGATAGTGTCTTAAATGATTCAACGCAATCTAGTAAAATGGATAACGAAAGTTTAGTGGTGCATTGGTTTAAGAAAAAAGTTTTGCCTTTAGCTAACTTAATTTCTTTTAACCAACCTTTAATGGCTATTTCTGCTGCTTTTGCTTCTATTTTACCGATAACAATTGTAGGAGCGTTGTTGACACTATTAGAAAATGTTCCTTTTAAACCTTATATTGATTTTATTACTCAAAGTGGATTGGTTGATATTTATAAACTAGGGATCGATATGACCACAAATGTTCTTAGTGTGTACCTTTGCTTTTATATTGCTTATCACTATGTTAAATTGTATGAAGAACCCGGGCATCCTTGTGCTGTTTTGGCGATGATTTGTTTCTTTATGACAACAGGTGTGAACAATAAGCATATTGATATGAATTTCCTAGGAGCCAACGGTATTTTTACAGCTATTTTAGTTTCTATTTTAGTAGGCAAGCTTTATGTTTTCATTATGAAAAGGGATTTGTATCTTAAGGCACCTACGTCTATTCCAAAGCAAGTGGTTCAAGCATTAGATGTTGTTGTACCATATTTTGTGATTATTACTATCTTTATTATCTTGTTAGATTTTGTTAAAATGACATCTTACGATAATTTCCATGAGATGATCTATACCTTCATCTATGATACTTTAAAAACTTATATGAGCAGTAATATATTCTCTTATATTATCATTAACTTAATATGTAATGGTTTATGGTTTTTAGGGCTGCATGGGGGGAATTTGACAGGTTCTGTGACAACGGCTATTTATACATCTTTACAGTTAGAAAATTTCTCTTTATACACCTCCGGACAACAGCCGATTCACATTATTTCGGGAGCATTTGGAAAATGCTTTGTTTCGGGGGGGGTGGGATCAATGTTCTCCTTGAGTCTTATTATGGTATTTATGGCTAAGAGTCAAAAATTTAAGACCTTGGGAAAAATTGCATTACCTACAACTTTCTTTTATATCAATGAACCATTGCTTTTCGGTATTCCGGTTGTTTTAAATCCTTTATTTCTAATACCTTTATTGTTTATTACGCCTACTTTAGCTATATTGACATATATTGTTATGAGAGCCGGAATAATTCCTATTCCAATAGGTGTAACATTACCTTGGACAACTCCACCGGTAATTTATGGCATATTACAAGGTAGCTGGAAAATCGCTTTATGGGAAGTTTTCAGCATCGTATTAGCAGGTACGATGTGGTACCCTTTCTTTAAATTGGCGGATGCTAAAGAGTTGGAAGCAGAGAGCAAAGTTTGCCACAATTAGACGGCAAGATGTCGAATTTAATTTTCGGCATCTTTTTTATATAATGAACTTGCAATCGATGAAGCCCTTTCAATAAGTTCAAAAGGGAGAAAAATTAAAATGAAAAAGGAGGAGAGGCCAAATGGGTGGATTTATGAATTTCTTAGAAGACAAATTAGTACCAGTCGCATCTAAATTAGGTTCAAACAAGTATTTAAAAGCTATCAGTGGCGGGTTCGTCGCTATTTTATCCGCAACAATTGTTGGTTCAATGTTTATCTTATTAGGCAATCTCCCAATCAAAGCTTATACTGAATGGTTAGCTTCATCAGGACTCGGTAGTATCTTGGCATTACCAGGACAAGTTACAACAGATTTAATTGCATTATATGCTTCATTCTTTATTGCTTATTCTCTTGCTAGAGAATTCCAAACAGACGGTGCAGGTGCAGGGTTAGCTTCACTTGTATCATTCATGTTAGTAACAGGTCGTGTTGAAGGATCAATCTCAACTGCTTATTTAGGTGCAAAGGGATTATTCACTGCCATGATTGTTGCTTTAATTGCAGCTAGAATTTACGTTTACGTTGTTAAACATGGTTGGGTTATTAAACTTCCGGAAAGTGTACCACCAAATGTTTCAAACTCATTCTCAGCGTTAATTCCGTCATTTATCGTAATTGCGATTTTCTTGGCTGTTGCAGGTGCAATGACTTATACATCATACGGTAACTTGCACGTTGCGGTTTTCACAATTATTCAGGAACAGTTAATGCGTTTCATGGGTAACAATATTTTCGCTTATGTTTTCTTTAACTTAGTATGTAATATCTTATGGTTCTTCGGTTTACATGGTGGTAATATCACAGGTGCTATTACAAGCCCAATCTATACGCCATTAGGCTTAGAAAACTTAGCTTTAACACAAGCTGGAAAAGCTCCAATCAATATCATTTCACCGCAGTTAACTAACTGTTATACTTTCGGTGGTGTTGGTTCAATGTTCAGCTTAGCGATTCTTATGACTTTCTTATCAAAATCAGAACAGTTCAAAACATTAGGAAAATTAGCTTTACCAACTACATTCTTCTTCATCAATGAACCATTGATTTTCGGTATTCCGGTTGTATTGAATCCATTATTCTTTGTTCCATTGATGTTCCTTACACCAATTATGGCAATTATGACATTTGTTGTTATGAGTGCAGGACTTATCCCAATTCCAAACGGTGCTCAAATTCCTTGGACAACTCCACCTCTAATTTCAGGTTTCTTAATTGGAGATTGGCGTTTAGTTATTTGGCAAGCCTTAATGATTATTTTCGCAGGTGCGTTCTACTTCCCATTCTTTAAAGTGGCAGATAAACGTGCTTATGAAGAAGAACAAGGTATCAATAAAGCATAAGATAAGATTTAATTTTAAATAAAAGTGAAAAGCCCATCGGGGCTTTTCTTTTATCAGAATTATGATAGAATAAATATAGGAGGCGATAATATGCGTTTAATTTTAAATGGTGATGATTTTGGTTTTAGTCGAGCTGTTAATGCCGGTATGATTGATTGTTACGAAATGGGCGTGATGAATTCATGTAGTATGATGGTGAATATGCCAGGGGCAAAACAAGCCGCTGAATTGATGAAAGAATATCCCGGCTTGAGTGTGGGTATTCATTTGAACTTGACAGTCGGAACACCTTTGACAAAAGGATTGAAAACTTTAATTAAAGATGATGGCACTTTTAATAAGGGAAATCTTAGGGATAGTAAGCATGTTGATATTGAAGAGATCAGAACAGAGCTTCAAGCTCAACTCGATTATTTTGTAGAATTAACCGGACAATTACCAACTCATTTGAATAGCCATCACGGTATTGAACAAATTCAAGGTGGGGAAGAAGTGGTATGTGAATTATCTCAAAAATATCATTTACCGGTTCGTCGTTTCTTTACGACGCCAGAAGGCAATCACTCAAAAGTAGATTTTGAAATGCCTTTAATGAAATTTAAAATGGTTGAAAAATCTCAACCTAGTGATTTAACTGAATTATTTACAGCGGAAGAAATTGCTAGCGACGATATTTTTGAATTTGCTTTACACCCCGGTTATGTTGACTACAGTGTCATGGAAATTTCAAGTTTGAATACAGGTAGAGCCTATGATGCTCATGTTTTTATGGCAGATGAAACAAAAGAATGGATAAAAGCAAACCCTAATATCACACTTGTTGGGTATGAAGGTTGTAGAAAACTAGAACGATAGTTTAAATCATTGAAGACAGTATAGACAGAAGAATAGTTTATAAAAACACCTTGCTAAAATGCAAGGTGTTAAATTTAGAGATATATTGAATTAAGTGTTAAAAAGACCTACATCATTTTGATATGTACCCAAAATCCCGAACATATCACATTTGTAGGTCTTTTATTATATCAGATGTTTATTTTAAACTGTTACTTTTAGTTATATCAGAACATTTTCCGTCGTTTGACAGTATTGATATTAGGGGTTGACTTGGACGACTAAGTCATCTATTTTTGGAAGTGTAACTAATAGTGTTTTGTCTTTTAAACGGACTATTTGAATTTGTTCTTGGCTATAAAAACAGATACACTCACCAAAGGTATTAGAATCAAATAATGCGATATTTGGCTCAATAAACTTGGTTGATACTTGCTCATTTACATTTGGAAAATATAAATTACACTTTTCCTCATCATAGCTGAAGCTAATAATATATTGTTGATCGGAGAATGTTCCATTAAAATTTAACTTTGTACGCATTTCATCACTTATATTTTCAGGCTGTGGTTTAGCTAAACCAATTGATAACAAGACGACAAAGCCTAATCCTAATAATAGATATAAATACTTTGATTGATGGAATTTCATGTTTTTCACACTCCTTTTACTGCAAAGACAACGCTATAATAACCTTATACTAAAATATACTAAACCATGATTATTGGTGTGTATGGAATTGTTAAAATAGAAGTTGCCTTTAATTATCAAATAAATTAAAACTATTTGAATTCCTCTATATCATGAAACATAAATCTTATTTTATCAATTATTTTATCTGTATGAAAATGTCCGCAATACCAAGTTTGATAAGTTAACTTTTCTTCTATTATATCTAAAAATTCCTCTGTTGAATTGTCTACAAGGGATTGGTCTATTCCTTGAATAAACATTTCTGTAGGCAGATATTTGTAAGGACAAGTGTGCGTTAAGACAACATCAACTTCTTGGACTTTGTCCACTAATTTTAATATGTTTTCTTTTGTTGTTTCATCAGGCTGTTCACTTTCATACCAAGGATAACCACGCATGCGTCTATAATATTTATCCACGCTATATGCACCGCCGATTACTAAGGCTTTTTGATGATTAAAGTCATATATCTCTCCATCTTTCGCAAATAGAAGATTAGGATATTTTTCTTCATAATAAACAAGTCCTTGATGAAATTGCTTGGTTTTATAGGTTTTAATATTTTCCGGACGTTCTTCATGATTACCATGTATGCAAAAGAAAGTAATAGGATAGTTTTTTAAACTGTCTTTTAATAGATTGTCCTTTTCGTTGGCAAAATAGTTAATTCCTGCATCACCTAAAACAATTAAAATATCATCTAAGGTTGTTTCATTACTGTAACAAAGGAAAGAAACATTTCTAAAATCAGTGTGCTTATCACCTGTAATATAAATCATAGTCCATCACCTCAAATATTATTATATCTGATTTTTTATGAAAAGTAATGATAATATGGTGTATTTTATGAAGGAACCATTGCTTTTTCAGTTTTTTGAATGTCTTGATGAATTAGTATATAATCATGTTGGGATAATAATTGCGAGGATATAATTGAAATATATTGATAATCAGTTTTCGGTGTCCAACTAAATAACGTTTTATGACTATCATTTAATGCTAATTTACCTTCATAAGTATTATCTAGTGCATAAGCTAAATAAGGTTGTGTTGTTTTAAAAGAATTAGGAATATCCAATGCAGTTTTCGTATCTAAAATAAGTGTGGCAGCGTTAGAAGCAATGGAACCGTCGCAGTTAAATGGCTGCTCGGGTGTGCTTGTCATAACTGTGCCATTTTGAAAATAAATTAAACCTTGATGATTAGGGTGATTGACTCGAAGCACTTCCTTATCAGATGATAAATTTAGATTAGCTTCATAAACAGCAATCAAATTCCGACTTTGGATAGTACCTTGAATTGTGTAATTACCATTGATGAAAATAATGTCTTGACTACTTGTGATTGCCGGTGTGATATTATTAGTTATTGATAATGAACCTAAACCATTGAAAACAATAGCACTTGATGCTTTAATAACGGTATCATCTACTACAGATATGGTTGAATTACTGTTGGCTTCAAGTGAGATTTGGACCCGATTTGCCGCTTCCACTGTCAACATCGCTTCGTTTTGCAGTGAAAAATGCGCATCGTCTAAAATTAAACGCACATCTTCTTGTTCGACATCAATAATAATGCCATGGCTATATTCACCTGATAAAAAATAAGTTCCCGGCTTAATGATTTTTACCGGATAATCGCTATGGGGAATAGGAATAATGTCTTCGTATTCAGTATAGAAATCCTCTTGGGAAAATGTATAGGGATAATTTAAGGTATGTTGTGGGGTTAAAGTATTGACTTGAGATTGACAACCGGTAAAAAGAAAACATAGGCATAATAATATATATCTTTTCATAGCTTGACCTCCTTATTTTATCAGTATATCAAAGTAATTAGGCAGTATTTTGTTTAAATTAAATGAATCTTTGGGAAATTTTATTATAATGATGTCAATAAGAGTGAATTGTGAAAACTGTTATGTGTTTTGACATTTTTGATTATTTTGAAGCTTCTTTGTTGTATCTCGGTTGAATATTTAGTATAGTAAAAGTACGGAGGGATAATCATGACTTATTTAGTGACTTTTACAGAGGGAATGATTACATTTATATCACCATGTTTACTTCCCATGTTACCTATATATTTTTCTTATTTAGGCGGAGGCGCTAAAGGGAAAAAGACATTATTAAAAAACGCTTTGGGATTTGTTTTAGGATTTTCCATCATGTTTATGCTGTTAGGGGCTTTTAGTGGGCAATTAGGAAAATTTTTATTAACTTATCAGAAACCCTTGAATGTTATTTTTGGTGTTTTTGTAGCAGTATGTGGGCTTTCTTATATGGGATTATTTCAATTACCGATGTTGAAACAAGGACATCATCATTTAGATACAAGCTATTTTAATTTTTTTAAATCTATTCTGTTTGGGCTGATTTTCTCGATTAGTTGGACGCCTTGTGTCGGCACTTTTCTAGCTTCGGCTTTAATGTTAGCGGCAAGTCAATCGTCCTTATTTGAAGGTATGGCATTATTAGGAACGTATGCTTTAGGTTTAGCTATTCCTATGCTTTTAAGTGCCTTGTTTTTAGAACAGCTTCAGGAAACTTTCACATGGATTAAACGATATTATGATATTATCAATAAAATTTGCGGTGGCTTGTTAGTTGTTGTAGGCATTTTAATGGCTTGCGGTGTTTTAAGTCAATGGTTATATAATTAGGGGGAGAATATAAAATGAAGAAAACTAAATTATATATAATAATGGCAGGCTTTGTCATACTGATGGCAGGTGCCGGGTGGTTCTATAGCACACAATCGCAAAAGACGAAGACCCCTAACACATCTCAAGAAGATAGAGAACCGGTTTTAGCCGTTGATTTTAATGTGCAAAATGCAGAAGGAAAAAATACTTATCTGTCGGATTTTTATGATGGAAAACCGATTGTGTTAAACTTTTGGGCAAGTCCGTGCCGTCCATGTCAATTAGAGATGCCTGATTTTATGGATTTATATCAGGAATATCAGGAAGACGTTCACTTTGTCATGATTGATTGCATTGGCTCTTTAGGGGAAACCAAAGAAAAGGGAATGGCATTTTTAAAAGAAAATAACTATACTTTCCCGGTTTATTTCGATGTTAATCAAAATGCGGTTACTAATTATGGTGTCATGTCTTTTCCAACGACTTATATCTTTAATGGAAAACAAGAACTTTATGCAGGAGGAACAGGAATGATTGATCCTGATAAAGTACGTACTTTCTTAGATCAGTTATTAGCCGAATAATATTTCTTGGGAAATAAAAGAAGTCCTTAGCTTTGAAGTAAAATCAATTCGCTAAGGACTTTGTGTTTTTATTCAACCTTTACATTACCACTGTGAATGCTTTCGGTCTGTCTTTCTAAAGGTAACCATGCTAATAATTTTTCAATATAAGTATCCCAGAAATCCCATGTATGAGCACCGGGACCTTCAACATAAGTCACATCGACTTTTTGGGATTCAAGGAAATTATGATAATCACGATTTTGCTCAATTAGGAAATCTTCTGTCCCACAAGCCATGTAGATTTTTGGAATATCCAAATTATTTTTCTTTAATTCGAGAACTAAAGCTTTGTAATCTTTTTCACTGCCGACTAATTTGTCTAAATCACCAAAGACACTTTCGTAGTAGCTACGACGTTGTACCGGTAAAAGACTAGTGTTATCAGAAGCTAAAACGCCATCAATAATCAAACCTGAAGATAAAGCTCCGATACATGAGAACGTTTCATGGAAACGTAGACCATTGGTTAAAGCTCCATATCCACCCATGGATAAACCTGCAATGAAGGTATCCTCACGTTTGCATGATAGTGGAAATAATTCTCTTGTTTTTTCAACTAATTCTTTGCCGATAAAAGTGCTGTACATTTCACCGGTTGCAAGGTTGTCAACATAGAATTTGTTTTCACCGGAAGGCATAATAACTGCAAGATTTTGGTCTTGTGCCCAACGCTGAATTCTTGTGCCGGTAACCCAATCAGTATAATTTCCGAAAATACCATGTAATAAATATAATGTCTTGAAAGGTTTCTTTTCTCTTTTTGGCATACCGGGTAATGTCATTTTGTCTACCGGAATAATCGCATTGACAGTAACTGTACGCATTAAAGATTCAGAAAATAAATCAACTCTGATTAAAGCCATAAAAATTCCTCCTTTATAGTTTTATTATAAAACAATTGATATGAATAATAAAGAATTTAATCGAGAAGTTGTGGCTATGGTATGAGTAATATTTGTTTAACGTAAATAAAAATCATAGATAAAATTTACTGATTGAATGAAAAATCTCATTTAAAATAGATAGACTTATAGCCAAGACAATTCTTATTGTTTATGAATCCATACTTATAATTACAAGTGCTCCACTTTAAAAAACAAGAACTTCTATTGTTTGAATGTGTCTTTACATTATGGACTTTGCTTTCTGTTGAATAATTATTTAATGAATCAGCTATTTTTAAGATCTTGCTTTAGCTATTATTTTTTGGTACCAGTAATAGCTGTCTTTAGGAATACGTTTGAGGGTGTTTAGATGTTGGTTATCTCTATCCACATAGACTAAACCGTAGCGTTTATCCATACCTTGAGAAGAGCTAAGTACATCAGTGAAAGACCATGGATTAAAGCCAATTAAATTTACACCATCCTCAATAGCTAACGACATTTGTTCAACCATACCTTCAAGATATTCGATTCTTAATTCGTCATGAATACCACCATCTTCTGCTATAGTTTCATTTGCTGCCCAACCATTTTCCGTAATCATCATCGGTAAACGGTAAATATCATGGAGTCGTCTTAAAGCAAACCTTAAGCCGATAGGATCCATATTCCATAGATATTCACTGTATTTGGTGTAAGGGTTTTTGTAAAATTGGTATTCACCTTTAACAGCACGATCTTGTCTTGGCATAGCGGGTCCTTGGTAGTTGTTGAAGCTGTCATTTTCATCAACGTATTGTCCAATCACATCTGTGACATACCAATTAAGTCCTAAAAAGTCGGGACAAGCATCTTTCATCAAATCTTCATCTCCGTCTTTCATCTCAAACATAAGCCCTTTTCGTTTGAGATCGTTGATAAAATATTGAGGATAAACACCGTAAACGTGGGCATCAATCAAGGCAAAGACATGTAGTGCATCTTGTTGATAGGCAATCATACTGTCTTTTGAATTAGAAGTGGCTGGTAAGCGTGTTGTATAGGAAATACAAGGACCAATCATTCCATTAAGGTTCATTTGATGGTAAAGCTTAGTCACTAAGGCATTGGCGATGCACATGTGATGAAAGGCTTGAAAAGATTCTTTAGTTGTTTTCAAGCCTTGGAAAAATGGGATAAAGGTAATGACCATTTGTTCGTTGATGGTTAACCAATACTTCACATCTTTAAAGGTTTCAAAACATACCTTGGCATAAGCAACAAAATCATCGATACATTGCCTTGAAGCAAACCCATTATAACGTTCGACAAGGACTTGCGGTAGGTCAAAATGATAAAGTGTTACAATTGGCTCAATGCCGTTTTCTTTTAATTCTTTAATTACATCTTGATAAAAAGCGACAGCTTTAGGATTGATGTTACCAGTACCATTAGGGATTAAACGCGCCCATGAAATAGAGAAACGAAAACTTGTAAATCCGCAAGCTTTCATCAAGGCGATATCCTCTTTATACCGGTGGTAAAAATCTACAGTAACCGATGTGTCTGCAATACTTAATTGTTTTCTAGATTCAATGCTTCGTAAATCTGCGACGGTTATTGTTTTACCGTCTTCCAAATAAGCTCCTTCACATTGAAAGGCACTACAACTTGCGCCCCATAAAAAATTTTTTGGAAAATTCATCATTACTCCTCCTTTGTTTATCTAAAAATACTATAACATTAACAAAAAAAACCAACTGCTCAATTTTTGAGCAATTGACTATTCAAACACTTGGGATTGATATTTTTCGTGATAACGATGAATAATTAAGTCGTAAAGACGCATAATTGCATAGTTTTGGATATCTTTATGAGCATGGATACCGCATGGAATAACGACGTCAAAAAGGTTACATAAGTTTTTGTCATGTACTTGGGTTAGCACAATTTTTTGACATTTCAATTGTTTGATGCGTTTGTGCCAAATTTTGTTTTGATTAAGTTGCAAATAGTTTAATTGCATACTTGTGATAAGTAATACATCATTATTTTTCAATTTCATAAACTCTTCATAGGCACCGTTGGGATTAGCTTGAACAGTTGCGTATTTACCATGTGAGAAAAGATGTTTTTGAAGGTACAAAGCTTCGAATTGAAAATCTCCATAACCGGCTAAGATGATATTATCTGCTGAATATAAACGATCAACAATGCTATCTAGGGTAGAGATATGGATATCTTCAATGGCTTGCATATTTTCGATAAGAAGTTTTAAGAAGGTGTCGTGTTTTAGTTGAGAATAGTTTTTTTCTTCCCCATAACCCGCTATTTTTCTCAAAGTAGAATAATTATAAAATCCTAGAGTTTTACAGAAACGATTGAAAGTAGCGACGGAAACATGACATAAGTCTGATACTTGTTGCAAAGAAAGGTATGGTATTTCACGAAGGTGTTGCAGTAAGCAGATAGCTATTTGATAGTTTGTATCCTCTTGCAGTGAAGTATTCAAGAGATTTAATAAGGTATATATCAAAGTTTGCATTGCGTTTAATCCTCCCATATTTTTATTATACTTGAACAGCGCTAAGATGCAAAGTAAAAACTATGTTGTCAATATTGCTTCCTTTAAGCGAACGGGTGTAACTTTGCACAGCAACGAGTTTCTTAGCGCAAATACTGATATATTAGTGCTACTTTTTAATGCCCATGTGAATAGAGGATAATTTTGTTTTTGTACAGTTAATGTATTTTTGTGAGGCACTTCTAAACTATATGTTATGGTTGGCTGAGTGGTAGAGAGTTTTGTCGTCAAGTCTAGTGGCTAGATCTTGAAATGAAAATAAAAGGATGGCGTCAGTAGAGGTTACTTTGCCATCGCATAAGAACGGAAAACAGAGATAGTGGTTATGACGGTTTCTTTTTGAAAGTGAATCAGTCCTTCATTATCATGGTTAGGGACGCTGAGAAGCAGTTATATTCAAATTAGCGTTGTAGACTGAAATATAGTATTGACTTTGTGTAGTGCCGTTTTATTCAGCTACAATAACTGAACCTTGATATTTTTCTTGGATAAATGATTGAATTTCTTCTGATTTTAAAACCTCAACTAAAGCTTTAATCTTTTCATCATTTTCATGTCCTTCTTGACAAGCGACGATATTCACATAAGGATTGTTTTCAGTTGATTCTAATAACACAGCATCTTGAACAGGATTTAAACCACCTTGAATAGCATAGTTACCGTTGATAGCAACTAAATCACCTTCGTTGTTTTCATAAGCGGTTGTAAGAATTTCAGGCTTAACTTCCACAAATTTTAAGTTCTTAGGATTTTCTTTAATATCCGAAATTGTAGCTTGGCTCTTTTCAACTGATTCATCAATTTTAACTAAGCCGGCAGTTTCTAAGATCGCTAAGATACGTCCGTTATCTGAAACAGAATCTGAGATGACAATCGTTGCGCCTTCTTTTAAATCTTTAATATCTTCAACGGTTTTTGAATAGAAGCCAAATGGTTCAAGGTGAATAGCTCCCGCATTAGTGATTTTATATTCGTTATCACTTTTTTCATTTTCAAAGAAGACAACGTGTTGGAAGTAGTTAGCATCTTGTTCCCCTTCAGAAACAGCTCTGTTTTGAATATAGTAGTCATCTGATTCGGTAATTTCTAATTTAAATCCTTTTTCTTCTAATAAAGGTTTAGCTTCATTTAAGATTTCCGCATGAGGATTTGAAGTACAAATCACCTTTAATGTGTTGTCATCATTTCCGTTGTTAGAGGAACAAGCAGTTAAACCAACGGCAAGTAAACTTGCTAAAAAGACTTTTGTTAATT
>ERZ808028.196-NODE-196-length-61693-cov-20.287523_pt1 | contig 61693 bp, 47 predicted proteins | sample MGYA00380184_ERZ808028 | MGnify/ENA primary metagenome ERZ808028 (study PRJEB31490, sample SAMN06133397) | mouse gut metagenome | isolation source: J8_1 | host: mice | place: China: Chengdu | collected 2015-05 ... | reverse complement strand
TTGGTGCCGCACAGCATCCAGGGCAGCACGTTCACCCCCTCGGGGAACACCACCACGCACTCGGTGCACATCTGCCACAGGGTGCGGGTGAAGGCGCGGCTGTCCAGGTCGTGGACGTAGGTCATGGCCAGCAGGTTGGCCGGGTGGCAGTGCATGACGACGCGGCTCTCCGGGTCCGCGCCCAGCCGGGCGGCGTGGCTCATCATGTGGGCGGGGAACTCGCTGGTGAACTTGCCGCCGTCGGTGAAGCCCCAGAGGAGCTGGGCAATCTTTCCGCCGTTAATGAGCTTTACCAGACCCAGGTTGCAGGCCGGGTCGTACCGCACGTTTTTGAAGTACTTGCCCGTGCCGGTGACCAGGAAATACTTTCCCTCCAGGGCCGGGGCCTCAAACCCGGTGGGGATTTCGCGAATTACGGCGTTTACATCCACATACCCCGCCACGTCGGATTCGTCCAGTAGGACACTGATATTGCCGCCGTTGCGCTCGTCCCAGCCGTGCTGGTACATGTTGGCGCAGGTGCGGACCATTTCAATCAGGAACGGCGCCTCTAAAATGTTCTTCATAGCTCTCAACCTCTCTTGCTGAGCACGTCAGCCTCGTATTGCTCCGCCAGGGGCAGCCATTCGCCGTCCAGCGGCGCGCCGCACACGCGGCAGTACTCGTCCCAGACCTCCCCGAAGGGGGCGGTTTTCAGCTCCTCCTGGAGCACCATCAGCCGGGTGAAATTTCCGCTGTCCTGGAGGGACTTCTCCTCCTCCGCCGGCTGGAGCAGGGCGGCCAGCAGGGCCTTTTGCAGGTTCCGGAAGCCCACCGCCCAGGCCGCTACCCGGTTGATGGAGGCGTCGAAGTAGTCCAGGGCGATGTGTACCCGTTCCGGGCCGCAGCGGACGATCTCCCGGCAGATCTCCTTTGTCTCGTCGTCGAACAGCACCACATGGTCGCTGTCCCAGCGGATGGGCCGGGTGATGTGGAGGGCGATCTCCGGGAAGAAGGCCAGCAGGGCGGGGATTTTGTCGCTCACCACCTCGGTGGGGTGGTAGTGGCCGTTGTCCATCAGCGGGATGCATTTGTCCCGGTTGAAGGCGGCGTAGCTCAGGGCGAACTCGGCGCTGCCCACGGTGTACGCCTCCACCCCGATGCCGAACACCTTGGACTCGACGCAGGGCTTCACCAGCTTAAAGTCGTAGGGCTCGGACAGAATCTCGTCAATGGCCTGACGGTAGCGCGCCCGGGGCCCCATGCGGTCGCCGGGGATGTCCTTGAAGCCGTCCCCCGTCCAGATGTTCATGACACAGGGCTGGCCCAGCTCCCGGGCCAGGTAGCTGGAGATGCGGACGCAGGCTTTGCCGTGGTCGATCCAGAACCTGCGGGTCTCCTCATTGGGGGAGGAGAGGGTCAGTGGGTCGCACTTGGGGTGGCTGAAGAAGGTGGGGTTGAAGTCGCAGCCCAGTCCCCGTTCCCTGCAGAAGTCCACCCAAGGGGCGAAGTGCTTGGGCTCCAGCTTGTCCCGGTCCACCCACTCCCCAGGCTCGAAAATGGCGTAGCTGGCGTGGAGGTTCAGCTTTTTCAGACCGGGGCACAGCTTCAGCGCCATGTCCAGGTCGGCCATCAGCTCCTCCGGCATTCTGGCCCGTCCGGGGTAGTTCCCCGTGGTCTGGATGCCGCCGGTGAGGGGTTTATTCGGGTCGGTGTCGAACCCCCGCACGTCGTCCCCCTGCCAGCAGTGGAGGGACACGGGGATGGTGTTCAGCCGCCGGATGGCGGCGTCCGCGTCCACGCCCAGGGCGGCGTATTTGGTTTTTGCTTCCTGATAGCTCATACTGCTGCCTCCATCTGAATTTTGAGATTGCCCAGGGCCGTGGCCTCGATGGGCAGGGCGATGACGGTTTTGCCCGTTGCCTCCTCCGTCAGCCGGTTCAAAAACTGGTTTTTCGCCCCGCCGCCCACGATGTACAGCTTTTCATAGGTGCGGCCTGTGTTTTCCTCCAGCTCCCGGATGGCGTCCCGGTAGCTCAACGCCAGGGAGCGATAGGCGCAGCGAAAATAGTCTCCTACTGTCTCCGGCCTGGCGTCCAGCGAGGCGTCAAAGGCGGACCTCATGCTGTCCGGGGCCAGGAAGCGGGGGGCGTTGGCGTCCACAGTCTCGGCGAAGGCGCTCTCCTCCGCCTCCGCCACAATCTCCGGGAAGGGCTTGTCCGGGCACAGCTCGTCCCGGAGGCGGTTGACCATCCACATGCCCATGATGTTCTTCTGATAGCGGTTGTAGCCCACGCCCCCCTCGTTGGAGTAGTTGGCGGCCATGCTGGCGGCGTCTGTCAGGGGCCGGGGCGTTTTCACCCCCAGCAGGCTCCAGGTGCCGGAGGAGATGTAGGGCTGCTCTCCCTCCATGGGGATCCCTTCTACGGCGGAGGCGGTGTCGTGGGCGGCGCACAGCACGGCCCTGACGCCCTGGTACTCGCCCACGGGGGTCCCCGGCTGTTGGAGTTTGGGGAACAGGTGGGCGGGCAGCCCCAGCTTTTCCACCAGCTCCAGATCGAACTCTCCGGTTTCGGCGCTTACCAGCCCGGTGGTGGTGGCGTTGGTGTACTCCTTGGCCTTTATGCCGGTGAGCCTCCACAGCAGATATTCCGGCACCATAAGAAAGTCCGTCGCCCCCTCCAGCCGCCCCGCCAGCCTGTCGGCGCAGAGCTGGTAGACGGTGTTGAAGGGCTGGAACTGGCAGCCGGTGCGGGCATACAGCTCCTCAAAAGGGACCTTTTCGTGGAGGTTGGGGATCACCGTTTCGGTGCGCCCGTCCCGGTAGGCATAGCAGGGCCGGACCTCCTCCTCCCCGCGCAGCAAGGCGTAGTCGCACCCCCAGGTGTCGATGGAGAAGCTGTCCAGCGCACCAAACTCCTCCAGCGCCCGGTCGATGCCCTCCCTGACGTGGTCCAGCAGGGCGTCCAGGTCCCAGGTGAGGTGTCCGTCTGCCTCCCGCACCCCGTTGGGGAAGCGGTAGACCTCTCTGGTTTTGAGCTCGCCGCCCTCTCGCCAGCCCACGATGTGGCGGCCCGACGACGCGCCGATGTCGATGGCGAGGTAGTAATTCGCTGTTCCGCTCAACACATTCACCCCCTTAATTTCACAGGACCTGCCATCCGATTTAGTCCGCAGTCAGCAGCAGGGTCAAAATATCATCCTCCGCGGACCTGCTGGGCAGCACAGTCAAGGCGCCCAGCAGGTCCTGACCGGGCAGGTCCGTCGCGATATCCTCCAGGGCGGCGTAGCTCCCGGCGTCCAGGCCCGCCAAAGCCGGGCAGTCTTTCCACTGTGGGGCGCCGTCGGCGTGCACCTTGTCGGCGTAGCGCTCCAGAAAGCCCCGCGGGTCCTCCACCAGATAAAGGGCGCTGACTCCGGCGGCCACATCAGTGACCAGCAGGGTGCTCCCGGCAGTCTGTATATCCACATCCTCCGCGCTGCCGTCAAACACCACCGTGTAGTCGTTGACCTGGACCAGCGCCCTGCCGTCCCCGTTCCGGTCCCCCACCAGAGCGGCAAGGGAGCTCTCCAGAGTGGAGCGCACGCTGTCCGGGAGAGGCTGGGCATGGACAAGGGCGATCTGCAGATCCGGCTCCTTTCGATTCAGCAGGGTGCCCAGCGCCCCGGCAAAGAGGCTGACGCACAACACCACGCCCACCACCAGCGGCCAGCGCCGCCGCCACCAGATCTCGGTGCGCTGCCCGGCGGTGAGGCCCCGCTCCGGGGCCGGGGCGGGCTCAAAGGCGGCCCCGGGGCTGTTCTCCACCTCGAAGGCGGTGCGCAGCGCGGGCAGAAGAATCTGGGCGGACAGCAGCGCCGGGGGCCAGAAGCCCACCGCTAGGGCCAGCGGGACGCTGACAGGGAACAGCCCCACCAGCAGCACGGCCCAGGCCAGCAGCGCCGCCGCCGTGCCCAGCACCCGGCCAGGGGCGCGGGCCAGCATGGACAGCGGCCGCTTCAGCCTGCCGCCCTCGCCCTTTTTGGAAAAAGCCAGAGACGGGAAGAGCACGGCGGCGGCCAGCGCCAGCAGGTACAGGTCCAGCCCAAGGACGACCCATATGGCGAGGGGGGGCCGCCCTTCCTCCCCCAGCAGGGCGGCGAAAAAGCTGCCCGCCGTCAAAAAGCCGGCGCCCAGCGCCCCCAGCCCCGCCCCCTGGATGGACGCCGGGGCCAGGGACCGGGCCATGGCCCCCCGCCATCGGCCAAGCCAGCCCCTGGTCCCGCCCCGGAAGCATTGCAGGGCGACGGCATTCATCGCCGCCCAAAAGGGCCCGGCAATGGCCCCGCCCAGCAAGCCCCCCAAAAGGGCCAGCCATAAGCTCTCATACACCAGCCCCAGGCTTACCCCCATGGCCAGGGGCAGAAAACCGGCGAAGGTGAGTATGTTGCTCCCCAGCAGCCCGCCCAGGTTGTCCCAGAAGGCCCCGAACCAGCGGCCCGGCCCTTTTTGAGGCGGGCGGTCCCGCCCGTCCCCGTCCAGAAAGCGATTCAAACCGAATAGATCCATGTCAGCCGCCTTTCACCCGCTGCATATATTCCCGGGGGCTGATCCCCTCCACCTTTTTAAACACCTTGCTGAAGTAAAACGCGCTGTCAAAGCCCACCCGCTCGCTGATCTCGTAGATCTTCAAGTCGGTGGAGGCCATGAGATCCTTGGCGGCGTTGACCCGGGTGGCGGTGACAAACTCCACAAAGCCGCTCTCTCCCCACTGGGAGAAGAGCTGACTGAGATAATTGGGGCTGAAATTGAACACCGATGCCACCTCATTCAGATTCAGCCGCTTATCCAGGTTCTGACGGATGTACTCCTGCACCTGCACCACCTGCTGGGCGTGATAATCCAGCACCTGGGGGCGGCAGAACACAATGGGGTTCTTCGCGCTGAGCAGGGACAGGGTGGAGAAGGCCGCCCGGTGGCTCTCGCACACCTCCAAAATATCGTCCACGGGCCTGCCCACCGCCCACCAGACCGGAGTTCCAAAATAGCCCTGAACCACCTCGCCCGCTTTTTCCAGCGCGGCGGCCACCTGTTCCTCCCACATCCCCAGCTCCGACAGCGGGAAGAGCGCGGAGAAATGGCGCAAATCCATCCCCGTCACCGTGCAGGGCATATATTTGGGCAGCGTGCCGGCCGCCATATTGGTGATCCCCGCGCTGAGGGTGGCCAGCTGTTTGGTGTCCAGGGTGCGGTTTTGCAGGGCGCCCAGCGCCACCACATAGTACGGCGCGTCAAAGCGCAGGCCAAAGTCGCCGCACAGGCGGCGGAATTCCTCCCCGTCGTCGAACAGCCCGCCGTAGAGCTGGAGGAAAAACCGTTCCCGGTACTGGCTCAGACCGTTGGCCGGGGTCAGCACGGCGCTGCCCGGAGCCCGGAGGGCCCGCTCGCGCTGGATGCGGTGCTCCGCCCGGCGCAGGGCGTTTTCCAGGCTCTGGGGGGTGAGGTCCAGCTTTACCAGGTATTCCAGCACCCCCAGGTTGATGGACTGCTTCACATAGTCAAACTCCTCATAGCTGGTCAGCATAATGAACACAGGCAGGCCAAGGTCCAGCTCCTGGCACTTTTTGGCCAGGGCCAGCCCGCCCATCACCGGCATTTTAATATCGCACAGCACCAGATCGGGGCACTGCTCCTTTACCAGCTCCAGCGCCTCCTTGCCGTTTCGGGCGGTCCCGGCGATCTCCCAGCCCAGCTTGTTCCAGTCCAGCATCCCCTGCAGTCCGATGAGGACCAGGGGCTCGTCGTCCACCAGCAATACCTTAAACATCGTCCCATCCCCAAATCCGTCGTTATTGTTCCGCGCGTGATAAAATATTCCCTCAACATTGTGGCTGCTTAGGAAGACGTATGGTGACGGTGGTGCCCTCACCCGGGGCGCTGCGCACCGTCAGGCCATAGTCGGGCCCGAAGCTGAGCTGGAGCAGCCGATGGACGCTCCACAGCCCCACGTGGCGGAAGGGCTCCGCCTCCCCGGGCCGCTCTCCCCCGCCGGACAGCAGCGTTTGGATCTGCTCCTCCTCCATGCCCGCGCCGTCATCGGACAGGTCGATCAGCACGTCTTCCCCCTCCGGGACGCGCCGTATGTCCACCCACAGCCTGCCCACCCCGCCTTTGGGCTCGATGCCGTGGAAAATGGAATTTTCCGCCAGAGGCTGGAGGGTGAAGCGCGGGATGAGGTAGCCGCTCCACTCCCCCCCGTCCAAATTCGGAGCGGTCAGCGAGATCGTCCCCCCATAGCGGTATCTCTGTATGGTAAAATAGTCCTCCAGCAGGGCGAACTCGTCCTCCAGCGGGACCAGCTTCCGGGTGCCCTTGGATACGCTCTTGAGCAGGCGGGACAGGGCGGTGACCATCTCGGCTACGCCGGGGGCGTGCTGGATGGTGGCCATCCACTTGATGCTGTTCAAGGTGTTGTAAATAAAATGGGGGCTGATCTGATTTTGCAGCATCCGGTACTCCAGGTCCAGGCGCTGCTTTTCGTCCTCAATGCGGCTGTCCATCAGGGAGGATACGCTCTGGGACAGCTTATTGATGCCCCGCCCCACGTCGCCCAGCTCGTTGTCCCACTCGATGGTGGGATCGATGGAGAACTCGCCCCGGCCCACCTCCTCCATCCGCCTCTGGAGCGCGCCGATGGGGGCGGCCACCGTCCGATGGAGCAGCGCCGCCATCCCCAGCCCCATGACCAGCACCAGCCCCAGGCTCACCAGGACGGGCCCGCCCAGCAGGGAGAGGGGGTGCGTCATGCGGTCGTTTGGGATGACCTGCGCCAAATAAAGCTGGTGGAGGCCCAGGGGGCGGGCGACCACGCTGCACGCCTGCCCATCCAGCTGGGCGGAGTAGAGCAGCGTGCCCCGGTCCAAGGTCTCCTCCACTCCGGTCTCCGGCTGGGGGAGCTGGTCCACCCCGCCCAGGTCCACCAGCCGCTCCCCCTCCACCCGGTAGAGCCGCCCGCCCATGATCCAGCACAGCCACGCCCCCTCCTCAAGCGTGAAGCTTTTCAGCGTGTCGGTGATGAGGGCAGGGGATACGGACAGGTACACCCAGGCGCTGTTTCTGCCGTCATAGCTGGCCATATTGCTGGAGATGGGGATTCCCTCCAGGGTGATGCCCGGCTGGAGCAGGGGGTCGGACAGAATCCGGTCCCACTGGATGGCGGGGCCGTCCCCGTCCAGGCCGGGGAGCCGCCCAATATTGTGGCGGCCGATGAGGACGGACTGGCTGGCCGCCGTGCCCATCATAATCAGCCGCCCGTTGCTGCCGTAGATGAGGAACCGCTGGATATAGGGGGCGGTGTGCATGGAGTTGAATTTGTTGGATATGATGGGATACACTGTGTTGGTCAAAGTGCCGTTGGAGATGTTGGACAGCACGGCGGTGCGCACCGTGGAGTCCACCCGGCACCAGCGGGACAGGTCGTCCACCTCCTGGATGTCCTGCCGGAGGGCGGCAGAGGAGATCTGGAGGGCGTACTCGGCGGATTGGATGACGGAGCGGCGCAGCTGGGCGGACAGGGACAGGGCGCTGGTCACCACGATGACGCCCGCCGCCAGCAGAGTGAACAGGATGGCCAGGGCCAGCACGCGGGCTTGAATGCCGAATCGGACCGCACCGGTTTTGTACGGATACGCCATATCTCCGCCCCCTTATTTCAGTTATTTGTATCATATCATCAAAAGAATTGCCCTGTCAAATGGCCTTGCGGACTCGACCTGTCAAACTGCACAAATCGTTTCCGTGAAAAATGACAGCATTTTTGAAAAATTACATCTTTTCCAAAATTTGCGGAAAAAAGTGAGAGAGATTTTACAGGCCATTCGTCAAATCTTCCATTCAGAACCGCTAAAAAAGCCGCTACAATCACATTATCCGATGGGCGATTCCACCAAATGCTTTTCGGCGCCGCCCGTCGAAGCGGAACATACCCTAAATTTTAAAGGAGGAAAAGACATGAAAAAAATTCGTAAGCTCCTGTGCGCCGTTTTGGCCATGGTCATGGTGCTCAGCCTGGCCGCCTGCGGCGGCCCTAGTAGCGAGGCCAGCAAGGCCCCCGAGGGAAACAACAGCTCCGCCCCCGCCCAGAGCAATCAGGGCGGCGAGCCCAGCAATGAGGAGGTCACCCTGAACTGGGCTATCTGGGACAAGGACTCCACCGCCTACTGGCAGGCCCTGGCCGACGGGTACATGAAGGGCCACGAGAACGTGAAGATCGAGATGACCGACCTGGGCTCCAACGACTACATGACCCAGCTGGCCACCCAGCTGTCCGGCGGCAACGGCGAGCTGGACGTGGTGTCCATCAAGGACATCCCCGGCTACGCCAACCTCATCAACCTGGATCTGCTGGTGCCCCTGAACGACAAGCTGACCACCCCCAAGGAGGACTTCAACGGCGTTCTGGACCAGCTCACCGCCGAGGACGGCAACTTCTACGGCATCCCCTTCCGCTCCGACTTCTGGGTGGTGTTCTACAACAAGGACCTGTTTGACGACGCCGGCGTGGACTACCCCTCCAACGACATGACCCTGGACCAGTACGATGAGCTGATGCGTAAGATGACCTCCGGCTCCGGCGCCGAGAAGGTCTACGGCGGCCATTACCACACCTGGCGTTCCGCCGTGTCCCTGTTCGGCATCCTGGACGGCAAGAACACCATCGTGGACGGCAGCTATGACTTCCTGAAGCCCGTCTACGAGCGGGTGCTCAAGCAGCAGGAGGACGGCGTGGTGCCCGACTTCGGCGAGCTGAAAACCTCCGGCCTGCACTACTCCGCCGCCTTCCAGAACGGCTCCGCCGCCATGGTGAACATGGGCAGCTGGTTCCTGGCCACCATGCAGAAGTATAACGCCGAGGCCGCCTCCAACGGTGTGGAGCCTGTCAACTTCGGCATGGTGAAGTACCCCCATCCCGACGGGGCCCCAGCGGGCAGCACCCTGGGCACCGTGACCTCCCTGGGCGTGAACGTGAACTCCACCAAGCAGGAGGCCGCCATCGACTTCGTCAACTGGTGCGCCAGCGCCGAGGGCGCCGCCGTTGTGGCCGCCACCGGCACCTTCCCCGCCGCCAGCACCAGCGAGACCCTGGATATCATCGCCGCCACCGAGGGCTTCCCCGAGGACGCCGCCTCCAAGGAGGCGCTGACCACCGCCGCCGTCTATCTGGAGATGCCCTACAGCCCCAAAGCCTCCGAGATCGAGACCGTCCTCAACACCGAGCATGACGCCATCATGACCGGCGCCGAGACCGTGGACGAGGGCATCAAGAACATGAATGAGCAGGTGCAGGCCATCCTCAACGGCTGATCCTGTCCGGGCAGCGGAGCCTGACAACGCGAAGGGGAGGGCGGGCGCGGGCCCGTCCCCCCTTTCCCCTTGAAATCTGTGGGAAGGGAGAGAAACCTGTTATGACCGCTCCGGCAAAAAGCGCTCCCAGCAAACCCCGGGCGAAGAAAAGCGACCGCACTCTGCTCAATAACCTCACGGCCTATTCCTTCATCGCCCCCAACTTCATCGGCTTCTGCGTGTTCACCCTGGTGCCTATGGTGTTCGCCATCGCTCTGTCCCTGTGCAATTGGGACGGGCAGCACGCCATCCAGTTTGTGGGGCTGCAGAACTTTATCGACCTTCTGGGGGATCACGGCTTCAAAAACGCCTTTTGGAACACCATCGTCTACTGCGTGGGCACCGTGCCCCTGACTCTGGTTTGCTCTCTGGGCCTTGCCATCCTGCTCAACCAGAACGTGAAATTCCGCAACTTTTTCCGTACGGTATCCTTCTTCCCCTACGTGGCCTCGCTGGTGGCGGTGGCCGCCGTGTGGAACATGATCTTCAGCCCCAGCATGGGCCTGGTGAACATGGTGCTCTCCTCCCTGGGGGTGGAGAACCTGCCCCGGTGGGCCGCCGGCAAGGAGACCGCCATGATTACCGTCATCCTGTTCAGCGTGTGGAAAAACATGGGCTACTATATGGTGATCTATCTGGCGGGGCTCCAGGGCACCAACCCCTCTCTGGACGAGGCCGCCGAGCTGGACGGCGCCAACAAGTGGCACATCTTCTGGCACATCACCCTGCCCCAGCTGCGCCCCACCACCTTCTTTGTGACCATCACCCTGACCATCGCCTCCTTTAAGGTGTATGACCAGATGTATATGATCACCCAGGGCGGCCCTGGAGACGCCACCATGACCCTTGTGTACGACATCTACAACACCGCCTTTGTGAACACGCCCAAGTACGGGTACGCCAGCGCGGAGGCCATGGTGCTGTTCGCCATGGTGCTGATCATCACGCTGATCCAGTTCAAGGGCTCGTCCAATAACGATTAAGGGGGTGGCGGATATGGCAGAGAAGAAGCTATCCAGCAAAAAGACCAACAACACCGTCACCATGGTGGTCATCTACGCGGTGCTGATTATCGTCACCGCCCTGATGCTCATCCCCTTTGTATGGATGCTGTCCGCGTCCCTGAAGATGAACAAGGACGTGTTCACCTTCCCCATCCAGTGGATTCCCGATAACCCCCGTTGGAAGAACTACGTGGACATCTGGACTAAGATCCCCCTGCTCACCTTCGTGAAGAACAGCGCCAAGCTGACCATCATCGTTACCCTGCTCCAGCTGTTCACCTCCAGCTTCGCCGCCTACGCCTTTGCCAAAATGGACTTCAAGGGCAAGAACATGCTGTTCCTGGGCTACATCGCCACCATCGCCGTGCCCTGGCAGGCATACATGGTCCCCCAGTTCATGATGATGCGGGCGTGGCACCTGAACAACACCCACCTGGCCATCATCTGCCTGCAGGCATTCTCCGCCTTTGGCGTGTTCCTGATGAAGCAGTTCTATGAGGGCGTGCCCAGTGAGCTGTGCGAGGCCGCCCGGATCGACGGCCTGACGGAGTACGGCATCTGGTTCCGGGTGATGCTCCCCCTGTCCAAGCCCGCCCTGTCCACCCTCACCATTTTCACCTTCGTGAGCACGTGGAACGACTTTTTGGGCCCCCTGATCTACTTGACCCGGAACGAGCTGAAAACCATCCAGATCGGCCTGCGCATGTTCATCAGCCAGTACTCCGCGGAGTACGGCCTCATCATGGCCGCGTCGGTGATCGCCCTGATCCCGGTGCTCATCGTGTTCCTGTCCCTGCAAAAGTATTTTGTGCAGGGCGTTGCGTCCACCGGCCTCAAGGGGTAACATAAAACAGCACGTGGAAACTGTCGCCAAGGGGCAGGGCACTGGCCCTGTCCCTTGGTTTTTACAACGGGGTGTATATTTATGTCATACTATCACTATACGGAAAAGGATTTTTCCTCCAAGGCAGGGGCCCAGGCCGCCCTGCTGCGGCTGCTGGAGCCGCTGAAGCCCTTTTACAGCCAGGGGGGCGCGCGGGTGGAGCTGGGCGTCACCAGTGCCCACTATGAAAACGACTCCATTCCCATGGAGGCCTTTGCCCGGCCCCTGTGGGGGCTTGTCCCCTTCTGGGCGGGGGGCGGCAGCGAACCCGAGTTCGAGGAGCTCTACCGCCGGGGCTTTGAGAACGGACCCGACCCAGACCACCCCGAGTACTGGCACACCTGCCGGGATTACGACCAGAAGTTCTGCGAGATGGCGGCGGTGGCCTACGGCATCCTGTTTGCCCCGGACAAGATCTGGGCGCCCCTGTCGGAGCGGGGGAAGGACAACCTGGTGGAGTGGCTGTGGGAGATCAACCGCCACGAGTGCTGCGCCTGCAACTGGCAGTGGTTCGCCATACTCACCAACCTGGCGCTGAAATCAGTGGGCCGGCCCTATAGCCGGGAACGCATGGACTCCGGGCTCCAGATGATGGAGGACTACTACGACGGGGGCGGCTGGTACGGCGACGGGGCCGGGGGCGAAAAGGACTACTACAACCCCTTCGTCATGGTGAGCTATGGCCTGCTGTACGCCAAGTTCATGGACCGGGAGGAGCCCGAACGGTGCGCCCGGTTCCGGGAGCGGGCCCGGGCCTTCGCCCGGGACTACGTGTACTGGTTCGCCGGGGATGGGGCCTCCATCGCCTATGGGCGCTCCATGACCTACCGCTTCGCCCAGGGGGCCTTTTTCGCCGTGGCTGTGCTGACGGGGGAGGAGGTGCTCCCCCTGCCGGTGATGAAGGGCATCCTGGCCCGGCATCTGGCCTGGTGGCTGAACCAGCCCATTTACGACAACGCCGGGGTGCTCACCATCGGCTACGCCTACCCCAATCTGCAGATGTCGGAGAGCTACAACGCCCCCGGCTCCCCCTACTGGGCGCTGAAGTGCTTCGCCTTTCTGGCCCTGCCCGACGACCACCCCTTCTGGGCGGCAGAGTGCGCCCCCATGCCGGAGCTGGACGCCTGCAAATTCCTGCCCCACGCCAATATGGTCGTCCAGCGGGACGGGAACAATGTGGTGGCCCTGGTCCCTGGGCGCGCGGAGCTGGACGACCACAGCCACACGGTGGAGAAGTACAGCAAATTCGCCTACTCCAGCCGCTTCGGGTTCAGTATCTCCCGGGCCCCGTACACCCTGCCCCAGATGGCCCCGGATAGTATGCTGTGCTTCCAGGTGGGCCGCCTTTACTATGTCCGGGACACAGTGGAGCCGGAGTACCGCGTCGGCCCGGACGGCATCGAAACCTGCTGGTCGCCGGTGGACGGGGTGCGGGTGACCACCCGGATCGAGCCCACCCCCACGGGCCATATCCGCACCCATGTCATTGAGAGCGCCTATGACTGCGCGGCCTATGACTGCGGCTTTGCCGTCAACGCCGACGACCGGTTGGCCTCCGCCCGGGAGGCGGACGGCCCCCGGGCCGAGGCCCGCTGCGGCGAGGACTTCTGCGCGGTGACCTCCCTGGAGGGGGCGGGCCGGGGCGAGGTGCTCCTCCCCGACCCCAACACCAATCTGATCTTCCCCAAGACCGCCATCCCCATGGCGGTGTACCACATCCGCCGGGGCACGCGGACCATCCGCACCCGGGTGGATTATTTCGCGTGAGCGCCGCCGGACAGGGCGGCGGGTGGATGACCATCCGGTCGTGGACGGGCGTCCGTCCGGCCGACGTGTTCCGCCGGGAGGGAAGTAACGCCCCTGTGCCGGATACGGGCGCGCCCCAAAACCTCCATGTGCTGGTGCGGGGGCGGGTGAAGCTGCCGCCGGGGAAATGCGTACTGCGGCTCAGCGCCGACGACTACTACCACGCCTGGCTGGATGGAGAGTGGCTGGGCCAGGGGCCCGCTCCCTCCGGCCATGGCCGGTACTGGTATCAGGAGTATCCCGTGGAGGGGGGACGGACGGTGACGGTGGCCCTCCACCTCTACTACCAGGGGCTGGTGAACCGGGTGTGGAACAGCGGGGACGGACGGTTTGCCCTCTGGGCGGAGTTCCGTCGAGGGGAGCGGGTGGTGGCCCGGTGCGACGAAAGCTGGCGGTATCAGCTCTGTACCGCTTACTCCGGGCCGTCCACCGGCTACGACACCCAGTTTTTGGAGAACTTTGACAGCCGCCGCTGGCCCGAGGGCTGGGAGCGCCCCCAGTTCAGGGCCAGGGGCTGGGGCCGCCTGGTGCCGGCCAAATGGGCGGACTATCAACTGTCCCCCCAGCCCACCGCCAGCCTGTGGCGGGGCCGGGTGGACGCCGTATCCAGCCGTCCCGTCCCCGGCGGCGTTCTGCTGGACTTTGGGGGCGAGCGGGTGGGGGCCCTCCACGCCGCGGCCCGGGGCAGACCGGGAGACAAGCTCACCCTCCGCTTCGGGGAGGAGCTGGATGAGGCGGGCCGGGTGCGGTTTGAGCTGCGCTGTAACTGCCGCTATGAGGAGCGCTGGACCCTGGGGGAGGGGGAGAGCGTCCTCCACCCCTTCGACTACAAGGCCTTCCGCTATGTGGAGGTGCTGGGGCTGGACGCCCCCGGTGTGGAGCTGACCCAGTGCTGGGTGTGGGAGCGGCACTACCCCATGGACGGCGGGCTGTGTATCCTGTCCTGCCCCCAGGATGAGCTGGAGGACATTTTTGAGATCTGCAAGAACGCCGTGCGCTGCGGCTGCCAGGAGGGCTATCTGGACTGCCCCAGCCGGGAGAAGGGGCAGTACCTGGGGGACGCCGTCATCACCGCCCGCTCCCAGGCGTGGCTGACGGGCAAGACGGACCTGCTGCGCAAGTGCGTCGGGGACTTTATGGCCTCGGCGGAGGTATCGCCCTCCCTGCTGGCGGTGGCCCCCGGGGCCCTGCGGCAGGAGGTGGCCGATTTCTCCCTGCTCTTTCCCGCCCTGCTGCTGACGGACTACGAATTCACCGGGGACCGAGAGTTCCTGCGGCAGTGCTGGCCTGCGGTGGAGGGGATCGTCGCCCGGTTTGCCCAGTACCAGCGCCCCGACGGCCTGCTGGAGAACGTGTCCCACAGCTGGAACCTGGTGGACTGGCCGGAAAACCTCCGGGACGGCTACGATTTCCCCCTCACCCGCCCAGTGGTGGGGGAGGGGTGCCACAATGTCATCAACGCCCTGTGGTTCGGCTTCCTGCGGATGAAGGAGAAGCTGGAGCGGCTGCTGGACCTGCCCCGGACGGGGGAGTCCCGGCGGGTGGGCGCGGCCTTTTTGAACACCTTCTGGCGCTGGGAGCGCAGGCTGTTCGCCGACAGCCAGACCAGCGCCCACTGCTCCGTCCACGCCAACCTCTATCCCGCCTGCTTCGGCCTGACGCCGCCGGTGGGGGAGGAGGCCTATGAAAAGCTGCTGTGCACGCCGGGGCGGGTGTGCGGGCCCTTCCCCATGTATTTCGCCCTGCGGGGGCTGGGGCGGATGGGGCGGTATGACGCCCTGTACCGCCTGCTCACCCGGACAGACGAGTACGGCTGGCGGAACATGCTCCGGGAGGGGGCCACAACCTGTTTTGAGGTATGGGGAAAGGAGCAGAAGTGGAACACCAGCCTGTGCCATCCCTGGGCCAGCGGGGCCATCCCCCTCATCGTCGAGGAGCTGGCGGGGGTGAAGCCCGACCCGGACATGCCTGCCGGGTTCCGCTTTCAGCCCAGGCTGCCACGGAATTGGAACAGCTTCGCCCTCCAGGTCCCCTTCCGGGGGCAGCTGGTGCGGGTGGAGCAGCGGGAGTGGCGGGCCGCGCTGACGGTCCGGCCCATGAACAGGAAAGGGGAATGAATCATGCTGTATCCAAAGATGAACAGAGCCCGGATGTCCTTTGACCTGGGGGGCGTGTGGGACTTTCAGACCGCCGGGGCCGACAGCTGGCCCCAGGAGTGGGCCCAGGGCCCCCTGCCGGAGCCCATGACCATAGCGGTGCCCGCCTCCTACAACGACCAGAAGGACGACGTAAACCTGCGCTCCCACTACGGCTGGGCGGTGTACCAGCGCACCGTCAGCGTCCCGGAACAGGTAGTGGGCCAGCGGCTGTGGCTGCGCTTCGGGGCGGTGACCCACGCCGCCCAGGTGTGGCTGGACGGCCATTGCCTGGGAACGCACAAGGGGGGCTTCCTGCCCTTCGAGTTTGAGGTGACGGACTGCCTGTCCGCCGGAGAGCACCGCCTCACCGTGGCGGTGGACAACCGGGTGGACTTCTCCACCCTCCCCGTGGGCAACGAGGGCGGGATCGCCTTTTTCGGCTCGGACAACCCCGGCATCCCCTCCATCGAGCTGGCCAAGACCCGGTGCAGGCCCCAGAACCGGCCCAACTTCGACTTCTTCAACTACGCGGGCATCACCCGGCCCGTGACGCTGTACACCACGCCAAAGGACTATATCCAGGATATCTCCATCGTCACCGGCGTGGACGGTGAAAAGGGCGTGGTGGACTACACAGTGGAGGCAGTGGGCCGGGGAGAGGTGGCCGTGACCGTCCTGGACCAGGAGGGGGCGGAGGTGGCCGGCGCCCAAGGGGCCCAGGGCCGGGTCATTCTCCCCAAGGTGAGGCTGTGGAACCCCGGCGCCGCCTACCTGTACCGGCTGCGGGTAACCATGGGGGACGACGTGTATGAGCAGTCCTTCGGCGTGCGCACAGTGAAAGTGGAGGGGGACAAGTTCCTCATCAACGGCAAACCCTTCTACTTCAAGGGCTTCGGCAAGCACGAGGACTCCTTCTTCCACGGCCGGGGGCTGGACCAGTGCCTGAACGTGAAGGATGTGTCCCTCATCCGCTGGCTGGGGGCCAACTCCTTCCGCACCAGCCACTACCCCTACGCCGAGGAGATGTACGACCTGTGCGACCGGGAGGGCATCGTGGTCATCGACGAGGTCCCCGCCGTGGGCATCAACGCGGGCGGGGCCCAGAACCCCTACGAGGTCATGCGCCTCAAGGACCACCACGAGGACGTGATCCGGGATATGATAGCCCGGGACAAAAACCACCCCTGCGTGGTGATGTGGTCCATCGCCAACGAGCCGGACACGGAGCATTTTCCCCAGGCGGCCTACGACTACTTTTACCCCCTGTACCAGTTGGCCCACGCCCGCGACCCCCAAAACCGCCCCGTCACCCTGGTGTGCTGCCAGAATGACTACACCCGCGACATCATCACCCGGGCCATGGACGTGTGCTGCGTCAACCGCTACTACGGCTGGTACAACCTCAGCGGCGATTTGGACGCCGCCTGCGATGCGTTGAACACCGAGCTGGACTTCTGGGCGGGCATGGGCAAGCCGCTGATGCTCACCGAGTACGGCGCGGACACCTACCCCGGCGTCCATAACACCAATGGGGAGATGTTCAGCGAGGAGTTCCAGATGGACTATTACGCCCGGCTCAACGCCGAGCTGGACAAGCGCCCCTTCTTCATTGGAGAGCAGGTGTGGAACTTCGCCGACTTCGCCACCATCCAGGGGCCCATGCGGGTGGACGGGAACAAGAAGGGCCTGCTCACCCGGGACCGCCGCCCCAAGCTGGCCGCCCACTACTTCAGAAAGCGCTGGCATGGCATCCCCGACTTCGGCTATAAGCCCTGACCGGTTCCGGCGGCCAGGCCGCCAGGGCTTGACAGGGGGAGTACACTGTAAGCAAAGACGACTATGGGGGGTCCGCTGTGTATAACATTCTCTGCTTTGGCGATTCCAATACCTTTGGCACAAATCCCTCCGGCGGGCGCTGGCCAAGGGACCAGCGCTGGCCGGGTATCCTTCAGGAGCGCCTGGGCGGCGGGTTTTATGTCATTGAGGAGGGCCTGGGCGGGCGCACCGCCGCCGCCGAGGACTTTCTGGAGGGCGATAAAAACGGGCTGCGGCACCTGCCCGTCGCCCTCCATTCCCACCGCCCCCTGGACCTGGTCATTCTGATGCTGGGGACAAACGACCTGAAGCACCGCTTTGGACTCCTGCCCCGGGACGTTGCCGCCGGGGCGGCGCAATTGGGCCGCGTGGTGGAAGCCTATGACTACGGCCCCCAGTATCCCATCCCCCGCGTGATGCTGGTGAGCCCCATTCTCATTGGGAAGGACATAGAAAACAGCCCCTTTTCCGGGTTCTCCGCCGAGGCGGCCGGCGCCTCCGAGCGGCTTGGCCCCCTCTACCGCGCTCAGGCGGAGGCCCACGGGTGGCTGTATCTGGACGCCGCCTCCGCCGCGGGCCCCAGCGGCTTGGACCAGCTGCATCTGGAGGCCCCCGGGCACCACGCCCTGGCGGAGGCGGTGGAGGCCGTCATCCGCGGACATCTCTGAGCCGGCGCGGTCCGGCGGACCATAAGCAGCAGGGAGGAGATCTCTATGCAGGCAGAATTGAAGTGGCTGACCGACCCCACCGTGTTCCGGGTGAACCGCCTGGACGCCCATTCCGACCATTTGTGCTGCGCCTGCGCCGAAGAGGCGGAGCGGGGGGAGACCTCCCTGCGGCAGTCCCTGGACGGGCGGTGGCGCTTTGCCTGGAGCCCGAGCCCCGCTCAGCGCCCGGCGGACTTCTGGCGAGAGGGCTTTGACGACTCCTCTTTTGGATCCATCCAGGTCCCGGGGCACATGGAGCTTCAGGGCTTTGGGCAGATCCAGTATATCAACACGCTCTACCCCTGGGACGGCCACAGGTCGCTGCGGCCTCCGGAGATCGACTGGGACGACTGCCCCGTGGGCAGCTATGTCCGGGAGTTCGACCTGGACCCCGGCCTTCGGGAGAAGCGGGTCCGGGTCAGCTTCCAGGGGGCGGAGCAGGCGATTTATGTCTGGCTGAACGGCCAATTCGTGGGCTATGCCGAGGACAGCTTCACCCCCTCGGAATTCGACCTGACCCCCTATCTCCGGGAAACCGGAAACCGCCTGTGCGCGGAGGTTTACAAGCGCTCCAGCGCGGCCTGGATTGAGGACCAGGACTTCTTCCGGTTCAGCGGGCTCTTCCGCTGTGTGTATCTGGAGGCCAAACCGGACCTTCACCTGGAGGACCTGTGGCTCCAGGCGGGTCTGGAGGAGGACGGCGCCGGGGTCCTCTCCCTGCGCCTGCTTCTGGAGGGGAATGGGGGGGAGATCCGCTGCCGCCTGGACGCCCCCGATGGGGAGACGCTGCTGGACGGACCGCTGGAGCTCCGCCCGGAGGGGAAATACCTGCGCAGCCAGTTCCTTCGGCTCCCGGGCGTCCGGTCCTGGGACCACGGGCACCCGAGCCTGTACCATGTGACCCTGACCCTTTTGCGCGGGGACGGCACTATCTCCGAGGTGGTGCCCTATGACATCGGCTTCCGGCGCTTCGAGCTGAAAAACGGCTTGATGCTGCTCAACGGGGAGCGTGTCGTTTTCCACGGCGTGAACCGCCATGAGTGGAGCCCGGAGACCGGGCGCGCCATCGGGCCGGACGACATGGCGGCGGCCATCGAAACGTTCAAACGCAACAACATCAACGCCGTGCGGACCTGCCATTACCCCAACCAGACGGCCTGGTATCACCTGTGCGACCAAAACGGCATCTATATGATGGACGAGGCCAACCTGGAGAGCCACGGCTCCTGGCAGAAATTGGGGAAGATCGACCCCAGCTGGAACGTACCCGGAAGCCTGCGGTCATGGCGGGAGTGTGTGCTGGACCGGGCTCGGAGTATGTTTGAGCGGGACAAGAACCACCCGGCTGTCCTTTTCTGGTCCTGCGGCAACGAGTCCTATGCCGGAGAGGACATTCTGGCCATGGCGGAGCTTTTCCGCCGGGAGGACCCCAGCCGGCTGGTCCACTACGAGGGCGTGTTCCACTGCCGGGAATTTGACCACATTTCCGATGTGGAAAGCCGGATGTACGCCCCGCCGGGGGATGTCCGGGCGTATTTGGAGCGCCATCCAAACAAGCCCTTCCTCCTGTGCGAGTATATGCACAACATGGGCAATTCTCTGGGCGGCATGAAGAGCTATATCCGGCTGGAGGAGGAGTTTCCCCAGTTCCAGGGAGGATTTATCTGGGACTATATGGACCAGGCCCTCTGGCGCACGGACTGCCTGGGGCGGCGGGTGCTGGGCTACGGCGGGGACTTTGGAGATCGGCAGAGCGACTATGCCTTCAGCGGGAACGGGCTCGTATCCGCGGACGGAAGGTCAAAGCCAGCCATGCAGGAGGTGCGGTATTGGTATGCCTCTCCCGAAGCGCGGGCCCTCCACGACGCCGCCAACGAAAAGGCGAAGCGGACCCTGGCCCTGCCCGCCCGGAACACGAAAAAATGTCCCCTCCGGGTCACTCACGGAGACGGGGCCCTGGGCGTCCGGGGCGGGGGATTTGAGGTCTTGTTCTCCTATCCGGAGGGCGGGCCGGTCTCCCTGGTCAGCGCGGGGCGGGAGTGGCTGTGGCGCGCGCCCCGTCCGGCCTATTGGCGCTCCCCCACGGAAAACGATCTGGGCAACGGCTTTGCCGCCCGGAGCGCCGTCTGGTCGGCGGTGGACAGCTGGCAGGTGTGCGAGAAGTGGGCGGTCTTGGCCGACAGCCCGGAAAAGGTCTCCATTCGCTACACCTATACCGCCCCCGCTATGCCGGGGTTACGCACCGACGTGACCTATACGGTGGACGATACGGGCATGATGCGGGTGGAGCTCCAATACCGCGGCAAACCGGGCCGCCCGGAGCTGCCGCTGCTGGGGCTGCGGTTTTCCACCCCCGATCCGGTCAAGCAAATCCGCTGGCTGGGCTTATCCGGGGAGACCTATCCGGATCGGAAAAAGGGCGGCGTGTTTGGCTGGCACCAGGAGACGCCCCATATCCCGGCCTACCTGGTGCCCCAGGAGTGCGGCTGCCACACGGACACCCTGGCGGCGGTGCTGGACGGGAAGCTGGCGCTGGAGATGCTGCGGCCCTTGGCCTTTTCGGCCCTGCCCTGGACGCCCCAGCAGCTGGAGCAGGCCGCCCACCGGGAGGAGCTGCCCCAATCCACACGGACTGTGGTGACGGTCTGCGGCGCCATGCGTGGCGTGGGCGGCATTGACAGCTGGGGGAGCGACGTGGAGCCGGATTATCGAATCGGCTCGGACCGGGATATCTCCGTCTCTTTTTCTATCCCGCTGTAGCGCTATCGCGGGGAGAATGCTCCACGCCGACCCACGGGGACTGCGCAAAATAGTGGCGTACGCCAAAAATTGAATCAAAAAGACTGAAGCTGCCGTTGCGGGGACATCTGTTTCCACAACGGCGGTTTCCATTTCCGTTCCATGCTGAAGAGTTATATTAAACCCGGGACAATCATAAAGCATAAATACAGCGCGGTATAGCTTGCTGTCATTGGTTGAATCCGGAGAGGAGGTGCGGAATGAAACAGGACCGGCCGAGAGTGGACTACACAGTTGTTGACCCCAATACACCATGCGAAGTACGAAAAGCGCTGCAAAAAGTGATCGCTGAAAAGCTGCTTGACATAAAGTCAGACAGCTGACCAGCAAATAGCGGATCCGCCCTATATCCTTCGCGCGATGAAGCGTTCAGCTCCCTTGCGTTTTTTGCCGCCTATTGTGGAATAAGCGTGGATATAGGTTGGCTGACGAAAGGAGCGGCCAATGAGAATCGCGGCATATTGCCGTGTGTCAACTGATCGGGAGGAACAGAAGGACAGCTTAGCGCATCAAAAGGAATTTTTTCTGGAGTATGCGAAGAAAAACGGCTATGAGCTGTTCCGGCTGTACGCCGATGAGGGGATCAGCGGGACGAGCCTGAAGAAGCGCGTTGAGTTTCAGCGGCTGATGCGGGACGCCCGAATGGGCCTTTTTGAAATGGTCGTGGTAAAGGACATCTCCCGCGTTGCCCGCAACACTGTGGACTTTCTGCAAAGCATCCGGGTACTGAAATCTATTGGGGTGAATGTGATTTTTCTCACCGCCAACATGACATCGCTGGGCGACAGCGAGTTCATCTTGACGATTTTCGGCGCCATGGCCCAGGAGGAGAGCGGAAATCTGTCCAAGCGGGTCAAGTGGGGCAAGAAGGTCAATGCAAGGAAGGGCAGAGTGCCCCAACGGATTTTCGGCTATGACCGTATGGATAACTTCACCCTTCAAATCAATCCCGCGGAGGCCGAGGTGGTCCGGACGATCTTCCGTATGTACTTGAGGGAAGGCGCCGGCTGCCGGGGGATCAGCCTGGCCTTGAACGCGGAGGGGGCCAAAACAAAATTCGGCTGTGAATGGAACCCTCGCGGTGTCAGGCGCGTGTTGACAAATCCGATCTACTGCGGCCACTATGTGAACAACAAGTATGAAGTTGAGGACTTTCTGACCGGACGCCAGATACGGCTTCCGGCGGAGCGGAACTTTCACCATGACCGGCCGGACTGGGCTATCATCACAACGGATGAGTTTCTGCGCGCGCAGATTCAGATGGAGGAACGGCGTGCGAAGCACAAAACGTTTGATGGGCACAGCACGGATTCGAGGTACAGCTCAAAACACCTATTCAGCACGCTGATCAAATGCGAGCACTGTGGGAAGTCGTTTTGCAGGAGAAAGTACACCTATGTCAACACCCGGGTGTATTGGATTTGCTCCACGAACAGTCAATATACCGCCGAGCGGTGTGATAACCTCGTCAAAATTGAGGAAGCGGAGCTGCTTGCTGAGCTCCGAGCCTATTTCAGTTCACTCATTCAGGATAAAGACCGCTTTGTCCAAGGTATCCTGTCAGAGGTAAACAAGCGCCGTTCCAGCGCGCAGGACGAGATCAACGCGGAGGACGTTGAAAGGAAGCGGAAACGCCTGCTGGCTAAGAAGTCACGCTATCAGGAAATGTACGCGAACGATGTCATGACGATGGCCGAACTGAAGGCTAAGACGGCGCAGATCGACAAGGAGCTGGCCGAGTTGGACGACAGCTTGAAGCGCTTGCGGCGATCCGTTGCTGTGCGGCAGAACAGCGATAATTTGGTTGAACTGTACAAAATGGAGATCGAACGGTTCCTGACGCTGGAAACGGCGACCAACCTTGACTTGCGCCAGATTATAGACCGCATCAGTGTGAACAGGGACGGAACGGTTCGAATTATCTTGAAAAAATTAGAGGATTTGAACACACGCCCAAACCTTCCAGGTTGGTGTCAATGACAAACTCCGTGGACCCCATCATCCTGTCCATGCGCCTGTCCGACCCCTGCGAGCCGCCGGTGTGCGCCTGCGGCGACGGAGCGGAGGTGCCCGCGGGCATCGCCGGGTGCTTCCCCGGCGAGCTGAACATGGGGGGCGAGGGCCGCAGGGTGTACGTCACCCTGGGCCAGTTCTCCATCATCCGCCTGGAGCGGGACAGCCAGCTGCTCATCCCCGCCTACGACTACTGTGTGCCCAGTAAGGAGTGCACCGCCGGCGGCGGCGTTCAGGAGGACCCCTGCGCCATCTTCCGCCAGGTGCAGTTCCCCGTGGAGGAGTTCTTCCCCCCCAACACCATTACCCCGCCGGAGGGCTGCCAGGACGCCAAGAACTGCTGCGTCTGACAGCGTGCCCCGGCGCAGCCGCGCGAGCCGTGCCCGCCGCCCTGCCCGGGCGGCGGGCACGGTTCCTTAATTTTTCGTGAACGCTATTCTCTTTTCCGGCAAAACGTGGTAAAATAACGAAAATCCAGATGGGGCGCTCCGCGCCCGAAGGAGGCCCTATGATGAACTGGAACGCCCTGTATGACCGGCTGTGGGAACAGGCGCCCTCCCTGGAGCTGCGCCGGGACGAGCCCATGAGCCGCCACACCTCCTTCCAGGTGGGGGGGCCGGTGCCCATCATGGCCCTGCCCAAAAATGAGGAAGAGGTCCAGCGGGTGCTGTCCGTGGCCGTGTTGGAGTTTGGCGTCAAGCCCTTTTTCATGGGGCGGGGCACCAATCTACTGGTGAGCGATCAGGGGGCGGAGCTGCTGGTGGTCAAGGCGTTCGACGGCCTGGACCGGCTGGAGCTGCTGCCCCAGGGCGAATGGCCCGGCCGCTCCACCATTTTGGCGGGGAGCGGGGTGTCCCTGGCCCGGCTGTCCAGATTCGCCCTGGAGCACGGCCTGACCGGGCTGGAGTTTGCCCAGGGCATCCCCGGCAGTGTGGGGGGCGGCGTGTATATGAACGCCGGGGCCTACGGCGGGGAGATGAGCCAGGTGGTGTCCAGCGTATCCGCTGTGAGCTGCCCCTCTGAGGAGCTTGCGCGGGAGTACGTCAACCCACAGTTCTCCTACCGCCGCAGCCAGTTCCAGGGACAGGACGACTTTATCCTGCGGGTCTGCTTTTCCCTGGAGCCGGGGGACCCCGCCGAGATCCGCGCCAAAATGGACGACCTGGCCCGGCGCCGCCGGGAAAAGCAGCCCCTGGAATACCCCAGCGCCGGGTCCACCTTCAAGCGCCCCGCCCCCGTGGACGGCAAGCCCGTCTACGCCGCCGCCCTCATCGACCAGTGCGGGCTGAAGGGCCTGACGGTGGGCGGGGCCCAGGTGTCGGAGAAGCACGCGGGCTTCGTGGTGAACCGGGGCGGGGCCACCTGCCGCGATATCGTGGAGCTGATGGCCCAGGTGCGGGACCGGGTGCTCCGGGAGACCGGCGTGGAGCTGGAGCCGGAGGTGCGCTATCTGGGGAAGGAGGGAGAAGGGTGGAATTTTTAATTGTGTCCGGCCTGTCCGGGGCGGGCAAATCCACCGTGGTGTCCATTTTGGAGGACAGCGGCTATTTCTGCGTGGACAATCTGCCCCCGGTGCTCATTCCCAAGTTCGCCGAGGTGTGCCTGGCGGGGGCCGGGTCCTACGAGCGGGTGGCCATGGTGTGCGACATCCGGGGCGGGGAGAACTTCGACGGCCTCTTCGAGGCCATGGACGCCCTGAAGGCCATGGAGTTCCAGTACAAGGTGCTGTTCGTGGACGCCCAGGACGACGTCATCATCAAGCGCTACAAGGAGACCCGGCGCATCCACCCCCTGCTGGCGGAGATGGGCGGCCTGGCCCAGGCGGTGGAGCGGGAGCGGGCGGTGATGGCTCCGGTGCGGGCCAGGGCGGACTATATCATCAACACCACCACCCTGCCGGTGCGCAAGCTGCGGGGGCAGGTGCTGGACATGTTCGCCCCCAACCGCAAGAGCGTCAGCGAGATGAGCGTCACCGTCACCTCCTTCGGCTTTAAATACGGCCTGCCCCTGGAGGCGGACCTGGTGTTCGACGTGCGCTTCCTGCCCAACCCCTTCTACGTGGAGGAGCTTCGGCCCCAGACAGGGCTGGACCAGGGGGTGGCGGACTACGTTTTCCAAAGCCCCACCGCCCGGGAGCTGCTGGAAAAGCTGCGGGGCATGATGGACTTCCTGCTCCCCCACTTTGTGGAGGAGGGCAAGAGCGCCCTGGTGGTGGCCATCGGCTGCACCGGCGGGCGGCACCGCTCGGTGGCCGTGACCCACGCGCTCACCGAGTACATTCAATCTCTGGGCTACGCCGCCGGCGAGACCCACCGGGACATGACGAGGGCATGAGTATGACGAAAAAGAAGGGGCGCCGCGGCCCCGCCATCGCGGCCTTGGGGGGCGGGCACGGCCTGTCCGCCATCCTAAGAGGCCTGAAGCTGTACACCGACGACCTGACCGCCATCGTCACCGTGGCCGACGACGGCGGCGGCTCCGGCGTGCTCCGGGAGGATTTGGGCATGCCCCCGCCCGGCGACATCCGCAGCTGTATGGAGGCTCTGGCGGATACCGAGTCGCTGATGCAGCGGCTGCTGGCCTACCGCTACCCCGACGGGCGGCTGGCGGGGCAGGCGTTCGGCAACCTGCTGCTGGCGGCGCTGGACGGCATCTCCGACTCCTTTGACCAGGCGGTGGCCAGGATGAGCCAGGTGCTGGCCATCTCCGGGCGCATTCTGCCGGTGACGAATTCCGACGTGCAGCTGGAGGCCGTCTTTGAGAACGGCGCCAGCGTCCGGGGGGAGTCCAAGATCTTCGCCGCCAAAAAAGAGCAGAACTGCCGCATCCACCACGTGCGGCTGCTCCCCGAGCACGCCCCCGCCCTGCCTGCGGCGGTGGAGGCCATCTCCCGGGCGGAGGTGATCCTGCTGGGGCCGGGGAGCCTTTACACCAGCGTCATCCCCAACCTGCTGGTGGACGGCATCTCCGAGGCCATCCAGGACAGCGCCGCCCTGAAAATCTACGTCTGCAACATCATGACCCAGGAGGGGGAGACCGAGGGCATGACCGCCCGGGACCATGTGGCGGCGCTTTTGGGGCACGGCGGACCGGGGCTGGTGGACCTGTGCCTGTGCAACTGCGACCCGGTGGGCCCGGAGCTTTTAGAGCGCTACTCCGCCGAGGACGCCGCGCCCATGGTGGTGGACCGCCGGGAGGTGGAGCTGCTGGGGGCGGAGGTGGTGTTCCGGCCCCTGATGGACATGGAATGCGGCTATGCCCGGCACTCCGGGGTGAAGGTGGCCCAGGCGGTGCTGGAGCTCTATGAGCAGAGGGCGGACACCAAGATATTCTGAGGGGCTGCCGCGGGCAGCGGGAGGAGGGATCGACATGGCCTTTTCCGCCGACGTGAAGGGAGAGCTGTGCCGCGCTCAGATCAGCCGGAAATGCTGCGCCAGGGCGGAGGCGTATGGGGTGCTGCTGTTCTGCGGGGCCTTCCACTCCCGCCAGGCCCGGATCGTCACCGAGTGCGGGGCGCTGCGGGAGCGGCTTCCCCTGCTGTTTCGCAAGGCGTTCAAGGTGACCTTCGACCAGGCGCCCCAGCCGGGGGAGGGGAAGGGCGTGTTCCTCATTGAGGACCCGGCCAAGCTGAAGGTGATCTTCGATGCCTTCGACCTGGAGCGGGACGCCTCGGTGTCCCTGCACATCAATCTGGTCCCGCTGGAGGAGGAGCACTGCCGCGCCGCCTTCCTTCGGGGGGCGTTTTTGGCCGGAGGGTCGGTGACCGACCCCATGAAGGGCTACCATCTGGAGCTTGCCACCTCCCACTACCACGTGGGGCGGGAGCTGCCGGTGGTGCTGCGGGAGGCGGGCTTCGAGCCCAAGGAGACCCAGCGCAAGGGGAACCGGGTGGTCTATTTCAAGCAGTCCCACCACATCGAGGACTTTTTGACCTACCTGGGGGCGCCGGTGTCCGCCATGGCGGTGATGAACGCCAAGCTGGAGCGGGATCTCCAGGGCCGGGTGAACCGCCAGGTGAACTGCGACAGTGCCAACCTGGACAAGACGGTGGCGGCGGCCCGGGAGCAGCTGGCCGCCATTGAGCGCCTGCGGGAGGCGGGACGGCTGGACGCCCTGCCGGACAAGCTCCGGGAGGCGGCACGGCTGAGGATGGACAATCCCGAGCTGAATCTGGCCCAGCTGGGGGCGCTGTGCGACCCGCCGGTGAGTAAGTCGGCGTTCAACCACCGGATGCGGAAGCTCTTGGAATTAGCGGGGAACGGCGAATAGAAAGACAGAGGTGGCTATATGTCCTTCACGCATCTGCATCTGCACACGGAATACTCTCTTTTAGACGGCGCCTGCCGCATCGACCAGCTGGTACAGCGGGTCAAGGCGCTGGGCCAGACCGCCGTGGCCATCACCGACCACGGCGTCATGTACGGCGTCATCGACTTCTATAAAGCCTGTAAAGCGGCGGGGATCAAGCCTATCATCGGCTGCGAGGTCTATGTGGCCCCCCGCACCCGGTTCGACCGGGTCCATGAGCTGGACGGTTCGGCGCGGCACCTGGTGTTGCTGTGTCGGAACCAGGAGGGCTACCGCAATCTGAGCTACATGGTATCCATGGCCTTCACCGAGGGCTTTTACATCAAGCCCCGCATCGACATGGATTTGCTGAAGGAGCACCATGAGGGCCTCATCGCCCTGTCCGCCTGTCTGGCGGGGGAGATCCCCCGGCGGCTGAGAAACGGCGACTACGAGGGGGCAAAGGCCCATGCCCTGGAGATGCGGGAGCTGTTCGGCGAGGACGGCTACTACCTGGAGCTCCAGGACCACAAACTCCCCGAACAGCAGGCGGTGATCGCGGGCATTCTGCGCCTGAGCAAAGAGACCGGCATCCCCATGGTGGCCACCAACGACTGCCACTACCTGACCCGGGAGGACGCCGCCATGCAGGATGTGCTGATGTGCGTCCAGATGGGCAAGCTGGTGGAGGATACCGACCGGATGCGTTTTGAGACCCAGGAGTTCTTTGTGAAGAGCGAGGAGGAGATGCGCGCCCTCTTCCCCAACTGCCCCGAGGCCATCGACAACACCCAAAAGGTGGCGGACCTGTGCAATGTGGAGTTTGAGTTCGGCAAGTACCACCTGCCCGAGTTCAAGCTCCCGGAGGGGGAGAGGTCCGGGGACGCCTACTTCGAGAAGCTGTGCTGGCAGGGCTTCCATCGGCGCTACCCCCAGGGCGGGGAGGAGCTGGAGGACCGCCTGCGTATGGAGATGGGCGTCATCCGCCAGATGGGGTTCGTGGACTACTTCCTCATCGTGTCCGACTTCATCGGCTACGCCAAGGAGAACGGCATCCCGGTGGGTCCGGGGCGGGGGTCCGGGGCCGGGTCCATGGTGGCCTACTGCCTGCGTATCACCGACGTGGACCCCATCAGGTACGGCCTCATCTTCGAGCGGTTTTTGAATCCAGAGCGGGTGACCATGCCCGATATCGACATCGACTTCTGCATCCGGCGGCGGCAGGAGGTCATCGACTACGTGGGCCGGAAATACGGCGAGGACCACGTGGTCCAGATCGTCACCTTCGGCACCATGAAGGCCAAGGCCGCCATCCGGGACGTGGGGCGGGTTCTGAACTTCCCCTACGCCGAGGTGGACAACATCGCCAAGCAGGTGCCCTTCGACCCGAAAATGACCCTGGACAAGGCCCTGGTGCTGTCCAAGGGGTTTTCCGACCTCTACAACGGGGACGAGCGGGTGAAGGAGCTGGTGGACATGGCCCGGAAGATCGAGGGCATGCCCCGCAACGCCTCCACCCACGCCGCGGGGGTTGTGATTACCAAGCGCCCGGTGTACGAGTACGTCCCCTTGGCCACCAACGACGGCCAGCCGGTGACCCAGTACACCATGACCACCATCGAGGAGCTGGGCCTTCTCAAAATGGACTTCCTGGGCCTGCGCAACCTGACAGTGCTGGACGACGCGGTGAAAATGGTGCAAAAGGAGCTCCCCGGTTTCAAGCTGGAGGACATCCCGGACGACGACATGGCGGTGTACCAGATGCTGTCCGAGGGCAAGACCTCCGGCGTGTTCCAGATGGAGTCGGCGGGCATGACCGGAGTGGGCGTGGGCCTCAAGCCAAAGAGCATCGAGGACATCTGCGCCATCATCGCCCTGTACCGCCCCGGGCCCATGGACTCCATCCCCAGGTTTCTGGCCTGCGCCCAGGACCCCTCAAAGGTGACCTATAAGCACCCCGCCCTGGAGCCCATCCTGTCCAACACCTACGGCTGCATCGTCTACCAGGAGCAGGTCATCGAGATCTTCCGCAAGCTGGCGGGCTACTCCCTGGGCCAGGCGGACATGGTGCGACGGGCCATGAGCAAGAAAAAGGAGAAGGACGTGCAGCGGGAGCGGCAGTCTTTCATCCACGGCGACCCGGCCCGAAATATCCCCGGCTGCCAGGCCAACGGCATCCCGGGGCCGGTGGCCGAGTCCATCTACGACGAGATCAATGACTTCGCCCACTACGCCTTCAACAAATCCCACTCTCTGGCCTACGCCATCGTGGCCTATCAGACGGCCTGGTTCAAGTGCCGCCACCCCCGGGAGTACATGGCGGCCCTGCTCACCTCCGTGCTGGACTCCCAGGACAAGGTGGCGGAGTACATCGCCGAGTGCCGGGACAACGGCATCGCCCTGCTCCCCCCGGACATCAACGAGTCGGGCGCCGCCTTCACCGTGTCGGGGGAGAATATCCGCTTTGGCCTGGCGGCGCTGAAGGGGGTGGGGCTGGGCTTTACCAGCGCCGTGCTGACGGAGCGGGAGAGGGGCGGCCCCTTCCACTCCTTCCCCGAGTTTTGCGCCCGGATGTATGACGCGGACCTCAATAAGCGGGTGCTGGACAGCCTCATCCGCTCAGGCTGCTTCGACAGCCTGGGCTGCCGCCGCTCCCAGCTCGTCAAGGTGTGCGAGACGGTGGTGGACTCCATCGCCCGGGACCGGAAAAGGAACCTGGAGGGCCAGTTCGACCTGTTCGGCGGGGGCGGGGACGCCCTGTCCGTGCCCACCGTCATCCTGCCCGACATCCCGGAGTTCTCCCCTGCGGAGCTGATGGCCATGGAGAAGGAGACCACCGGGCTGTACCTGTCCGGCCACCCCATGGACCAGTACCGAGCTCAGGCCCAGAGGTACGGCGCGGCGCCCATCGCCGCGGTGATGGCGGCGGGGGAGGAGGACGGCCCCGCCCGCTATGGGGACGGTGCCAATGTCACCCTGGCGGGGGTGGTGGCGTCGGTGCGCACCAAAACCACCAAAAATAACTCCCTCATGGCCTACGTGGTGCTGGAGGACGCCACCGGCTCCATCGAGCTTTTGTGCTTCTCCCGCACGCTGACGGAGAGCGGGGCCTATCTGAAGGCGAATCTTCCCGTGGTTGTGACGGGCCGGGTGTCCGTCCGGGACGAGAAGGCCCCCCAGCTCATGGTGGACCGGGTGATCCCCCTGTCCGGGGAGCGGGAAGCCCCCCAGAGCGGGGAGCGGGTCCTGTGGGTAAAGCTGCCCGACGGCGGGGAGCCCTTTACCTGGCTGAAAAAGCTGCTCAGCATGTTCCCCGGGGAAAACCCCGCCGTGGTCTATCTGGCGGACCGGAAAAAGAAGCTCCAGACCCACTGCCTGCTCCACGACGCCCTGCTGGCGGAGCTGCGGGAGGTCCTGGGGGAGGAGAACGTGGTGCTGAAGGCAAAATAGACTGGAACATTTCCAAGGTGAATCAATGCAGAAAAGAAGAAGAGTCCAAAGTAAGATCGGCAAGCTGTTGTTCCACCGCATGGGCATTGTGGGGGTGCTTATCATCGCCCAGATCATCCTGTACGCCGTGGGGCTGGGGGTGCTGCGGGACAGCGTGTACTTCGACCGGGTGGAGTGGCTGTTCATCACGCTGTCGGTGCTGTCCGCCCTGTGGATTGTGGGCAGCAACAGCAACCCCGGCTATCAGATCGGCTGGCTCATCATTGTGCTGGGGCTGATGCCCTTCGGCTCCCTGGCCTATCTGCTGCTGGGGGGCAACCATCTGTCGGTGTTCAACCAGCGCCGCCTCAAGACCATGGAGCGGAAGATCCGCAAGAACCTGGGGGCGGAATGCGGCCGGTCCGCCTCCCTGGGGGAGCTGCTGGGGGAGGACGCGGGATGCCTGGCCCGCTACCTGGAGCAGACCACCCACTGCCCCGTCTACGGCAACACCCGCACCAAGTACTACCCTCTGGGGGACAACTGCTACGACGACATCCTGGAGGCTTTGAAGGGGGCGCAGCGCTATATCTTCATCGAGTACTTCATCATCGAGGAGGGCAAGCTGTGGAACTCGGTGCTGGATATTCTGCGGGAGAAGGCCGCCCAGGGGCTGGAGGTGCGGGTCATCTATGACGACATCGGCTCCATGGCCACCCTGCCGGGAGACTACCCCGCCCGGCTGGAAAAGCTGGGGGTCCACTGCCGGGTGTTCAACCGCTTTGTCCCTGTAGTGTCCCTGCGCCAGAACAACCGGGACCACCGGAAGTATATGATTATCGACGGCAAAACGGCCTTTACCGGCGGCATCAATATGGCGGACGAGTACATCAACGTCAAGCGCCGGTTCGGCCACTGGAAGGACTCCGCCATCCGGCTGGAGGGGGACGCGGTGTGGTCCATGACCGTGTCCTTCCTGGCCATGTGGGACTTTACCAACAGCGAGGAGGAGCACTTCACCCCCTTCCGCCCCGCCCCTGCCAAGGGGGGCACGGTGGGCTACGTCCAGCCCTACCACGACTGCCCCTGGGACAACGAGCCGGTGGGCCAGACGGTGTACCTCCAGCTCATCCACCGGGCCCGCCGGTATGTGTATATCACCACCCCCTATCTGGTCATCGACTACTCCCTGACCATGGCCCTGACCTCCGCCGCCAAGTCCGGGGTGGACGTGCGCATCATCACCCCCCATATCCCGGACAAAAAGACGGTGTTCGAGATGACCCGCTCCCACTACGAGGAGCTGCTGGAGGCCGGGGTGCAGATCTTTGAGTATGAGCCGGGCTTCATTCATTCCAAGAACTTTGTGGTGGACGACCGCTTTGCCACCGTGGGTACGGTGAATCTGGACTACCGCAGCATGTTCCTCCACTTCGAGAACGGCGTGGTGCTGTATGAGACTCCCTCCGTCCACGCCATCCGGGACGACTTCCTGGACACCCAGACCAAGAGCCTCATGGTCACCCTGGAGGACTGCCGCTCCATCTCCCTGCCCCACCGGACGCTCCGGGACCTGCTGCGGCTGTTCGCCCCCCTGCTGTAGCCCCTTGGCTTCCTGAAAATGGATAACCTGCGCCGCCTCCCGGCAAAGGGGGCGGCGCAGGCGTTTGATCCGGGACGTTTCAGGCCCTTGAAATGGGCAAACCCATTGACAAGGGGGCCGCCCACCTCCTATAATAGAAAAAGACGCCGGTGGCGGAGCACACCCGGCGCGAGGCGGCTGAGAGGGGAGAGGAGCTGACCATGGTGATGAAAAATGGACGGCGCGGCGCGCTGGCTCTGGCGGCGCTGTGGGTATTCTCTCTGGGGCTGAGCGGATGCCGGGCGGAGACGCCCCCGGCCCCCGGCCCGGTGACGGCCAGCCAGCCGGGAGGCGAGGCCGTGGCGCGGGCGGTCCGCTTTGACCGGGAGCTGGAGGGCTACAAGCCCAAAAAGAAGCAGTACAATTTCTATTTTACCTATAAGACCGTCCACCCCTGGTGGGACGCGGTGGCCCTGGGCATGGAGGACGCCGCCCGGCAGTACGAGGAGGAGCGGGGCGTGGTGATCCATTATGAGTATCTGGCCCCCAGAGTTGCCTCCGCCCAGGATCAGATCAAGCGGCTGGAGCAGGCCGCCGGGCGGGGCTTTGACGTGATCGGCGTGGACGTGGCCGACGTGGAGGCGGTGACCCCGGCCATCAACGCGCTGGTGGAGGCGGGGCACAAGGTGATGACCTTTTCCAGCTCCGACGCCTCCCGGGAGGACGGGTGCCGCCGCGTCGCCTATGTGGGCAACACCCACAATTTCCAGGATGGGGCCGACCTGACCCAGGCCCTGTGCGAGAAGCTGGAGGGCAGGGGCAAGGTGGCCGTCTTGGTGGGCACGCCGGGGGCGCCCTGCCACGAGGAGCGGGCGCTGGGCGTCAAAAGCGTCATCCAGCAGTATCCGGACATGGAGCTCGTGGAGCTGGAATATGATGGGGACAGCGTGGAACGGGCCTATGAGTACACAAGGGAGTTCCTGGAGCGCCACCCGGACCTGGCGGGCATCGTGTGCTGCAATATGAGCAACCCGGTGGGGGCGGCCCGGGCCGTGGTGGAGGCGGAGCGCCAGGACCAGGTGGTCATCGTGGGCATGGACCACGACGCGGAGGCCCTGGGCTATCTTCGGGACGGGGCCATCTATGCCCTGGGGGTCCAGGACTGCTACTCCATCGGCTTTGACACCGTCCAGGTGGCGGTGAAGATCGCGGACGGCCTGCTCCCCGGAGAGGCCTACCCGGAAAAAACAGAGGAGACAACGACGATTATCTATCAGGACGGCGCGGCGGCCATGCTGCGCGCCCTGTACGGCGTGATCGGCTGAGAATGGCGGGAAGGGAAAACATGGACCAGTCACAGCGCAGCGGCATTGACAAAAAGCAGAGGCAGCAGACCGTGGTTTCCGCCCTGTGGGGCGGGCTGATTGTCGCGGCCATTCTGCTTATCACCACGGTGTGGGTGACCACCAGCGCCCAGACCAGCACCAGCCAGGCGGTGGCCCGGGTCAGCGAGTTTTATCTGGAGGAGCTGGCCGGCCGCCGCGCCCAGGTGGTGGCGGAGGAGCTGAAGAACAACTTCGCCTACATGGACCGGGCGCTGTCGGTGATGGAGAGCTCCGACCTGGAGTCCCAGGAGGCCCTGCGGCGGTTTTTGGGCAAGGTGAAGCGGCTGTACGGGGTGGACAAATTCGCCCTGGTGGACCAGCGCGGTGTGGTGTATACCCGGAACAGCACCACCTCCGGGCTGAGCCGCTATCCCTTCCTGGCCCAGGAGGTGGCCGAGCCGGTCATCAGCGTGTCCAACCTCTATGGGGCCAAGAAGCAGGTGGTCCTGGTCATCCCCGTGGAGGGGATGGTGTTTCAGGGCTCCCGGATCGAGGCGTGCTTTATCCAGCTCAACATTGACCAGATGATCAGCTCCCTCACCCTTCAGACCGCCGGCAACGAGACCTACTGCAACCTGTACCACCGCAGCGGCGAGAGCCTGACCAGCGAGAGCCTGGACCCCTTTACCAGGGGCGGGAATCTGCTGGAGACCCTGAAGGGCGCGGTGATGGAGGGGGACTACAGCTATGACGGCCTGCTCCAGGATTTCCAGAACGGCGCCCGGGGCCAGATTTCCTTTCGCTATCAGGACGCGCGCCAGGACCTGTGCTACATCCCTGTGGAGGGGACGGACTGGATGCTCACCATCCTCATCCGGGACAACGTCATCAGTGAGCAGATCAGCTCCATCAGCTCGGGGATGATGCGCCGGAGCGTGGTCCAGATTGTGGCCACGGTGATCGCCATGCTGGGGGTGTTTATCGCCCTCATCGCCCAGTCCCGGCGCCATGCCCGCATCCTCCTGGAGCAGGAGAAGGCGGACGGCGCCCGCATCCGGGCCGCCTACGACCAGGTGGAGCGGGAGCGGGAGGCCATGGGCATGATCCACGCCGCCATGGGCTCGGGCCAGTGGAGCATGGAGTTTGACGAGGACGCCAACATGGTGTCGTGCGCCTGGTCGGACGTATTCCGGAACATGCTGGGCTACGAGAGCGAGGAGGACTTCCCCAATCTGCTGGAGTCCTGGTCCGAGCTGCTCCACGACGAGGACCGGGACCGGGTGCTGGGGGCCTACTGGGACGCCGTGCGGGACTACACCGGCGGCACGATCTACGATGTGGAGTACCGATTGCTGACCAGGCATGCCGGATGGCGGTGGTTCCATGCCGCCGGGCGGCTGTCCCGGCGGGACGACGGCTCTCCCATCACCTTTGTGGGCCTGTTCATGGACGTGGACGACGCCAGGCGGATGGCCCAGCGGATGGAGCGGCAGAAGATGGACCTCCAGGACGCTCTGGCCGCCGCCCAGCACGCCAATCGGGCCAAGACCACCTTCCTGAACAACATGTCCCACGACATCCGCACCCCCATGAACGCCATCATCGGCTTCACCTCCCTGGCCGCCGCCCATATCGACAACACCGAGCAGGTCCAGGACTACTTAGCCAAAATCACCACCTCCAGCAACCATCTGCTCAGCCTCATCAACGACGTGCTGGACATGAGCCGCATCGAGAGCGGCAAGATGAAGATTGAGGAGAAGGAGACCTCCCTGCCCGAGGTCATGCACGATCTGAAAACCATCATTCAGTCGGACATCACCGCCAAGCAGCTGGAGTTCTACATCGACACGGCGGACGTGGTGAATGAGAACGTGCTGTGCGACAAGCTGCGCCTCAACCAGGTGCTGCTTAACCTGCTGAGCAACGCCATGAAGTTTACCATGCCCGGGGGCATCGTCAGCGTCCGGGTGATCCAGAAGGGGGCGGCGCTGGAGGGCAGGGCGTCCTATGAGTTCCAGGTGAAGGACACCGGCATCGGCATGAGCCCCGAGTTCCTGGCCCACGTGTTCGATCCCTTCGAGCGGGAGCGGACCAGCACCGTCAGCGGCATCCAGGGCACGGGGCTGGGCATGGCCATCACCAAAAATATCGTGGATATGATGGGCGGCGCCATCACCGTGGCCAGCGAGGAGGGGAAGGGGACCACCTTCACGGTGTCCCTGGAGTTCAAGACCTGCTCCGGTCCGGTGCGGCAGGAGGAGATCCCCCAGCTCAAGGGGCTGCGGGCCCTGGTGGCCGACGACGACTTCAACACCTGCTCCAGCGTCACCAAAATGCTGTCCACTGTGGGAATGCGCCCGGATTGGACTACCTCGGGCAAGGAGGCGGTGCTGCGCGCCAAGCTGGCCTGGGAACAGGGGGACGAGTACGCCGCGTTTATCATCGACTGGCTCATGCCGGACATGAACGGGGTGGAGGTGGTGCGGCGCATCCGGGCCATCATCGGGGAGGAGACGCCCATCATCATCCTCACCGCCTACGACTGGTCGGACATCGAGGAGGAGGCTAGGAGCGCGGGGGTGACCGCCTTCTGCTCTAAGCCCATCTTTCTGTCTGAGCTGCGGGAGCTGCTGGAGGCCCCCTTCCACACACGGCAGGATGTGGCGGCGGAGACGCCCGTCTCCTTTGAGGGAAAGAAAATCCTCCTGGTGGAGGACAACGAGCTGAACCAGGAGATCGCCGTGGAGATCCTCCGGGAGGCCGGCTTTGTGGTGGAGGTGGCGGACGACGGCGAGACCGCGGTGGAACGGATGGAACAGGCCGCGCCGGGGCAATATGACCTGATCCTGATGGATATCCAAATGCCCATTATGAACGGCTATGAGGCCACCAAGAGGATCAGGGAGCTGGCCGACCCCAAGATCGCGGGCATCCCCATCATTGCCATGACGGCCAACGCCTTTGACGAGGACCGCCGGGCGGCGTTGGAGGCGGGAATGAACGGGCACATCGCCAAGCCGATCGATATCCCCAAGCTGATGGAGCTGCTGCAGGACCTGCTGGCCTAGGCGGGCTTTGAACAGCTTCGTCATCTCGCGCATGGAGGAATAGCTCTGCCTCACGCGAATCAGAAAATCCGTGTTGAGCTTTTCCAGGACATGGGTGATGATGCTATAGCTATCAAAGCCCCTGTCCGCGATAATCAGCGCCCCGATTTTATCCTTTTGAGCGCGGCGCTGAGTGACGGTGGACGCGGAGAACCGCATAATCCAACGATATGCGGATTAGGTATGCAAATGTCATGGAGAGCCAGCTTTTCGGTGAGCATTCACCGGGCAAAAAGCACACCCCCGCCGTTAAGGGCCAGGCCGTGGAAATGCGGCCTTTAGCGGCGGGGGTTGGGGCTTAACTTAATGACATTGGCTGGACGGCTTGACATTTTCGCTGAAATAGGGTATCTTATTAGGCGGATACGCGGCGGTATCGAAGTGGTTGTAACGAGCTTGACTCGAAATCGTGTGGGTCAGGCGCTCAGGTAACGGCGGAAAGCGTTGGTATCACTGGGTTTCTTGAAATATCTACGCTTTTCAACGGCTCCATATCTACGGATTTTCTACGTTTTCTACACGGGCCCCGTTCACGGCGGTGGGCGGGCAAACCGTTGGAAATACACGATGCAGCGGTATCGAAGTGGTTATAACGGCCCTGACTCGAAATCAGGTGTACCAGCAATGGTACCGTGGGTTCGAATCCCACCCGCTGCGCCATATTAAGATGTCACGTTTGATATAAAAATTATCTGCCGTGACGTGAAGAAAGCCCCTGTTTACAGGGGCTTTCTTCTATTTTTTGATAAAATGTACTGATATGGATAAGGCACAAAGAGCTAAAATGATAGCCTGCGCTATTTGAGAACATGGGCTGGTCTTACACGGTTCACCAACTTGCACCATGTTCATTTTATGTTGGCACACTCTACGATAAGCTCTATCATTTTACGTGTGCAGGATGCCTATATCTGCCCAACGGGGAAACAGCTGCGGCTGAATACCCTGCATCGGAGCGCCAGCGGGCTGTACTGGCTCTATCAGGCAGATAAGCAGGACTGCCAAAGCTGCCCGCTGCGGGAAAAGTGTTTGAGCGAGAATGACAGACGAGGCGCCCGGAAACTGGAGCACAGCTATTTCGCTCCGGAGCGGCAACGGCATCTGACTCACAGATATGATGCTAATTATTAAGAGTGCACTCAAAAAGCGGCAGATCTGGTGCGAGGGCACGTTTGCCATCCAGAAATGGAGTCACAATTTAACACGTGTCTTACGACGGGGATTAGAGGCGGCGGAGGACCACTGCCTCCTTTCCGCCACGGCCTTGAACCTCAAAAGGATGATAAAATGGTTGAGATGACGCCATGGGGCGTCTTTTTTCTTGCCTGTAAGCCCCCATATATTAAAAAACCGCTACTTTGTCAACAGCCCCAGAATGAGATATAGTGTCAGGGACAGACCCGGATGGTGTGGAATCAGGGAGAGGACAGACACAGGCTCTGGCGATATGGGGCTATGTTCAATCGTTATTTCTGGTGCTGGTGCAGGCTCAGAGTACAGGCAAAGTTTCAAGTTCTCCAGAAAAAGTTGTGTAAAAGCAGACAAGCAATCGTCTAGGGAACAGGAGTAAATCAAGGGGTTGCCAAGACAGGGCGCAGCCCAGTTTAACCGGGCTTACCCACCTGTGTTCCGGGATGAGGGACGGTATGCACACGAAGTGTGAATGCCGCCTCTCGTCCCGGAAACACTATGGTCAGGCCGGGTTCAGGCGGTCTGACGGTCCTGGAACATGAGCTGGAGTTGAGCCAAAACCATGTCCCAATTTCGGCATCTGGCGGTCCAGTGCTCGACAATTTTCCTGCTGGCCAGGTAGAGCATCTTTCGCAGGGAATCATCATTGGTAAAGCTGGGCTTGTTCTTGGTAATCTGGAGGAACTGGCGGTTGAGGCCCTCAATGATATTGGTCGTGTATATGATTTTCCGAATCTCAGGAGGATATGCGAAAAAGGTACTCAAAATATCCCAATTATCCTCCCAGCTTTTCACACAGGCGGGGTACTGCTTCCCCCATTTTTCTTTGAACGTCATCAGGTTCTCCAGCGCTTCATCCTCTGTGACAGCGGTATAGACTCTCTTCAAATCAGCCATCAGCGGCTTGATATCCTTATAGCTTACAAAACGGGTGGAAGAGCGGATCTGATGGACGATGCACCGCTGCACCTGACTGTGGGAATACACCGCCTCCAAAGGCCGATTCTGCCATGCCGTTACCTCTGGCATAATCTTTTCGCTGATCTTACTTACCAGCTCCGGCGAGATGTCCACATCGTACAGACTCTTGATCTGCTCTGAGATGTCCCGCTGGCTCATCCCGCAAGCATATAGTCCCAGAATCTTCTCCTCCATCCCGTCCGGGTTCCGGCGGTACTTGCCTATGATCTGCGGTTCATACTCTCCGTTCCGATCCCGGGGAACCTTTACTTCCACCACTCCCAATTGTGTTTTTACCGTCTTTTTCGAGTGCCCGTTGCGATAATTCGCGGCTTGTTTTCGACAACCGTTTCCGACGTGCGCTGACTTTTTTCGTACCCAAGCTCCGTATCCAGTTCGCTTTCCATCACCTGCTGCAATACATCCCGGAACATCTCCTTCATCGCGTCCATGATCTCTGTGGTGCTGTTGAATTTTTGGCTGTCTACATATGCTTTCAGCATTTCCTTCGGTGTCTGTTCCATTATAATACATCCTTTCAATCAAGTTTATTTCCTGCTCCGATCCTTGACTGAAAGGATGTCTTTTATTCTCTTTTACACATACTTTTCGGGGCGCTCAAGGTTTCTCTTCTTCTGTAAGTTCAATGTAAAAAAATACCCTGCCGTCAGGTTCGCATTTGCGGTACCCCTCCCCTTTCAGATAATGCGGGATGGGGTATGTTAAGTGCGTGATCTTAGAAACGGTTTTATCATCACCTATATACCCTAATTTGTACCCTAATTTCTCATTATTTCCCTTCATTATTTTCTGCAATTTTTCAGCTACTTTTTATAATTTGATCTTCTTTATTTGATAGGCTTCCATTAATATCTGCCCAACACATATCGTAGGAACTACGCATGACTTCAAGATTTGCCTTTTTGGATGCGAACTACGATCCATGCGCCAATAGCAGAAGGAAGTATGCCTGTCATAACGGCGGGAATCGGGCTCACAATAAGAAGCGCCAAATCTGATAATTTGAAATCGTTTGTAATCAGGGGGAAAAGTGCTTCTACGGCGAAAAGTGCTACAAATCCTAAGGTGTAAACGCCCAGAATCGTCACAAAGGCTTCCCTCCATTTTTTCACGCTCCGCTTATACGCAACCACCGAGCCCACAGCGGCCAGCAGGATGCCGACCAGTGTACTAGGGCTGAACAGGACAGTAGGATAGAGCCAATATAGGATGCCGACGATTGTCAAAAACAACACCGCGAGAATTACAAATGGATTTCCCCCGCCGCTGTCCTTATCGTTGCCATCAAGGGATCTCGCTTCGGGCTGCACACGTCTTTCTGCAACATCCCGTTTTATATATCCCGAGGGCGTTGAAAACAGGCTATTATACTCCTCGTAGGTGTAAACCTTCCCATCTTTGATATATAAAATAGGAAACGCACCAAATATTCTGTTGCTATCCGGTTCCGAGTATACTTTTTTTATACCACCATCCTCCCGGATATAGCCAATTGGCACTGAGAACATGCTGTTGTAATCTTTCCCGTACACTTCTCCCTTTGCGTCATCAATTTTTCCGATGGGAACACGTCCAAATTTGTTATAATCAGTTCCGCTGTAAATGAATCCATCGTCATCAATGACCAACTCTGGATATCCACGAAAAATGGATACCCAACTCTCAGGGGTATAAATTCGTATCATAATAAATCTCCATCGTCAGTTGTGTAATCTTACGGCTTTGATGTAACAAGGTAGTTTTTATAAGAGTATCCGCTCACACCGTTGTATTCTACCCAGAGCCAATTTCCAGACGATCTGCCTGGATAGACCTTGACCTGACCGCCATGAGGGATGCGCCCAATCTGGCTGCCCGCGGACACTTTGCTGTTGATGGCCAAATGCTGTGATCCAGTGGGAACGTTAGCGTATGCGTAGTACCAATTGCCGGAGGACTGCGTTCTAAACGACGCTACCGAACCATTCACAGTCTTTCCGTCCACCACTGCATAGCAATAGTAATAATATGTGGTATCCGGCTGCAGGGGCCGCCCGTATTTTTCCGTACCATACCACATAGACAGGGACCCGGTTCTGTTGTTCACGGTGTCTTTCCCCAGCAGTGTCATATTGGAGGCGCTGGTGCCAAGGTATGCGCCAGTCTCCTGGATATGGGCGTTTCCCAAGGTGCTGACAGAGCCATGAAGCTGGGCGGAAGATATTGTGACGTTGGTAGCTCCGGTGGATTTCACGGTGGCAGAGGGCTGGCTGTTGACATTGGAGGCGTCCAACGTCCGGAATGTGCATATATCACCATAATAAGTGGTATTTCCCGCTTGGGCATAAGCCTGGTAATAGTAGGTGGTGCCCGCGGTCAAAGGCTGGCCGTATTTTGCGGTGCTGTAGTAAAAGGAGGTTCCGTAGGTGTTGATGGTGTCCGAGCCCAGCTTTTGCATATTGGTCCGGGATGTTCCCAGGAACACGCCGCATTCGTTGACCTTGACACCAGAGGCGGACACACTCCCCCGCAGCACGGCACTGGTCTGGGTGATGGTATCTGCGGCCCCGGTGGTGACAGCGCAGGAGGCGGTGTTGACAGTTCCCGTTCCACCGGTGCCGGAGTGCTGGTGCGGGTACACCGCAGCAGCTGAGGTCCTGCCAGTGATGTAGCCCCGGGCAGCATATTCGCAGTATGGGTCGTGACCGGACCACTCAAAGTGCAGGTGATAGCCCGTGGCGGTGCCGGTCATGCCCACGTAGCCCAAAACGGCGCCCGCCCTGATGGACGTGCCCACCCGCAGGCTGGACTGCTCCCTCATATGGCCGTAGTAAGAATAGGTGCCGTCGCTGTGCTGGAGCACCAGGTAATATCCCCCGCCGCTGCCATAGGTGTTGGTGAGGACCACGCCGTCGGCCACGGCATAGATAGGCGTTCCCCGCGGGGCGGGGATGTCCGCCAGGCAGTAGGGGTCATAGGCGGCGCTGCGCATGGGGCCGTAGGTGTATAGATAGGATGAATGCCGGGCACCCCCCGAGTAATTGGACAGGGCGGACACCGTATAGGTGGACGTGGTGGGGAGGGGGAAGCCAGTCACGCTGGCGGCGTCCGCCCGTACGGGCAGGGCCGCGGCCAGCAGGACGATTGCCAGGGCCAGGGAAACGAATGAACTCTTTTTCATGTTTCTGCACTCCTTCTCAGTTGATGGCGGATGTTATTCCTGTTTCTCATTGCAGGAATAACATACCACGCGGGGGGGCTGAGATGGAGCGATTTCCGACAAACGGCATTGCTCATCGGATGAACGGCACAAATTTCCGTTGGCGTCGGCTCATGCCGGGGAAAAGCGTTCAAATACTTTCAGGCCGGACTGCTCCGGTGCAGCGGAGTCCTGGGCGGTGGACTGCGGGCTGGGCTGGTCCGGGGAGGGGAAGATGACGTTGTCTGGCTGGGTCTGCTGGCAGGCGCACAGGAGGACCAGGAGCACCGCCGACAGGTAGATCAAGCTCTTTGGCATCAGATGTTTCATCTGTTCATCTCCTTCAGTGGTTTCCTGCGCTCTGTCACCGATAGCGGTACAGGGTCTGCGTCTCCACTTTGACCGTGTCGCTGGACTGAATTGGGGTGTCCTGCCAGGCGGACCAGTCGCTCCATTGATAGAAATAGTAGGTCGTACTATAGACTTTTCGCCTGATTCTGGATTCAATCATCCACCCATCTTCCATCTTCCGCGATTCAACCTGTGAATCAGCACTAACATGAGAGTAGATTACGTTTTCTTGCCATTCACTCCAAGGTCCCCAACCTTCATCTACGGTACGTGTATCGTACAGCGTCCAACCGGAAAGGCTTGATTGCGTGGACGTGGTGGTCTGCTTGGTGCTGGAACGATACTGCGTCTTTGTCTCTACTGTGAAGCCCGATTTTTCCGGGAGTCTGGTGGTGCTCCAATCGGTGCTTACCACAGACACGGAGCAGGCGCTGGAATAGCTCCTCCCGCCGGCGGCAATCTCTGCGGTAATGGTGGCCGTCCCTGCCCCCACCGCCGTCACCCCTCCGCTGCCGCTGACGGTGGCCACACTGGTGTTGCTGCTGCGCCAGGACACAGACTGCCCGCTGGGGGTGGTGCTGGCGCTCAAGCTGGCGGTGCCGCCCACCGTCAGGGACAGGCTGGACCTGGAAAGCTGTATACCGGGCGCGGTCACAGTGACCTGGGAGGAGGCGGAATAAGACCTGCCGTTGGAAAGGTTCACGCGCGCCGTGATGGTAGTGCTGCCGGAAGAGACTGCGGAAACCCGGCCGCCGCTGACTGTGGCGACGCCGCTGTTGCTGCTTTCCCAGCTGACCGATGCCCCGGAAGGCGCGCCGTAAACAGACAGGGTCCGGCTCTCCCCAGCATACAAGCTGATATAACTCTCACTGATTGAGATGCTGTAATCTTGTACATTTACCGTGCAGGACGCCGTCTTGCCTTCACTGGACACCGTGATCGTAGCGCTGCCGCTGCCCACCGCGGAAACGCGGCCATCATAGACTGTGGCCACGCCAGGGCTGCTGCTGCTCCAGGAGTAGGACCCATTGCCACCGCTGACATATAGGTTGGCGCTGTCGCCCACGTAAAGGCTGAGAGAACCGCGGTCCAGCGTGACCGGGGCATTGGGTCTGGCGGTCGGCTCAGGCCTGGTGGTCGGCTCACTGGGTGCGGCGCTCTGTCCCCCGACAGCCGCCGATGGCACAGGTTCCGCAGAAGCCCCCAGTTCCTCCGAGGGCAGCGTAGCCGGGTCCGGCCCCATGCTGACATACAGCGTCACCGCATCCCCCTCCGCCAGCGGCTCTCCCTGGCCGGGGCTGCTGCGGATCACGATGCCCTGCGCAATACCGTCATGATACTCCCGCTCCACCGCCACCACCGCGCCCAGCCGGGACAATATGCTGGCCGCCTGGCTGTCGGTGTAGTAGGCCACGTCGGGCATGGTGCCGTCCTCCACCACCGGGTCCGCTGCGGCGCTGATGTACAGCTCCACGCTGGTGGCCTTCTCCACGATCTCTCCGGCGCCCACGCTTTGCCGCAGCACCATGTCGGCGGGGATGGTATCGGAGGTCTCCCGACCGCCGATCATGGCCGTCAGCTCCCGCTCCTCCAGCCTGCTCTGGGCCGTCTCCACGGAGCAGTTGACCACGCTGGGCACCCGGGTCATGTTCTCCCCCAGCGTCAACGCGGTGATGAGGTTGTTGTCAAAGCCGATGCGCCCGGTGAGCAGCAGCGCCAGCAGCACCGCCGCGGCCGCTCCGGACACCGGCAGCACGATCTTCGCCCACAGCGGCCACTTGACCAGGTCGATGGCCTTGATCTTTCCCATTACCCGCTGCACCTGGGTTTTGGAGGTCAGCTGCGACAAAAACGCCTCCGCCGTGGGGGTGCGGTCCTCAATGCGCACATTCATCCCGTTCAGAATGGCGTTTTCCAGGTTTTTACTGAGCCTACAGTGCTTGGAGGGCGGGGTGAGCGTGTCCTTTTTCCTGGTCTCCAGAAGGGCGCGCCGCTCCAGGGCGTCCGGCGGGGTGACGCCGGTCACCATGCGGTACAGCACCGCGCTCAGGGCATAGACGTCCGTGTGGGGCCCCTGGTCGCCCCGGCTGCGGTACTGCTCCTCCGGGGAATAGCCCGGCTTGATGATGACGGTCAGGCTGCGGCTGTGGGAGGTGGTGGCGTAGCGTGCGGCGCCGAAGTCAATGAGCTTGACCTGTCCGTCCCTGGTAATCATGATATTGTCCGGCGCAATGTCCCGGTGGATGATCCCCGCCTGGTGGACCGCCTGGAGGGACTGGATCACCGGCGTGAGCATCTCCACCGCCCGGTCTGCCGGGAGCCTCTTCTCCCGCTCCAACAGGGCGGTGAGGGTTTCACCGTCCAGATATTCCATGATGATATAGGCGGTGTTGTTGGCCTCAAAGCTATCGTAGACCCGTACAATGCCCGGCTCGCTTTGGAACCGGACCAGCCGCTTTGCCTCGTCGATAAATTTGGTCATGCCGTCGGCGAACTGCTCCGCCTTATTGCCGCCGAAAATGGTGATGTGGGACTGCCCCACAGCCCGGGTGGCAAACTCGCTGGGCAGATACTCCTTGATGGCCACGCGCTGCTGGAGCACGTTGTCCCAGCCGATATAGGTCACGCCAAAGCCGCCGTACCCGATGACCCGCCCGATCAGATACCGTCCTGTCAGGACGGTCCCAGGCTGCATATGCAGGGAGCTCTCCGCCCGAGTCCCGGCGATATATCCGCAGTGGGGGCAGCGTCCGGACTCCTGCCCATCCTCGAGCTGGGCCATACAGCCGAAACAATACGTCATCCCGTCTCTCTCCTATCTTCGTTCATATGCCAGGGTGGTCACTGCCCCAGCGACTCGGCCAGCCGCTGCAAAAAGACCGCCAGCCGCGCTCTGGAGACCGTATCCTTGACGCCCAGATTCTCCCCTGCCCGGGTAGTGAATACGCCGTGGTCCAAATTCCATTTGATGGCCTGGGCCGCCCAGGACGACGCGCTTCCCCCATCCGCATAGGCGGACAGATCCCCGTCGGAGGCGGCGTCCGCCCCGCGGTGGACCGCATAGCGGTACATCAGGACCGCTAGAGTCTCTGTTTCAATGGGGTCCTCTCCGTGGAACAGTCCGTCGTCGCTGGCGGAGACGATCCCGGTGCCGTGGGCCCAGGCGGCGGCGTCTCCCAGCTCCGTGCCGGGTCCCACGTCGGTGAAGGGCGCTTGTCCGCCGCCGGACGAACCGGCCATCCGGTACAGGGAGACCACCACCGTGGCTTTGCTGGCCAGGCGGTCGGGGGCAAAGGTGTGCTCATCGATTCCGCTCAGGATGCCCTGGTTGTACAGGTCGCAGACCGCCTCCGTGTACCACTCAGCTGCTGGGACATCCGTGAAGGGGATGGGAACCGGCTCCTTCGAGTTATCCGGTGCAAAGAGGACCGGTTCGCGCCCCTGGCCCGGCGGGGCAAGCGGACGCTCCAGATAATCCGCAACAGGCCGCAGTTCTTCGTAAACATCAATAAATTCCGCCAGGGAGGACTTTGAAAGTGGCAGATCCGGGCTGGCGTTCTGAATATGCAAATGATCCTGGGCAAAACTGCTGTTTAGGTAGGAGGTCAGAGCCACCGCGGATGTTACGGCCGCCTGGTCGCCCTCCGACACGCTCCAGGTGGTACCGTATCGGTATGTAGCCTGAGATCTGCCGGGCATGACCAGAACGTATTCGCCGGGCAGGGCCGCCTGAACGGTAAAGTAGTCGGAGGAATCCCCCAGATAGACGAGGGATTCACGTGCCAGGAAATTCTCCAAAGCCGTTTCGGCGGCAGTGCCGGACACCTCGGGGCCATAAATGGCGGTATACAGCTCAATGGCGGAAGCCTTGACCTCGAACCGTCCGTCAGCCTCCTCACAGGCCTTTGAGATGTCCATGAGAGATGCTGGAGTGTCTGTGAGCTCCACCACCCTGTTTACATAGATCACAGGGACAACGATCCCGGTGGGATATTGGGATCCTCTTCCCGGCCGTGCGGTGTAATAAGAGCTTTCCTCCAATTTGCCCAGCTCTTCAGAAAGGGAAACCGCCGGTGGATCCTCCAACCCAGTGGATTCAAAAATGGCCGGGGCCTGGTCGGTCTCAATCGCTTTATCAAGGTTAGATCGGTAGCTTTCGCTGTCGACAGGCCGCAGCTCCACTTCAACGTTGCCGTATTCCTGGGTGAAGGCGTCGATGATGGCGTCCAGCGCGGCGGCCTTAGCGCGGTCGGCGGTCTCGTCCCCCGTCTGGATATACCACATCTGGAGATGCGCGTCGGGCAGACCGGCCGACGCCTTCTGCCGGTTCAGCAGGAACACAAATGAGCCGATGGCGCCCCCCACCAGCAGCAGCGCGGCCAAAATACCCATGGTCCTGCGGCGCCTGCGCTTTGCCCGCTCCTTTTTGACGGAGACCACTTTTTTCCCGCTGGTCAGCGCCACCTGGAAGGCCTCCACCGTGGGGAAGCGGTATTGCTGCTCCAGGGCCATAGCCCGCATAATGGCGTTGCTGATGTTGGTGGGGATATTGCTGTCGATGGCGGCTGGCTCCCGCAGCGTGTCCTCGATTTTTCGGTTGGTGGACTCCTCCGGCCGCACCCCCGTCATGGCGTAATACAGCGTCGCGCCCAGGGCGTAGATGTCGGTGCGGGGGTCCTGGCGGTTGACCTTGTCGTACTGCTCAGGCGGGGCAAAGCCGGGCTTGACCACCACTGTGACCCGGTTTTCCACCCCTGCGGAAAACCGGGCGGCGCCGAAGTCAAACAGCTTGACGGTCCCATTGCTGCAGAGCATGATATTGTCGGGGCTGACGTCCCGGTGCAGGATGTTCTCCGTGTGGAGGGCCTTCAGCGCCGTGCACACGCTGGAGGCAATATTGACGCAGTAGTCATAGGGGAGCGGGACGTTCTGCTGCTGCAAGACCTGGCTCAGGGTCTTGCCGTCCAGATACTCCATCACAATGTAAGCGGTGTTGTTGGCCTCAAAAAAGTCAAAGACGTTGACGATGTTTTTGTGGGTGCTGAACCTGGCCATGTTCCGGGCCTCCTCCAGGAAGCGGGTCTTGCCGTAGACAAACTCCCGCTCCCGCCTGGTGGCGGCCAGAATGACCTTGGCGTCCCCGGGCTGGCGGTTGACCAGGCCGCTGGGGTAATACTCCTTGACGGCCAGCATCGTGCCCAGCTTCTGGTCCCACGCCTTATAGGTGATGCCAAAGCCGCCCAGCCCCAGCATTTCACCGATCAGATAACGGCCCGCGATGACAGAGCCGGGGAGCAGGCAGAACGCCTCCGCCGGCTGGTCCCCCGGCGCATATCCGCAATATGGGCACAGGCCCAGTTCCTCGTCATATTCCTGGAAGCAGCTTCCACATCTCGTCAACATAGCTCAGACCATTCCTTTTTTCAGATATTCATCCCAGGTAAACCGCTCCCCGCACAGGGGGAGAAACAGGAATTCCGCGCTGCCAAGCTCAATCTTGTCATAGGCGTGGAGTTCCGCGTGGTCGAACAAAAGGCTGCCGTTGTGATAGATCAGGCCGTCGCCCCGGCCGGATTGCAGGAAAAAAACGCGCTGCTTGGGCTCGTAGATGATGATGGCGTGGGAATCCCGGGAGATGGACGGGTCCTCCGGCAAATGCACATCCATGCCCGGCGCACGGCCCACCCGGTTGCGCCCGGTCTTGCAGGGGAAGGCCCGTCCCGCATAGATGCCCTTGAGGCAGACGAGCCAGCCCACAGGGGGCTCCACGTCGTCAAACTCGTAATATGCCACGGTTTTGGGCAGGGCGCTGATGCTCTGGGAGGCGGTGGCCTCTATAGCCGTGCTCAGCGACGCCGCAGGCGGTTTCGGCTCTGCACGAGGCGCACTGTCCTCCGGCATCCGACCGGCGCGGGAGCGAAAGTCCGCCTCAGAGGGGCGCGGTTTTTCCGCTTTTGATGGCGGCTCCCAATCAGGGCGGGGGTCTGCGGCTACGGGCTGGAATGTCCGGAAGGCACCCGGCGCAGGACGAGGCGCGGCGTTCGGGGCATCGGGCAGGGCATTGCCCGCAGGAGCGGCTCCGGCGCCGGGTGCGGCGGGCCGGTCCATTCCCGCCGGGGTCAGCAGCGGCGTAGTGTGGACGGAGGGGGGGACAGCCTCAGGCTCCCGTTCGGGAACCGCAGTTGCCGACGCCGCACCGCATATGGGACAGGTGGAAAAACGGTCCGCGTCAAAAAAATGACCGTTTGTACATTTTACCTTTTTCATAGCGCCTCCATCATGATAAAAGTGGTGTTGTCCAGCGCGCTCCGGTCCCCGGTGCCGGCGGCCTGCTCCAGCAGCTGGTCCGCCTTTTGGGTTGCCGGCAGGTCAGAGCGCAGAATTTCCCGCAGCTCATCCTCCGAAAGGGCGCGAAACAGCCCGTCGGTGGCCAGCAGCACGACATCACCGGGCCGCAGCCCAAAGGCCGTCTGGGTCAGGTCGAACAGGCTGATGCCACCTATTCCCAGGTAGCTGATCAGCGCGTCGCCGCGGCTCAGCTGTGCGTCATATGCCTCGGGCGTGAGCTCCCCCTGCCGCAGCATCTCGTCGAGGCGCAGGCGGTAGTTGTGATCCCGGGTGGCCTGAAGCAGCTCGCCGGACCGCATGATATACAGCCTGCTGTCTCCGACAGAGACCCAATGCATCTGGTTGTGAAGCACGATGGCGGCGGTCATGGTGGTTCCCCCGCCCCGGCCGGGCAGCGCGGCGCGGACCGCTTGGTCGGCGGCGTGCATGGCCTGGGAGAGAAAGCCGGGGACATCCGCAGCCTCATCACCGGGAAAATCCAAACAGGAGGTTCGGAGAGAGGAAACGGCAGTCTCACTGGCAAGCCCCCCGTTGGGCCCGCCCCCCATGCCGTCGCATACCGCCGCAAAAATTCGGTCTTGATCGACGTGGAGATATGCCCGGTCCTGCTGCTCCTCGCGGCCTCCGATGTCAGACCTGGCCTGGACGGCATATGAGCGGTTCTCCGACGCCGTATCCAAAAAAATGTTGTCCATCTCTCCTACACCCAAACCGCAATGGCGGAATAGTTGTCCATGTCGCGGCCTGCTCCCCGCTGCTCGACGGTTTCCCGCATGGCCTGGAGCCATTCCTTTACAGACTGGCTTTTCCGCAGCAGCGCGCACATTTCCTTTTCCAAAATGAGCTCCCAAAATCCGTCGGTGCACAGCAAAAACGCCTGGAGGCCCCGCAGGGACCGGGGCTCGGACAGCTCAAACCTTGGGGTGTCCCCGGACACACCAAGGACGCGCAGAAGCTTGTTCCGGTCCGGGTGGCTGCGGATCTCCCGTTCCTTGATCTCCCGGGCCAGGACCAGCATCTGAGGCACGCTGTGGTCCATCGTCCGCGTTTTTACCCGGTTGTGGGAAAAGGTATACAGCCGGGAATCCCCAATGTGGCCCCACATGAGCTGTCCGCCGTCGATGGCCAGGGCACAAACCGTGGTTTTCATCTGGAAAAAGCTCGCGGTCCGCCTTTGCTCCGCCAAAATGGCGTCCTGAGCGCGGAGAAAGGCCCGAGAAAGCAGGTCCGGCAACGGGGCGGAGGCATCGGAGAGGGCCTCCGCAAATGCCTGCGCCGCCAGCCTGGCGGCCACATCCCCTTTGCCGTGGCCGCCCAGGCCGTCGGCGGCCACAAAAAGAGTCCGATCTCCGTCAATGAACACTCCCAGGCAATCCTCGTTGACGTCGCGGGAGCCGGCCTTAGAGATTTTGTCCCATTCCATGACGCGTTCTCATGCCAGACCAGGGCCGCGTTGTGCATAAAATTCGGCCAGCGTGGTGATAAACGCCTGCCATTCGCTGTCCCGGTAACCGATGAAGCAAACCTTTTGGATATCCTCTCCGTTGAAAAAGAAGTGCCCCTCATTTCCAAGGTTTCCCTCCGGGTAGAGCACACCGATGTAGTCATATTCTGTGCCGGTGCTCGTGTCAGTCTGTTTGATGCCGTAGATCATCAGGCGCTTTTGTCCCCCGCGCAGGAGAACCACCGAACCAATCGGCAATGACTCAGCAATATTCATCTTTTACCTCCCAAACCAGTCCTTCAATTTCCTCCAGCCGACTGACACCTTGTCCGCGGCTGAGCTGACGGCCTTCCCCGCTGTTGTTTTGATCCCGCTGGCTATCTTATGCAGATCCAGCACAGTATCCGACACCAGCTCAGTCAATCCTTTTCCTGTGATGGCCTTACTGCCCCAATCCGCGAACATGCCGATCCCGGTGCTGACAACACCAACGGCCCATACCGGCGCGGCCGCTCCGGCGGCGACCGCTACGCCGGCGCCGATCAACAGCCCGGTGCCCACGTCAACCACCGTTTCGACCGCGGTTTCCGCATAGAGGCGGGGGTTGGAGAGATCCCCCTGAAATTCCTCGACATTGGAAGCGAAGTTGGTCAACCCGGTTATGGCGACACCGGCCCATTGAGCCACCGCACTGATCTTGGAGGCGTTTTTCGCCGCTATGCTGGCGTTTGCCGAGTTGTAAGAGCCGTTGACCACATATCCATCCAGCTTTGCCGCAAGATTTTCTCGAAAACCGATGGCGTTGACGGTGGATGTGCCAAACAGGTCGATCGTCTTTCTATCCGAGATCTTTGCGGCCATCTTGGCCCCTGTGCCAACCAGCTTGGCCAGGTTTTTCCCCAGGGAGGCTGGATTGAGGGCGGTACCAAACAGGGCGCTTGCGACACCCCCGATCGTCCCGAAATTGCCGAATATCTTGACCAGCGAGGACCAGTCGATCCCGGCACTCGGGCTTGGCGGCACCTCCGTCGAGGCAGAAGGAGCTTCCTCAATCTCAACTCTGGCGATACTGCGCTCACAATGAGTATACAGCTGGAGCGACGTCTCTGCCGTCTTTTGAAGATTGCGCACATTTTGGGCATCCAGATCAATGGCGGCAATGGCTCTTTGCAGTTCGCCGGTAAGCGCCTGACCGCGCCAGGCACAGGTGCTCCTCAGGATGGACTGCACTTCAGACGACGACTTTTCCAGCCTCTGCACATATTTGCCCAAGCTGGAGGCCGACTGCTCCAACGCTCCGCAGTGAATTGTGATCATCATGGCGTACGCCCCTTTCCCACGGTGTCAGATCCCATTGTGACCACAGCCGCGCCGCCTCAGCTGAGAGCGGTCACACGATCACATCAGAGGAAAGCCCCCCGACCTCCGTGACATTTCCGGAAACCGCGCCGCTATAGACCTGGGCCATCTCGGTCAAGTCGGACACGTGCTCCTGGACCATAGCGTGCAGCTTCTCAATATCATCCTGAAGTCCGTTGAACTTCGCGGTATAGGCCGAGGCGTCCTCCCCGGCCCAGGCTGAGGACAGGCCGGCCACAATGCTGGTCATCTCCGCCGTGATGCTCCGCACGGCGCTTCCGCAGGCGCTGAACTCAGCTGCCGCGCTGGTAAGCCGCTCGGGTGTTACCTTCAAAGTACCTTCCATGATAAGCACTCCTTTCTGCTGCTCCGGCCTCAGCCGTGGGTCCTGGTATTGGCAATCTCTACGTTTCGGCTCTCCGCCTGGGCATAGCGGGCCGCCACGCTTTGCAGCACCTGGATATACTGCTGGATTGCCTGATAGAAATTGGTGAACTGCACCTTGTCCCGCTGAAACGCCGCGTGGAAGGCGGTGTTGGCCTCGCCCTCCCACATGGCGTTGAGGCTCAGTTCGGTCTCCTCCAGGCGCTCGATCTGGGCCTTGAGCTGTGCGTTCTGGGCGCTCAGCTCCTCCGCCTTGGCCCGAAGCTGAGCAGTGGTTACTTGGATCTCCGGCATTTGTATCTCCTCCTTTTAATGGTTGCTCGAATCTGTCTGGGCCAGGTTCACCGCCTGCTGCTCCGCGTTGTAAAGGCGCCTTGCCTGTGCCCGGATGTCCTCTGCCGCCTCATCCAGGCCTTTGGCGGTCTGAATGATGTCCTGTCTGACCAGCTCAGCTTTTTTGAAATAGGCCGAGGCAGTCTCCCCCTGCCAGCATTCGGCCATCTCCTGGATGGTCCGCTCCAGCTGCTGACCGGCCAGCCGTTTCATGTCGGCGGCGATCTCCTCCAGGCGCCTTGCCTGCTCCTGGAGCTCCTGAAAGCTGACGTTGATCTCCCTCAGTTCCACGCGCATCCCCCCCTAAATGATCAGGTCCGTGGGAAGGCCCTCCACCGCGGACTGGGCCGCCTGGGACGCCCCGGCGTAATTCCCCGCAATCTGGGCCAGCTTCGCCGCCTGCTCCTGGAAGCGCACAGTGATAGCCTCCATGTCGGAAAGCTGCTCCTCCAGCAGCGTCCGGTGCAGATCCGCCGCCTCTCCGGTCCAGCTGCCGAAAGAGCGCCGCATCACATCCCGCATGTCGGAAAAGGCGGCCTCCAGGCGGCTGGCCTTATTCGTCAGCTCCTCCGAGGCGGACCTCAGTGCCTCTGGTGTGGCGCTAATCCTGTACTCGTCCATTGCACTCCCTCCAAATCTGAAATGGAAATGGCGTCTACGATGCCCCGTACCTTGCTGTCGCAGGCGTCGTATTCACTGGCTGCGTGTTCCATGGATTCGATGATCTCCTCTAACTGTTTGCACGTCTGCGTAAACGCGGCGCAGTCGTTTGAGAACTGGAGATGAAACGCATCCTTGGCCGGCCCCTCCCACATCCCAAAGAGCCTTGTCATAGTGTCGCTGAGTTGTCCGCATAGGGCTGTCACAGAGTCCAAATCCTGCCGCAGCCCGCTGGTATTCTCTCTCAAATATCCGGTGTCTACTTCAAAACAGTTTGATCCCATCCTGTTTCACCTCCGTCCGCCAAAAATGAGAGCTCTTGAAGCAGACCAATCGCTGAAGACAGGTCGTAAAACTCCGCTGGCGGCTGCTCATATCGGACGATGCCATTTTCGCAATAGTCCAAAACTCTATTTTCACAAGCATCGTATGCTTGGCAGATGCTTTCAACGCCTTGGTAAAGCCTTCGGCATACCTGAAGCTGACATTCTATCCTTCGGACTGCCTTGTCCAGTGAGGAACAGGGTATTTCCAGCTCTACGGTGTCTGCCAGGCGCTTCTGGACAGACGAGACTTCATCCTGACAGCCGCGTAGGGCCGCACAGAGCCCCCTCAGCGCGTCGCCAGCTGAACACAAACGCCTAGTATCAATGAAGGTCAACTGGACCACATCCTTACCGTGGTGTAGCATACCATATAGCCAGGGAGCCGGTGGGAATCCTGATAAACGGTCCTTTTGGCAGGACAAACGGCAGCCAGGATTAGCACAGGATCAGTCTCTGACCGGATACAACCGCCTGGTCGGCCAGGGACTGTGTCCGGCATAGGCCTCGTTGGTAAGCTGGGCAGAACAGGGTGAGCTCATCCATACAGCCGGGTATAGGCCATTGTTCCTTTGCGCAGATTGCGGGGACAATCTCTTCAATCAGCTCAGAGATAGATGCGGTTTCTTCCAGGGTGAAGTCGTAGGTTTGGTTGGAATACGGAACATATATATCCACTGTAATCATTGGGACGCTCCTTTCAGCCAGGCAGTTGCTGCGCTGTGGGAATAGGGCGTGGGTTCCGCAGGACAGACGGAGCGCACAGCGGAACACCAGGCCAACGGAGCCTTGAGGATCAGCAGCTTATCGACAGAGGCTTGATCCGACAGCCGGTATCGCTCAAAGGTGGATAGAAGCTCATCTGCAAAAGCGTCCCGCACCATGTGATCGCTCCACTGCCTGTCCAGGATTTCGAGCTTTCCCCGTATGCCGCCAGCGAATTCTTCCGCGTTTAAGTCTGGACACAGCAACGCTGTGGGCAGCAGTCCGCGAGCCTCCAGGCTATTTATAAGATCGTCCGGCTCATGGAGGCCAACCTCGTACAGGCCCGCCCTGTACCGGTGTGGCGCGATACACAAAAAGTCCTGCCCGCCGGAGTAGATACACACCGGGGTGGTGGCGCAGTCCGCTTTTTGGGCCACGACGGCATGGGTCGAGCGGCGGAACACCTCCAACAGCGGGGCAAGCGGAGCCCCCACCCTCAGCGCTCCGTTTTCACGGATGAGAAATCCCTCGTTCATCATACGGAAAAGGGACTGGATCTGTTGTGCCCGGTCTATTTTCTCCTCACTTCCAAACATGAGGAGGCCTCTCCTCCCGCTGGCAGCCGCGGACATATGCAACTCACCAGCAGTCAGCAAATAAGTCTGTGTATACCTCATGCCAAGGCCTCCATCACCGCTCTGCGGCAGCTTCTGGAGATAGGGACCTGAAACCCATCGACCAGATGGAGGCAGGTTCGGGCGGCGTCCACACCAGTTACAAGATACTTGTTGATAATAAAGCCTTTGTGGCAGCGCAGAAAGTAATCGGGCAGCTTTTGCACGAGGGATTCCAGCGTTGAATAAAACTCCAGCTCCTTTCGGCCGGTACACAATATGATTTTTTTATTTCGGGCCTCGAAATACAGAATCTGTGAATAGGGAATTCTGACCATACCCTCCCTTGTTGAAAAAGAAAAGATCTCGTTGTTGAACATCTTCCTTCGGAGTCTGAGCATGGAGGCGTCCACGACTTGGCGGAGCATATCGATTGCTTGGGCCCGAGTCAAAGGACGCAGCAAAAGACCGGCGGCCATAATCTGGGGCTGGATATAGGCTTGCGGAGGGGTGGAAGGGCTGGCGATAATAACGATTAATGCCTCATTGTCGCACTCACGGATTGCAGAAACTGCACGTTCGCCGTCCGCTTCAAAATCGGCGCAGCAAAAGGTGACCTCGTTCAGCCCGCTCAACTGCAGCAGCAGGTCTTGAAGATTCGATGCGCTATGGAAGAACAGTTCTTCTTTGCCGGTGTAAACAGCACATATCCAGTCCCGAATCTGGCTTATTTCCTGCCTGCTCTGGTCATAGACCAACATATGAGGCATATCGTCTCACCCCTTCACAAGTGGAATAACAACCTTTTGAACTGTGGAATCGTATTCTCCGGGTGGGATTAGGCCGATACCGGGCTGTACGGGTTTGGACTGCTCCGAATAGGGCAGCGATGAGAAATCAAAAATTCGCTGCCCCGCTGGGTTTCCACCCAGGTGGATACCAGTGTGATAGCTGGTCATATTCGTGAAGGCTTTCCTCCCCGCAGACTGGCTTGGGCTGGAGCAATCGAGACAGGCAATGAAGTAGATGTTGTGGAGAGATCCCTTTTCTGTGATGTTCTCAACAAACCCGGACATGGCCCCCACACCTTCGGGGGGTGTATACACCACCTTCATAAACTCGTCGAGATCGTCGATAAAGAGGTAAATCGGTGGAAACTGGCTTTGCTTCCAATAGATATCGGCCTCATCAAGTCCGGAGGCGGCCAACTCCTGTTTTTTGGCATTGCGCTCCTTGAACACTGGGACCAGTTCCTTCAGCAGCTCAAAAATCCCCATTCCATCGGACACATAGGCAGCTTGGTTTTGAGCGGCAAAGGCCCGGAGTCGATTTCCGCTCAGATCCACAATATACCGCTGCGAAGGAATCAGGGCGGCGGCGGACGCCAGCACCTTCAATAGATTGCTTTTTCCGGTTCGGGCCCTTCCGGTAATCAGCCAGCAGTATGTTTTGGATAGCGCGATAGCGGCGATGGAGGCATCTTTTGCGTCCCACGCAAAGGGCAGCATACCGGGAGCGCTCCGACTAGTGTTTCCAATGTCTTCATAAGCTAGAAAATCAGACCATGTGGGGTCGGAGGGAATGACCGGAATTTTTCGCGCACACGGACCACTCCAGGTACGGCTCATCTCTGAAAAGCATACGCGCAACTTTTCTCCGCGGTCATAGTCATCGACAGCCGGCAAGGCCAGCGCCGTTTGAAATTCCAAGACCCGCCCGTTGACATTGGCCAGGCCGCGTCCCTTGATGTTTGCTTCGGGGAGAACGTCGATCGCACGTGTCCTGAGGACTTCGGCATATTTAAAATGGTCGCCCAGCTCCAGGCAGATGACGGAACGGAAATTGTCCGCAATCCGGTTTTGCAGCTCGCCCGTGCCAAATCCACCGGCGGTTATGACCAGAGAGACGCCGTAGTTCATCCCCTCTCGGGATAGCGTGATCAAATCCCCCTCAAATTTGTTGTCCGTTTTCTCCCGAAAGCTGGCATAATTGTCGATGACCACAACCACGTAGGGAGCAGTCCAACCACTGGATTTGACGTATTGGGCATAGCTCCCGCCTTGGAACAACCGCTTCCGTTCCGCCATAAGATTGGCGAGAAGAACAAACAGCTTTTCCGTTTTGTCCAGGTCGTGGTCAAATACGACCCCACCGACATGGGGCAATTGGGAAAAAGGCTCCAGCATGTGGTTCGAGTAATCAAGGGCATAAATGCTCAGCTGCTCCGGAGCGTATTTGTTCACCAGCGCGTAAAGCAGCGTTTGCAAAAAAACACTTTTCCCGCTGGCGGTGGCACCGCAGACAGCCAGATTTCCAGCCTCCCCCAAATTGATGACCAGCGGTTCCTGGGACTGATTCTCGGGGTCATCGTATATGCCGACAGGAGCTGAAAGCGACCCGACAGAGGGGGACCCGGGCCACTGTTCGCCGTCATAGGCGGGTTCTCTAAAAAAGTCAAACAGGAAAATTTCCCGAGGCAATATCGGCAGCCACAAACGGAATTTTGTCCGGTCATTCAATGCGGAGCTTGCGATTTGAGCGAGATGACTGACCACGGCAGTCAGTTGAGTCTGCTCTTTGGGCTCCGGCAGAGGCTTTTTACGTTGGCGGAAATCGCTTATGGCAGCCAGAACGACTTGACCTGTGGTAAGCGCTGCATCACGCATCTGATCGCAGGTATATATGAAATCCAGGATTCGTGCGGTACTGACAGGATTGGGCGCCAGTTCATAACCTGCATCTTTAATGTTCCCATAGAGGTAGCGGAGAAACGTTTGGTCATCTGCGGCATGGTCGAGTGGGACCCCGGCTTGGGCGGCGGCACTGTGTACGCAGGAGAGAAGTACTGTCAGCCATAGGAGCTTTCCCTGCTCCAAACGCTTGGCCCTTTGGCTATTTCCAGCGATTGCCGGCTGGCCTGTACTGTTCCGAAGGCAGGCCAGCTCCGCTTTCGCCCCAGAAGGGTCGTCACGATAGGGGGCCCCGCTCCATGCGGATTGAAACAGCTCGTAGAGCTCGTCACTGCCGACCTGTAGATAACATCTGCCCGCTTGGGTCAGATATGCAGCGTCTGGCTTATGCAGAACATCGTTTGAATCCTGCCTGTCCTGCACGCGAAGGCAAAGCCTGAACCGGGTGTTGCTCCAGATATTGTCATCCACAGTTCCACTGGGCTTCTGCGTTGCCAATATCAAATGTACGCCCAAGCTCCGTCCCACCTGCGCGACGCTGATGAGTTCCCGCATAAAGTCCGGCTCGTCGCGTTTCAGCTCGGCGAACTCATCAATTATAATAAAAAGATGAGGAATGGGAGCGGCGGCCTCACCGCTTTTCACCAGCTTTGTATATTGGTCAATGTGGTTTACGGCGAATTCATTGAATATTCTTTGGCGGTGCCTATTTTCACTTTTGATAGACACCATAGCGCGGTGAATTTGGTTCCCAGATAGGTTGGAGATGCAGCCTGCCGTGTGCGGAAGATCGCCAAAAAGATTTGCCATCCCGCCGCCTTTGAAATCAATGAGAAAAAATGCGACGTCATTTGGACTGAAATTTACCGCGAGGGACAGGATATAGGTTTGCAGCGTCTCGCTTTTCCCTGAACCAGTAGTTCCGGCCACCAACCCATGCGGACCATGATAGTTTTCGTGGATGTCAAGATTCAAGACGGTACCGCCGGCCTTTTGCCCAATGGGGACACGCAGGGTCTCGTAGGTCCGATTTTTCATCCAGCGCTCTGTTACATTCAGCTCCTGCGGGCTGTTGGCGTGGTATAGCTGGAGAAAACTCAAGAATTCTGGAATCTCGCCGCCGCTTTCCGACTCTCTCACCTCAATAGCGGATAGCCTGCGAGCAAATAATTCGGCGTCATCGGCAGCAATGCGGTCAAATTCGATATGCTCCCGCGCCTGTATCCCAAGCTCCGCATTAAAAATGCCGGAAAAATCGCCGCAGTCTTGGATGATGTCCACACAGCGGTTTGGAAACTGCTCGATACGCTCAGCAAATAAAATCGTCGTAACGCCCAGGCCGTCATTCTGGTCTAACAGGTATTTTGAAACGGGCATTCCCTCTAGAAGCTCCGGGGCCGAGACAAACACGATATAGTAAGGCCTTTTATCCTCCGCGCCGGTGCCGGAGGCGGTTTCTGCCCGTACACGCAGCGTATTGGCCAGAGAAAAGCAGACCTCGCTCCGCTCAGTCTCGTCAGTTGCATAATAGCGAATCTTGTGATCGACAGACCAGGTGTGCGGAAGCCATCGTGCAAAGGACCACATAGCTTGGTCGGACGGAGCGCTGCCATCAAACAGAAAGACCATTTTTAAGTCCGTATAGCAAATGTTGGCAGCGGCCTGGATCACCAGATCCCGCAGGATACCGGCAGATTTTTCTCTGCTCTGTCCAACAACCCCCACCAGGGTTTTCCCCTTCAGATCAATGCCAAGGGGAACGTTCTTCAGCGTTTTGTACCTACTTTGAAGCTTGCCCGGCTTTGCGGCCAATTGGTCTTCGGTCAAAGAAAATTTCTGCTTTGGAACGATGATCGGGCACTGAAACGGACGAACTCCAGCACCCAGGCGCAAATAGAGGAAGTCCTTATGGCTTGGGTTTCGATTCCACAGCTCAAACGAGGACTGATCATATTGCGCACACCGTGCGGCATCGGGATAGATATAGTTGAGGTTTTGACTATTATAGGTGTAGTACTTCAGAATTTTCTGTTCAACAAGGGTGAGGTACTCCTTGTATTTGTCAACTCGTACGCGCTCTGCCTCGAGCTCCTGACGAGTGGAATATTTGAGGTTAATCAACGCCCAGGCTGTGCCGATTATAGCAGACAACGCAGCAATGATGATCCCGGTATAAAGATAGGTGCTTGAGCCGCGGGAGCCTAGGACTGCAATGCAGGTTCCAACAATCATAGGAAGAACCATGGTGAGCGATGGCCCGACCGTGAGCAGCAGCGGGCGCTTAGCGGATTTCTGCGGCTGCGGGGGTGCTTCAATCTCTATCTTTTCGGCAAAGAACTGAGGCAGGTCTCTTGGGCTGCGCCTGAAATATTGCTTATCAATATGGGGTGTTTTGGATGGGCCGTTCCCAATCCCCCCGATTTGCTGGTTTGGCTTTGGCAGGCTGCAGTGAGTTCGCCCGCTTTTCCCACCAATGGCCAAAATGTTCCCCAGCCAGATGATCTGTGTACCAAACAAAAAAACACAGTCACCGTAGGCGAGACGCTGTGATTTGTGCACACGTCTGCCATTGACAAAGACACCGTTGCTGCTGTAATCGGTAACGGTACAGTAGCCGCTGTCAAACGTCAAAGCAGCATGGTTCCGGGACACCAGCGGATTGTTTTCAATTATAATATCGTTTTCGCTTCCCGTACCGATTGACACACAGGAAGCATGTTCAACACTATATTTTTTTAAGCATCCAATATCCGGTGTAAATTCAATTGCGGTAATAGCGATTTGAGTTGTGCCCGCAGACAAATAAATGGTGGACCCAGAGCGAATCAATTGCCCGGGGGAAAGCCCTTTGGCACTTGCGGAGCAATTTTCGGAAACGCCTACGAAACGCCACGCCTTGCCGACAATGTCAACATAGAGTTCAACATTTTCCACAGTTCCAAAAATGCATTGGTCCAGTATGATCCTGTGATTGGAGCCGTTTGTTTCAGGTATGATAAACTCTTGACACCCCTGTTCTGAATATCCAGCCAGCACAAAGCTCATAATAATCCCCCAATTCGCATATTTGGGTGTCGCGGTATCTTCGATAAAATTTATTGTACCATGTCAGGTATTAGATGTCAAAATTTTTGTAAAAGCAGGAAGATCTGTACGTTTTTGTGGCGTTATGACTGCTTCAGCCACCCCTCAAATTCCTCCAGCGTGATTTTGCCCTCCTCGCACTCGGCCTTTTTCTCTCTGGCCTTCTCGCCCCAGGCGTAGACCTCCTCCGGCAGAACCTTCCCCGCCTTGATCCAGGCGAACCGTTTCTTGTACACCCGGCGGTAGAGCTTGAACGCCTCGTCTGTGCTCTTGTTTTTCGTCCACAGCGCGATGGCCCCCACATCCTTGCAGGTGCGGCCCTTCTCGTCAAAAACCCGGTCGCAGTACTCCGCGGTGGAGCGCTTTTGAATGGCGAAATATCTGCCGCAGTTTTTGCACACCCGCAGCCGTGTCTCACGCTTCACGCACTCCCGAAGGTGGAAGTCGATCAGGCCGTAGATGCTGTCTGGGTAGAGCACATCGGTGAACGCTTTTCCGTCCACGGCCTCGAAACTCATGGGCTGGCGCTCAAATTGGAAGGGCTCCGAAAGGCCCTCAAAGCGGCGGACCTTTTTGTACTGCTGGTAGTAGTTCGCCATCCGCTCCGCCATCGGTCCCTTCTCACCGTCCATGTTCAGCGCGTGATCGAACAGGTCGATGATCTGCCTCTGAATCTCGTCAACATAGGCGGGGATACGGGTAATGTGTTTTCGGTGGAGCCGCTCACTGCGATTCTCGGCGACGCTAGCATTCAGTTCGGCAAAGCGCCAGCGCCACTCCAGCCGCGTCAGTTCAAAGTATACTTGGGCGCGGGCCAGCTCGTCCAAACCCTCCAACGCCTCCCGCACATACCGTTCGTCTTTGGATGGAAGAAATTCCTGGATGGCTTTGTCGATTCGTTGACCAGCAGATCCAGTTTGTCCGTGTCAAAATACACCAGCGACAAAAGGCTTTCCGGAAACGGGAAGTCTTTGTTGATGACAACGGGCTGTCCCTTTCGCTCAAGCCCATCGCGCTCGCTCCAAGCCCGCGCGTCCGTACCGTACTCGTAATGCTCCCGCCCGCCGGCGATGTAGGTCTTGAATGTGTATCCGTACTCCATAGGTGTCCTCTTTCAAAATAGACCAATCTTTCTTGTATCCATAAAATTATCCTTTACAAGAATGTAAAAATCTGTTAGACTCTCAAAGCATGCCGGCTAGTACTCCACCAAGTTAGGAATTAGAAGATAACAGGATAAGGGGCGGGGGCCACTTGTGACCCCCGCCCCAGCCTATCGAAAAGCGGCCTGCCTGGGAAATGACCAGGCAGGCCGCAAAGCATAAAAGATACGTACGGGCAGAAAACAGAGGAAGAAGATTGATGTTTTGCTTTCCATCTGGCCAGCTTTTTGAGGTTCATGGCAGCAAACTTAAGTCTCACCCATTTGGAGACCTGGGCCAGACCTCTGTAAAGCGTATAACGCATACCATGCTTTTCTTTGGCATCGGCAAAGACCCGCTCAATGGTTTCCTTGCGTTTGGCATAAAGATCTTTGTATTTCAGGGTGTACCTGGCGTCATCGACCAGTTCCTCGTAATCTTTCCAAACATGGCGCAGGACGGTTTTCACGCAGTTTTTGGAATGGGTGCACAGGTGCCGGGTGGGACATTGGGCACAGATCTTCGGGTCGCTGCAATATTCCCGCTAACCGTCCCGGTTGGTGGTACGGTATGCCAAGGGCTGGTATTCTGGGCAGATCATACAGTCATAATATTCATCATAAACATACTTCCACGCCGTTCTTATC
>ERZ808028.195-NODE-195-length-61844-cov-15.966843_pt1 | contig 61844 bp, 63 predicted proteins | sample MGYA00380184_ERZ808028 | MGnify/ENA primary metagenome ERZ808028 (study PRJEB31490, sample SAMN06133397) | mouse gut metagenome | isolation source: J8_1 | host: mice | place: China: Chengdu | collected 2015-05 ... | reverse complement strand
AAATATGCTGAAACAAGAAACCATCAGCATAAACGAGCACTCGCGTTGACTTCCCGTAAATTTATACGTCTGCTCTTCGGTCTGCTGGACAAGGGCCAACTCTACTCTCCGGAAAAGAGTAGGTAATCCATACCGCATATCAAAACTTACGTTCTTGACAGGCCGTAGGTTTATTAAGGTCACCCTTTTTCAAGAAAATCTTTTTCATTTTCCTCTTGACATATTACCAAATTGCTTTCTAATTGTTCATTCCGGCTTTTTTCCCAAATCCTTAGCTTTGCCGCCATTTGCCCGGATTAGGCGGCGCCAGCCCGTCTGAGCCGCCATTTGGTACAGAAATCGTGGAAATGAGATGGAGACATAGCTATTTTCCTGCGGCTTGTTTTGAAGGAGATTGTCTGCCATGATCTGTACGGTCTTATCTACAAGTGCTTTGGGTCCGTGTCCGTTTGGCACGTCCAGCAGCTGGGCAAGCGCGCCTCCGCCGCCCACTCCGATGCCGCCACTCCATATAAAACCGGATTTCTCACACCAGTTCTGCAAAATTTGCAGAGCCAGTTCGGCTTGGATTCCCTCATAAAAGCCACAGTTTATGATACCATAAACGCGGATCGGTTGCTGCCATGTAATTTTTTCTAACTGCGTCAGGCAGGACAGGAGGTGTGATGGTATGCCGTCTACATAGAGAGGGGCTGCAAACACCCAGACCGCAGCGCTGTGCAGTGCCTCTAGGTTTTGCTCAGAGACGGTCATGGTATGGAAGCCTATGTCAATGGGTGAGGCAGTCTTGGCGATTTGTTGTTTCAATCCTGTCAGCAGAATGCCGCTGGCGCTGTTTTTTATTTTGGGACTTCCGTTAATCAATGCGATGTTCATAGACAAATGCACTCCAATTCTTTTATTTGTTGATAAAAACAGATTTCTTTTACCGCACCATCGTAATTGACTGCGTTTGATTGGAGCAGTTTCCGTGCGGTTTTCTTTTCAGATTCTGTGATGTGCTCTCCATAAAAATATGCGGACAGTGTGATGACATTGTGATAGCGGCGCTTGTGGTGCATCTGACCTTTGCGCAGCACAAAGTCCGGGTGGAGGTAGGAGATTGCCCTGTCCAGAACGGCTTTGACGAAAGGACTTACACTCCCGTAGCAGCATTGACTGATGAGAATTAACTCGGTGCATTTGCCCAGTTGGCTTCCTGTGTTCTCGTAACCGTCATGAATGACGCAGCGCCCCGGCGTTTTGACCCAGCAGCCAAAACAGCCAGTACAGGGCTTGATGGGACCATGCGGCTGGATAATTTGATAGTCGCCGTCTATGCCGATCGGAAAGGCTTGGGCGTTTGATGGTTCAATGTCTGTGATGATTAATTTCATTGGATTATATATCTCCCTCTGCCGCTTTTGGCGGCGAAAATAAAAGTGCTTCTATCTGAAAGTATAACACAGAGGAGGGAGGAGGTCATTAATATTCGATTAAAAAATATAATTGACTTTTCCAAAAAAGTGTGGTTAAATAATGAAAATGCAAAGAACAGAATGAGTAGATATTCAAATCCATCAGAGAGAAGTCGGCTGGTGCGAGACTTTTGGAAATTGTGTATCGAACCGGTCTGGGAGCAGCAGGAGTCAAAGCTGAGGGTCATTCAGAAACTTCTGCCGGAAGTCACCGTTATCAGAGACATGCGAGTGATAGCTTGCAGTGAGTGCAGAGAAATCTGAATTTAGGTGGTAACGCGGATTTATTTCGTCCTAAGTATATTTTGATATACTTGGGACTTTTTTGCGTTTTGTAATCGTAGGTTGTTTATAGAAACATACAGGAGGAATGAAGCAGATGAAACTAAAAAATCTAGTAAGCCAGCGGTTTAAGGAGCGTCCAGCGGACTGTCTCATTGACAGCCATGCACTCATGATACGCGGCGGATTGATGAAATATGTCGCCAATGGTATCTATTCGGAATTGCCGGCATTGCGCAGAGTGACTTCCAAAATAGAGGCAATCATCAGGGAGGAAATGAACGCGATTGACGGGCAGGAGGTTTTGTTTCCCATTGTGATGCCGGCAGAGCTTTGGCAGGAATCAGGGCGTTATGACAGCATTGCAAATGAGCTGGTGCGTTTTCAGGACAGAAATCAGTCCAAATTGGTGCTTGGTATGACACATGAGGAAGCTGCCGTTCATCTGGTGCGGGAATATGGGCAGTCGTATCAGCAGTACCCTTTTATGATTTATCAAATCCAGCGAAAATTCAGAGATGAGGCCAGACCGCGGGCAGGTATGATTCGGGTGCGTGAGTTTACGATGAAAGATGCGTATTCGTTTCATACCTCACAGGAGGACTTGGACCAGTACTATCAGAAATGTTATGAAGCATACCAACGCATTTTTAGACGTGTGGGAATCCCGGAGGTTGTGACCGTCGCATCGGACGCCGGAATGATGGGCGGCAATCTCTCGCACGAGTATATGCTGCTAAACGAGGTGGGTGAGGACTCCATTGTGTTATGCGCGGAATGTGATTACAGGGCAAATATGGAAGCAGCCGCAAACATTGTGGAGAATGCTTCAAACGGTGCGACTGCGCCGCTTGAATATGTCGCGACACCGGACTGCAAGACCATTGAGGAGGTCTGCGATTTTTTCAAGACAGATATTTCCGCATCGTGCAAAGCGGTAGTCTATCAGAAAAATGCGGATAATACGTTTGTGGTGGCATTTGTGCGCGGGGATTATGAAGTGAATGAGACAAAACTGCGCAATCTTGTCGGCGATGAACTGCATGTGGCGGAAATTACGGCGGATACACCATTAACAGCAGGATATATTGGACCTTATGGGCTTTCCAAACAGGTCGCATATTACTGTGATTTATCCTTAAAAGGAATGGACAGCCTTGTGGCAGGTGCAAACAGAGAAGGATTTCATCTGAAAGGTCTGAATCTGGAGAGAGATCTTGGAGAGATTGATTATGTCGATCTTGCAAAAGTGAAGGCGGGCGGCATCTGCCCCTGCTGCAAAAAGCCAGCATTGACCATACAAAGAGGCATTGAGGTTGGGAATATTTTTCAGCTTGGCACGAAGTACACCGAGCGTATGCACATGCAGTTTGCGGACAAGGACGGGACGATGCATTATCCAATAATGGGCTGTTATGGAATCGGCATTGGGCGCCTTGCGGCTTCCGTGTGTGAGGCAAGACATGATGAGTACGGACCAATCTTTCCGATTAGCATTGCACCATGGGAGGTTCATATTTGCTGTATACGCCCTGATGATCTGGAGACAAAGAGCGCTGCTGACCACTTGTATGAAGAGCTGACGAAACAAAAGGTCGAAGTGCTCTATGACGACAGGGAGGGAGTCCGGGGCGGGCAGATGTTTGCGGACGCGGACTTAATCGGCGTGCCGATTCGCGTGATTGTCAGTCCACGAAATTTAAAAGATGAGAAAATTGAAGTTTCGACAAGGGATAAATCGGTTCATGCAGTTGTGGACGTTTCTGAGAGTCTGGCATATATAATGAAGCTGCGGGAGAGGTTGTATCAGGAGTTGACATAGGAACATGGAATCTATATCAGTCGATTGTGGAAGGCGCAGGCTTATGTTATAATATCTTGTAGGTGATGTAATGATGAGCAGGAGTTATAAGCGAACGCCTGTGATGAAGTGTTGTGGCGACAGCAGGTACGGGAAACGGCAGGCAAATAAGAAAGTCCGGCGATCGGACAAAACGGTGCTTTATCAAAGAAAACAATACAGGAAAGTATATGAATCATGGGATATTCGTGATATGGTTGTATTTTGGTCAAAAAGAGATGCTGTGAAAAGCGGCAGCCTCGATGACTGGAAAAAATGGTGTTACCGTAAATAGAGCGGACACATAATAAAAGGACGAAAAAATCCAGAAAGAATTAGCAAATGAAAGGTGCTTCTTTCTGGATTTTTGTGTTAAGAAAAATAAAAAATAGACGATATATTAGATAGAATATCATAAAATGATATATGCTACCAATTGATGTAGAAGTGTGATATAGGAGGACGATGTTGAAAAAGAAAGATATCTTAAACAAAAGAGAAGAAGAACTGATGAACTATCTTTGGGAAATCAAGAAACCTTTGACTGCAAGCGAGATGGCAAAACAACTGGAATCCGATGGCTGGACGAATATCACGCTGTGCAGGACAGTGCAGTCTTTGTCCGACAACGGCTATCTTGAAGTGGCTGGGCTTGAAAAGACTACAAAAACATATGCGAGGAAGCTGGTGCCATCGCTCACAAAGGAAGAATACTATTCGTCTGTTCTGAGAAACAGGGGAATCAATGAAAACTCTCTGGCAGATCTTACTGCCGCCCTGATTGGCGTGAGCAGAAAAAATCCGCGGGAAAAGGATGCAGAAGTGATTGCCAAGCTGGAAGAAGTCATTGCTTCCCTCAAGGCAGACCAGTTCAAAGATCAATAAGGCAAGCGCATGTATATTACATTTTTTTCTGTCTGCATGGCAGTGTTGTGGAGCAGTATTCTTATTTTGATTTTTTATGTGTTAAGAACAAAATTTAAATTAATTGAAGTCTGTAGTGTGTCAGGCGTGATTGTCTTATACTTGTTTTGTATGATACGAATGGCGGTTCCCGTGGAATTTCCATGGACAAAGATCATATTCGGCGGAACACTCTATAACAGAATATACTATTTTTCCTGCATCGAACGACATATAGGAAATAGTATTTCGGTGTTTGATTTGTTGCGTTGGATCTGGTATATGGGAACAATTCTGATTTTATTGCATTATTTGATACAGTATGCGAAGCTTGCCCGTTATTTTGGGGAAATGCCGTTACAAAGAAACAGCAGGGCAGCACAAATCGTAGATACGATATGGAACGGCAGCAAAAAGCCGGACATACTTCAAACTGCAACAGTCAAAACGCCCTGCTGCTTTGGCATACTGCGTAAAAAGATTATCATACCTGATAAGCGATATACAGAGGAACAATTAAGGTTTATACTCCTTCACGAGTGTTCCCATCTGAAGAATAACGATATTCTGGTAAAGAATCTGATTAACATATTATGCGCGCTTTATTGGTGGAATCCTTGTGTATATTTGTTAAAAAAGGATTTGCGTCAGAGTCTGGAAATCCGGTGTGACCTGACGGCAGTACAGCAGCTGGCGCATTCGTCAAAAGGCGATTATCTGGCGGTCATATTAAGTGAATATAAGGATAGTCTTAAAACAGGAAATGCTACAGGGCTCCATTATGATAATCCGAAGCTGCTCCTTGAACGATTTCAATTGGTTGCAAAGGAAAGACGTATTTTTGCAAAGAAAGGAAATATTCTTGCATGGACGATCGCCAGCTTTCTGCTTTTCATTTCGTACTCTTTCGTTCTACAGACCGAATATGAAGCGCCGATGGAAGATATAGAAACAGAGCAGGATGCGCATGAAGTGAATCATAATAATTCGTATTTGATCAGGACGGATACTGGGACTTATTTTCTTCACATTCTAAATAAAGATATTCCAGTAGATGAAGAAGGAGCTCAAAGAATGATAGAGGATGGTTTTACGGTAATAGAAAAAAGTGAATGGTAGTTTAAAGTTATACTGGCGGTCGGAAAGACTGACCGTTCAGTATAAAGTTATGCACACAGCCGCATAAGGAATATGCCGATTCGCGGCTGCGGCTGGCGCGAGTATATATATGTATTATGAAGAATCTTGATTCATATCAAACTGTAAGTAAATAATTAAGATGGAATGGGTGAAATTTGCAGTTTAAAAGATTATTTAGTAATTTGAGGAGGTATCATATGCAAGTTGGATTAAGTGACTACGCTATGGGAAATGTTTATATGAGGAGTATGAACCATAAAAGTGTTGAGGAAAAATCAAGTAAAAAATACGACGACGTATCAGCGTATTATGCTTATTTAAAAGATAAATATTCATGCTTGACGGATCCTGATTATAAGGTGACGATTTCACCAGCATTTTTGGAGAAGTGTATTAAAGATCCCGAAAAGGCTGAACTGATGGAAAGAAGTCTTGCACATTTACCGATTGATCATCAGAATATGACGTCATTCTGGAGCGCTCAAGGAGCAGAAGTTGTAAATGAACAATGGATTTTTGATGAAAACGGTAATTGCGGAGGTAGTACCAGTATGTCTGTTGTCAGCAAAAAATCATCAGCAGTAAACAACATGAAAAGCAGCACAAAGAATGAAAGAAATGAAAAGAAATCCACTGCGCAAAGAATATATGACAGAAAAAGACAGGAACGGAAGCTGATAGAAGAAAGACAAGCAGAGAGGAATAGAGTAAAGGAGCAAACGAAGGAAAAGTGGTTAGAGGATCAACAGTTAAAAGATCAGACAGAAAAGAAAAAGTTAAAGAAACAGACATATCAGAAGCTGGCAGCAGAGGAGTTTCAGGCAAGAACACAAAATACTGACAGGGCAATCAGTGCATATGAAAAAAATGTAATGAGAGCATAATTTACGAAATGCACAACAGCTTTGATCAGACAGTCTGACAAGTGCAAGCAATATAGCTGCATCGTTTCATCATAATTCTATAAAATTAGAGGGGGAAAGAAAAATGTCTGAGATAAATTATGAGATTTCTGCTTCAATGCAAAATCGTTTCGCAGTACACAGGGAGAATCGTTTGAAGTCAAATGACGTAGTGTCAGAAACGTCAAGCAGAGAACAACTGGACAGTGTGGAAATAAGTGATGAGGCTGTCAGACAGCAGAATGAAAATGCGTCTCTGGATAAAAAATTGGAAGCACTTATGCATCATTTTATGGAACAGTTTTCAAGTTCCAAATCACTTGATATGTACAGGGTAGATGATCCGTTCAAAATGGAATTGTGTGCGTCATCATGTTTCGGAGATGAAAACCTGTTTCAGAATTATTCAGAATGTCAGTATAAAGTGTTTGACGAGTGGCTGAAAGAAAATGCGAGTGAACTTTCTGAAGAAACTTGCGCAAAGATTCAGGAAGCAGTAAAAAATGCTACGATGGCAATGGATCAGTTTAATGCAATGTCTGGCTATCGTGGGACATCATTTGAGTCAGTTGCATTACTTGAAGCCAGTAGGTTTGCATTGGAAAATGTAAAGAACACAATCGTTCCTGAAAGCCTGCGTTCGGATTTTGGACAGTTAATTAATGAATATGTCCGCTTTAATGAGGAATCCAGAAATAATATTATGGAGCGGATGACGCCAAACTATATGTATGAAGATATTGGAAAAAGTACGCAATTTCTTAGAAATAAAGATGAACTGATTTCCAGTCAGCGAAGTTTTTACAAGCGGGAAAAAGAGGATATAAGAGATTTGTTGAGAGAATATTATTCTGAGACCGCCAATAAAGGCAGGGCAAAGACAAAATTACAGCAATATACAGAACGATATCATAAAAAGAATAATCCTATGTATTCGGATAGTAGTTTGTTTGATAAGGGATTCGTTAATTTAATGGTGCAATAACTTTAATAAGAGCGTATAAAAAAGGTGAAGGCAGGGAGGTAAGATTATGGCGATAACAGGAGTAAATCAGTATGCAACGTATGCAAGTTACTACACTCAGACAAAACCAAAGGACAGTTCTGAAAATGCAACAGAACAGCAGACGGCAGAAAAAACGTACAGCAATACGCGTGAGTATAGTAATTATCTGACAGAAAAATATAAGTGCTTGAAAAGCACTGAGTATTCTGTGGAGATAAACAGTTCACTTTTGTCGAAGGCATTAGGAGATGAAAAGACATCAGAATGGTTGGAATACAATCTGGCTTTGATACCTAACGTAGCTGATAATTTCAAATCGGCAGCGGCAGCAAATGGTAGTAAGATATTAAGCTGCAATATCAGTATCAATGGATACGATGATATAACTACAGAAATGGCTGGTCGGTTTGAAGCTGGTCCGGGAACAGAAAAAACAAGAGAAGAATTGCGAGAAAGAATTAAGAAGATCAGAGAAGAAAAGAAAGAAGAGGAAAAGAAGGCAGAAGAAAAAAGGCAGGAGGATAAAACATTAGAAAAGCTGCAGCTAGATAAAAATATAAAGCTGCAATATGATTCGGGTATAGTGATTGCTGGTAATATGATGAAAAGAAACGGCTTTGACCAAAAGATGTAGAAAAGGGGGAAATATGAAGGAGACGGCATTTTATAATTATTATAACATTTCCTACCGTTATACACCAGAGGCACCGAAGACACCGGCATGGAAGGAAGACCTCAAAATTGTAAAGGATCAAGTAAAGAGCAATAATCGTGATCCAGAAAGTGAACGATACAAAGCGTTTGAAAAGCTGGAAGATACATACTATGCCATGGGCGTAAGAAACCGGGCAAAATATACTACAGTAAGTCAAGTGTATGCGGCACTCAGTGAAAAATATTCCTCAGATTATTATAAGCAGTTTAGTGAGTTAGAAGTTACTGCCATGTATGATAATGAACTGGAGATGACGCTTTTTGGCTGTCTGGGCGGCGGCGGAAATTTAGACGATCCCCATTTAAAAGGAGAAGTGCGTGATGTAACGGAGAAACAGGCACATGAGTACAACCGAAAGACCATCAATATGCAATTATGCAATATTTTTGGAAATGCAGGGATTGACAGCGCCATGCTGAGCAAGTACAACATGACTTTCTCAATTGACCCTTACAATTATTCCCTCAAAGTATCAGGTGTTGATGATGCAGGACTGACAGCAATGCTTGAAAAGCTGTTAAATAAGGATCATAACGCGCGAGAACTTTTTTACCATATCATGCATAGTAACAGGGCGTCCATATCCGATTATGCGAAAGCAAAATATCACACCCTGAACAGTTTCGCGAGCGTGACAGGACAAGATCCACGGCAATACCGGCAGACGGAAGCCGGACTTGTGAATGACAGGGGTGAAAATATTCTGGATATTTACAGGGAGGCATTAAAGACTTCCGATGCAGTACCTGCTCAGTTTAAAGGGACTGCCTACAACGTCTTTGAGGAAAATATCAAGAAGCTTCTGGCAGAGGGATTTTACCGTATTCCCGACTTAAACCTGCGTATTGGCTATAAGGACGGAATGTTGCAGGATCTTCCGAATGAGGACATTATGCACAACAGCTTTGACCAAATGGCATAAAAACAGCAAAAGTAGAAAGATGGAAACGAAATTGATAATAAGAAAATAGAATGGGGAAAAGCCAGAAGGAGGAGACGACGGATGATTAGGGTAGGAAATCGCACGATGGAGGTCTATATGTCCAGTGAGCTAAATCCACGAAATCGGGGAAGTGTACAGTGTTCCACGAACAATACAGACAAAGCTGTCAGGGAAAATCGGGATACAGTCGAGATACATGATTTACATGCAATGGATATTGATATTGATATGTTTAAGCGGGCATACGATATTTCATTAAAATCGACACACTGTGATATGGAACATGTCTATACATACTATTATCAGGAATTACAGCGCGAAGTAGCAGACTATATTGGTAACGTTGAGCACAGTCAGGGTTATTATGGATTTGAAGATTCTATGGCATCGACAATGCACGCGTATTCCGTCCTGCATCAGCAAATTGTAGAAGGGCATCGGAATGGAACAAGAGAGTTATATGTATATGATTCAACGATTGGCGGACAGCGTTTGTTGACACTGGAAGAAGAACTGGAAAAGCTGGACCAAGGCTATGAAGCTTTAATCGAATGGGATGTGGGCTGTGCCAAAGGCCGATATAATCCTGAAAGGTTCAAAGAAAGATTGAATAAGAAGGAGTTAGATGATCTGTATTATACCTATGATGTCAATCAGGCAGGCAGTTATATCCGAAAATCCTATCAGGAGTTCCGGTCACGCTATTTGGCAGAATATGAGAAAAGCGGAGGGAAAATCAATATAAAATCTCTGTTTATGTCTGCTCTGAACAATGAAAATCAAGGGATACATGATTTCTGCAAAGTGCTTTTTGGGAAAACGAAGGGAACATCAATAGAGCCGCTATAAAAGAAGAATCCTATGTATTCGGATAGCAGTCTGTTTGACAAAGGATTTGTTTGTTTTTACGCCTGTTTTCTATTTTTATAAGATGGGAAACAGGCGTAAGTCTTTGTGGGTTATTCGTATTCACCAGTATGGAAATCTTTATATGCCACAAGTGTAAATTCGCCGGGAATGTTTTCATTGGTCCAAGCGGGATACTCATCAAAGCTCTTTAAGATAAAGCCATTCTTGATGACCGCATTTATAATCTCACTAATTGTATATTTTCGATAACTGCACTTGGGCATCTGCTTTCGGACAGCTTCTTCGAAAAAACGGGCGTGTGCCATTTCGCCTTCGAAAATTTCTGTTGAAAAGTAACTCCCTGCTGGCTGTTCAAGATTCAAGATATCTGATATTTTTGAAAAGGGATGAAAGTCGCTGCATATCATTTTCCCATTTTCCTTCAACAAGGAATACATGATGTGCATAAACACATCAATGTCATGAAAATAGTGCAACACGCCGCCTTCCATAAAGACCACATCAAAGTAGTTTTCGTACTTTGGGAAATCAATTTCCAGTATGTCACACACTTCAAAATTCAAGTGAACGTGCGCGGCGGCGGCAACCTCAAGCGCATATTTTTTATTGTCCTCTGAGATGTCAAAAATCGTCACCTCTGCCCCTAAAATAGCCAGAGGAACAGCTTTTTTTCCACAAGAACCGCATATATTTGCAATTTTAATACCGCGGTATGCGTCAAAATATTGCGCATATTTCTTTAACATTCCGATTGGGTTTTCTAGGTCCTGTTTCGCCCTGTCAGCCGGTGCGCCGGACTGCTTTACCCAAAATTCATAGGCGTTATATTCCCATGCTTTTTTGTTTTGTATACTGTAGTCAGTCATCTTTGTCCTCCTTCTTTGTGACAAGCTAGTACAGCGTTTTCTTAATCCCCATATACTTAGTGCTTGATATTTTCGTCAGCGCAAGGCGGAGGAAGGAGGCAATGCGATGGCATTGTTGACTGACGACAACGCGGCGATGACGTAAATAGCGAGTGCTAAGTGTATGAGAGATTAGGAAATGCTGTACTAGAATGTTCTGGCTGGGTTCAATCTTGAATGACAGCATTGTGAATTTGTATTTTATTCGTTGGATTTGTCACAATATTTGTTTTTGACATCTTTCATTTTATATTCGAACTGATGTTTTATAGATTTCATAATGCTGTTATGATGATGAGACAAGTATATCATAACTTCGCGGTATAGTCTATTTCATAGTCATTTGAGGTCGTTATTGAATTTTTATTTTAAACCTATTTTTTGAACCTATTTTATGAATCTATTTTTGCCTCTTACTGGAACGGAGTGAACAGTATCAAGGAGATTGTGCAAAACTATATTTCGCGTAAATTTTATAGACAGGGAGTATATAAAATGCTATGCTTGTTTCAGAGAACAGGTAGTTGGGATATTATGATGAAAAGGAGAGGTGTAATGCAAAAGAAACTGCTTGCCGAGGTTGAAGGAAACTATGTGCGTCCGTTTTGCTCTATTCCAAGGTATGCGATTGTGACTCTTCAAATATACAAGCTTGACACGAATGAGATTCTATTTGAAAATCATTGTCCGCATGAACGGCTTCCCGAACGATTTGCAGAAGGTGTAGAAGAAGGAGTGCGTTTTTTCGCATCAGAGAATAACATTCAGGGCATTCAAGTGGAGCTCTTGGACGGGGGCTGGCATGAGTCCGATTCGCATCAAAAGGATTTTATGCTTGCAGCATTTTTAGCTTTGTCAAGGTATTTCCGAAATAAGATTGGAGGATAAGTATGGACATTTGTGTGGAGGCTATATTATACGAGCAGAAATCTGTTTTTATACAGATGTTGGAATTGTATCAATATGATTTTTCAGAATTTTCAGATGATGACATAAACGAATACGGATATTTTGGATATGCGCATATTGATGATTATTGGAATGAAGAGGGCAGACATCCTTTTTTTATCAGGGTAAATGGAAAACTTGCAGGACTGGTCTTAGTACGATCCTGCTGTGAACATAATACTCTGCCAAACCCTCATTGCATAGCTGAATTTTTTGTAATGAAGAAATACAGACAAAAAGGTGTTGGCAGGGCAGCTGCTATGAAGATTTTTGATATGTTTCATGGTGGGTGGGAAGTATCCCAATGGGTTAACAATTTACCTGCCCAAAACTTTTGGCGTAAGGTTATTTCAGCGTATACAAACGGGAAGTATGATACGTTTACGGCAGCGGAGGCAAATGAAGTAGGGTTTACGTTTGATAATAGAACTTCTTGAAGAAATCGGGGAACCTTCCGATGCATTGAGAAAGCATATCATGCAGCAAACGAATATAAAGGTACTGGGCAACTGGCTTAAAATAGCAGCAAGATCATCAAGCATAGAGGAATTTGACAAATCTATAGGGCTGGTACAATTATAGTAAAGCAGAGAATGATTTTGTAGAGAATGTAGAGGTACATTGTACTTTGTTGCAGAAGTGCCATAGATGCGGAGCCGTATTTGATTTAGCAGAACGCTAATATCTGTATGGTTCTTTTTATGTATGGTTCCGTGCAAAGGAAATGATATCTAGTATTTGTCGTGGCAGCTTGTTATACTGGCGGTCAAAAAGACTGACCGCCAGTATAAAGTTATGCACACAGCCGCATAAGGAAGTATGCCGCGTATAAAATGAATGAAAAGTGAAGCACATTGTGGTACAATAAAATTGCAAGTGGATAGAGTTGTCTGGTTAGGAAAAGCTTTTTTGGAGGGGACGCATGATAAAAAAGAAGTTATGCTATATATTGGCTGAGGGAAGCATACTTATGGGATTATGCTGTGCATGTGCTGGCAGCCAGAACGCGGAGATCACTGAGAAACAATTGGAGAGTACACCAATAGAGACTGCTGCATCAGATGCGGCGGAAATTAAAACAGATGTCGAAACAGATATCGAAATAGATGCCGAAATAGATGCGACAGCGGACGCGGCTGTTGCCCCTGACTTGAACAGAAATGGGATTCCTGAGGAAGTGCGCCTGACAGCGCTGGAGGACGGGCAGGGACAGCAGCTTGAAATATGGGAGAAGCACGAGTTGATTGACCGTGAAGTGGGCTACTTTGCACATACAGGCTGGACGAGTGTATTTTTGTGTACCTTAGATGGAGAGGACTATCTTCTGCGGTACAATCCAACGATGTATCAGGGCGTTGGCATGTACGACTATTCACTTTCCACCTTGATAGAAAATAAGAAGACTGTAGTGCAGCAGAACCATGTTCAATTTGATATCAACTTTGGCTCTCCTGCGCACAATGGTTTTGACCCAGAGGAAATTGCCGCTTTTATGGAGGAGATCAACGCATTGCTCTCCAACAGCGTAGTGCTGCTCAATACCGACAGCGATTTACAGGGAACTTTTGAGAAAGAGGGACGGCTTTATGACAGTCTGTGGTGGCTGGATAACCAAGAGCCAGTGTTTGCTAGGGAGCAGAAGAAATCCATGTTGGAGAATCTAAAGGATTTTCAAGCTGCAATGACAGCGGTTCAGCCTCCAGCTGTAATAGAGGAGGTGGAGGCGCTGCCGATCACAGAACCCTTGGAACTGTTGTTTTACAGCGGTGCAGGGGGATGGATGACTTCCCTTGTGTTAAACCCAGACGGCAGCTTTGTGGGGGAGTACTCCGATGCGAACTATGACACGGTTTATGTCTGTCAATTTCATGGGCAGTTTGGGAACGTGGGAAAACTCACAGATGCTTCTTGGCTGCTGACAATGGAAGAGCTTGTTCTGGATACTGGTCATGAGCTCGGAGAACAATGGGATGTGACAAAAGAAGGCTACACAATCCATTATATTGCCAGTGAGCCGTATGGTTTTGACGGTATGGACTGGACAGCCCTCGAGTCTGGCGCACAATTTATCCTCTATAGTCCGAAAGCTGCTGGGCACGAGCCGGGAACAGAGCTTTATGGTGCAGTAGAGTTTCAATCTTGGCTGCATAAGCGTAGGGAGTTTCTCAGTGAGGACGATGTTTTAGGCTGCTGGGGGCTGCAAAATATGGAGACAGGGTGCGGATTTTTTGAGAGTACCAACACATAGCAATGCAAAAGGCAGCGCTTTTTATATGTATGCACATGGACACGAAAAGGAAATATGCGATATGGAGGGATTTATAATAGCATGATATCAAAAGATTGTTATAGTGCGCATTGGTAGATATTCGGTATTACAATCGAATCGAAGTTCAGAAAGTGGCGTTTACGGCGCATTACCTTTGTATATTTTTGGACGGTGAAAAGGTTTTTAGAATTGCACATGAGGCTGATGAATCGGACTATTCTTGGGTTTTGGAGGAGTGCAGTGATAAAAAGCCTTATGAAAAAGTTGTGGTTGGCTGCGAAGGGACAGAGATCTTTGCACACAATATTTTAAATACAAGTGGAGGAGTGATGGCAGTGAAGCAAGTGATTACATCGGACGAACTCTTGGCAAATCAGCACTTTGTGCGTTGGTTTCTTATGATGAATTTTCCAGAAGGAATCTCGGCAGAAGGCTGTTCTGTTTTTGAATTGATTGAAGAAAACTGTACTTTGGATACCGTGTTTATAGATCATCTGACAGGTTATTATGAGGGGGTATTGGAGGAGAATGATGGGTATGTTGATACGCCTAAGAGGGTGATCATTCCACTGGATACAGGAGATGAATTTTGCGTTGAATTTCATCCGGGAGACACGATTTATTTCATGAATGGCAATGAAATTGGCTGTACAGGAGGACATTATAAGATTCGGAAGCTGTCTCTGGCGCAGTTTTTGATGTATACTGCGCATATGCAGGAGTGCAGGAAGCTGTTTTTGCTTCCCATGGTTAAGATTTCTGCCGGCGAAAAGGAGAATATGACCAAAATCATTCAGTCTGTTATATGTAATTTTGACTTGCAGGCGTGCAGTGCAGAGAAAGTGTGCGCCTGTATTTTAGAAAATTGTCTGGAATGCAATCGGCATACTATGCTATAATGGGAGTACGAAGAAACTGTGCAGAAAGTCCTTGCAGCATGAAGCAGTTGATGAAAATCTGCTGTACGATACGATAGATAAAAGGGCAGAGGGGATATTGATTTGGAGATTGAAAACAGAACACAGTGGCATCCGGCATTTTGCAGTACAATGGAATTGGAACTGATGGAAAATGAAAAGGGTCTTGCCTATGACCCGGAGTATTATCTGAGCAGGGAGCCGCTGCGGATTGACTTGCTCATTATTAAGAAGAAACCGGAAGAGGTTATTAAAAACGAAATTGGGTCATTTTTCCTGGGACACAATATAGTGGAGTATAAGTCACCGGATGACAGCATGAATATAGATACATTTTATAAGGTGCTCTCTTATGCCTGTATATATAAGGCAGACACAGGCGCAGTGGACGAAATTCTGGACACAGATATCACAGTCTCTCTGATTCGTGAGCAAAAGCCCATGAAACTTTTGGGACAACTGGAGAGGAAATATCGGGTCAAACAGGAGGGAAAAGGAATATACCGCATATATGACATGATTTTCCCAATGCAGGTCATAGTGACAAAGGAACTTGAGGAAAGCCGGCATGTCTGGCTGAAGTCACTGACACGCAGCATGAACATTGCGCAGGCAGAGCGGCTCTTGGACAGTTATGACAGACTGGAAAGGGAGGAAGAGCGCGCGAAGGCAGGCGTTGTCGTGAATCTTGTGTCAGATATCAACAACGAAATATTTGAAAAGATTGTTAGTGGAGGTGATCGGATGAGCGAAGCATTAAAGAGAATGATTTTGCCGGAGTTTGGTGAACTCAAGGATTTGCTTGCAGATAAGGATGCGGAAATTGCAGATAAGGATGCAAAGCTTGCAGATAAGGATGCGGAAATTGCAGAATTGAAGCGTTTGCTGGCTGAAAGGGAGATACACGAGTGAAAAATAATCTGAAAAAACTAACGAAAGAAAACTTGCTGCAAATTATCTTGGATATGAATACGTTTCTGTCAAAAGAGCAGCAGCGGCAGATGGAAAACCTGATCGCACAGTACACGTCGGGCAGCGTGAAAGCTCAAACCAAAGAGAAAACAGTGCGCATGTCTCAGGAATTTGTAGATGAAAAGATGAGACAGCTAAAGATCTGGATGAACCAGATTGATGAAGGTGAGCTGACGCTTGATGTGGAGGAATACGAGGATTATTCCGAGGACTACTGGGACAGGGATTGGGTGACAGAGTACTATGACAATCAGGGAATCGGGGATAAGCTTCTGTATGCAATACAGCTTGCGAAGGACTGCGTGGACGACTGCCGGTATCAGGAAGCGAACTTCATCTATGAGTGGCTGTGGGCGATGGAGGTGTGTGCAGAAAGCGAGTACTCCGAAGAATGTGACCCGGCTGATTTACAGGATTTGACAGAACACGACATTATCAGAACAGACCTCAGACAGCTTGCTTTGCTGACGCTCTATGCAGCGTATCAGGCACTTGATGCGGACAGGCGCGCAGAGGATTTGTACCTGTATTTTTCACACAGGGCATTTCAGGACCTGCATCTTGAGGATATGCTGCAGGTGGGACGTGAAGAGCTTGCGGAGACAGCGCGCTTCTGGGAAGACTGGATTACACTTTTAAAGAACGAGGAAGGAGATGTGGAGGCACGGCTCTTACAGGAGGCAGTTTTGTATCAGGGGGGCGTCGAGCGTCTCGGCGCCGTGGCAGAGGAAGTCTGCAATCTCCATCCATCTCTGTATCTGGCCGCCATGGAGGCATATCATAAGCGTCATGAATATGAACAGATTGAGAAAATCGCAGAGACAGCATTGATAAAGATAAATAAGAGGCTGAAAATCAGAGGGGACATTGCGCTGAAAGCAGCATATGCCGCCTCCTGCCTGTCACACGATGAACAAATGATGCGGTTCTGCTGGGAATGTTTTTGCTCGGATACGACGGTTCGAAATTATCTGCGTCTGTTTGGCACAAAGGAGATGGCACAGCAGTATGGAATGCGGGGAAAGGAAGTGCTGTTTTCCGGGCTGAAAGGTGAGGAGAGATATCAAATCAGAAACAAAGAGCTCTGTCAGAATCAGATTGGCAAATGGAACTATTATGAGCTTTGTTTTTATACGGGCGATTTTGGCACCGCGAAACAGGCGTCAAAAAATCCGTCGGGGTCACTGGGATGGAGTTCCAGTTTTATTGACCGCGGAATCCGGCTGTTTCTTTTGTATTTATATGAAAATCCACAGCCGTCAAAGGCCGCCTCGAGCGTCGCGCAGCAGGTCGGTTTTGTGGACGATCCGCTCTCCTATGCTTCCATGCATTTTGAAAGTGCTGTAGCTGAGGAGAGCCGCGCACGCAAGGTAAGTATATTTTGGAATTATTTCCAGCGGTGGAAGCAGTATTTTCCAATGGAGCAGAACGAGAGAAAAAAATATCTTGCGTGGGCAGAAAAAATTGTGTACAGCAGGGCAGATGCCATTGTCAGCGGTCAGCACAGAAGCCATTACCACGAAGTCGCAGTACTGCTTGCGCTGACAGCAGAGAATAAGGAAGCGATGGGTGTACAGGGGGCAAGGCAGGAAATCTTTGCACAGTACAGGAAAAAGTTTCCGCGACATTCTTCATTTCAGGGAGAAATGAAGAGCTATTTTGGCTTGAAATAAATTCGCTACATATTGCATGCCAAGTCAATGCGGTATCCAGCTTCCTCGGCATATTCGCACAATGTCTTGAATGAATCCCGGCGGCAGGCGAACATGACATAGCTGTCGCTGCCAATATCAATGGCAGCGATGCACATGTCCTGCGGCTGCCAGTTCTGGTCTATGGTTTCGCACCAGTCTGTAATCTCGTCCTCCTCATCAAACCAGTCAGGCTCAAGGGGAAGATTTTCGTTCCTGACGCCCTTTAGTACTTTGATACAGGCAAGCACCTCGTCTAGTTCTTCTTTGTAATCGCACTCACAGACATAGCCATGCTCGATTAGGCTGTCCACCATGCCAATCCACCGAATTTTGTCGATGTCGCGTTCTTCCTCCATACCGCGGTTTTCGTAGTTTTCTAGGTGCTTATGAAAATAGTTCGAAGTATGAATGAGACATTCGCTGATTTCCGATAGGAGTTTGGCATCTGCATTCGAGATTTCCGCAGCGATCTTGTAAATTGGGCTGTTATCTGGGCTTTCCATAAAGAGACCTCCTTTGTAATACGTTGTATGATGGTATTTAGTATAGCATCATACAATCCTGTAAGCAAGATAGAATCTGAAAATACGACTTTATGTGTATACAGAAAACAGGCAGATGATTCGGGGTAACAGTTCGGGGCTGAATTGTGACGATCAGCGTGACATTTTAGCCTGTCTGCGTTGTGGAATATGGGGAGATGTGCTATAATGTCGGTAGCCATTATACTTGCCCGAATGGGCATGCCCTTGCCGTAATTGCGTAGCAATTATGGTATAATACAAGGCATCGAAATATCGAAAGGCTGTAGAAACATTGTAGAAAGACACATTTTAAGCAAGACGATGATCACTATAAGCAGATGTATCATGCGGGAAAGCAGCGAGGGGAACTTCATTTTCGCTTATAGGATTGGTAAGCTTTGACAGACAATAAAGTGACTGAAGGTGACGAGGAATGAAAAATAGAATCATAACTTACCGTCAACGAATCGACGCGCTGTTAGCGCACCCGCCAGATGGTACAGACTGGGATGCCGTTTTGCATGAGCATCTGACACAAGTGTCATTTTTTCAGCATGAGCGGCTGATACACCTGATTGTGACAGTCACATTTGCGCTGCTGACGATGATGGGGCTTGCGGTTTACTGCATTGCTGAATATATGCCGATTTTGGCGATGATCGGACAGTTCATGATACTGCTCGTTCCGTACATCGGACACTATTACACGCTCGAAAACGAAGTGCAGAAGATGTACAAGCAGTATGATATGATGCTGCAAAACGTTCATAAGTCGGGTGGTGACAGCCATAAAATTTGATTTGCAGGGGCAGCGCCAAAACTTTGTATAGATTTGGGAATGGAGGATATGATATCATGTTTGATTACAAAAAATTTGAGAATGATCTTGTCGCCGCGATGGAAGCTACATTGCACAAATGGGCAGAAGAATATGATGATATTTATATTCTGTCTTTGGACTGCGCAAGGGATATGACATCGATTGGCATGATGGCAAATACAGAACAACATTTAAACGAAGAGTCTGACGCGGAGGACGATGACTACTGGTTTTATAAATACTGTGAAGAGGAGTGGGAATTGTTTGAAGCTGGAGGACTGGCAAAGGAAATATCTTCTTATATGAGGCAGTACGCAGAGGAAAATGATGCGCGGTTTACCGACCCCGAAACGTTTGAATTTACGGAGGAATTTGATGAACATTGCGATCAAATGATAGACGCATGCGAAAGGGCAATACGGCGTTTGAGACAGTCGGTTCATCAGGATTTTCCCAAGCTCTTGCTGGCATTTCATATTAGAGAATATTTAGATGATGAAGAACGCGCAGAATTTTTTGCGTCCGTAAACAGCAAGGAGGCTTCCGAAGAATACGCAGCACACATTGAGGATTTTAATTAACCGCTGATTGGGAGAAATACGGATATGACAAAGCTGATCGTACTTCGGGGAAATTCCGGCAGCGGCAAAACCACCGTCGCGAAAGAATTACAAAATAAGTTTGGCAATAACACGATGCTTCTTTCACAGGACGTCATTCGAAGAGATATTCTAAAGGTCAAAGATGGTGAAAATACGCTGGCATTACCTCTTATGAAGGAACTTTTGCGCTATGGCAGGAGTCATAGTGATGTTGTGATCTTAGAGGGAATTATGTGTGCGGATTGGTATCGGCCGCTATTTGAATTAGCGGTTGAGTTATATGGTTCAAATGTGTACGCTTACTATTTTGATATCTCATTTGAGGAGACACTAAGGCGGCATCAGACGAAACCGAATTGTGCTTCGTTTGGTGCAAAGGAAATGCGAAGGTGGTGGCGTGAAAAAGATTTTTCAACTGTGTTGCAGGAAGTGTCTATAAACGATGAAAAAGATATACAAAGTATTGTTGCAGAAATTTATCATACAATCTTAAATGAAGAGGAGGACTAAGTACATGATTCAATGGTTACATCAGGAGGAGGGATACTGCGAAGGAATTTTCAAGAGTGTATTCTTTCGTGATGAGGAGGATTGCGATGAACTGAGTATTTCCATGCAGCGCCCAGTGCTGAGCGAATGCGCTGAAAAGTGTGTCGAGGCGTTCAACAATCTTACAGCGCCGCAGATCAGAGAAATCTGTGAGGAAATCATAAAGTCCGCACAGGAATGCGGCGATGAAGAGTTTGAACTGCCAGAACTCGACAATGCCCTTGATATTTTAAAATATTGCTGGTTTACGGGAATCTATGTCAATATGGTGAATGCAGAAGATGAGGTCGCTTTCGTTGTGGAAGGCGAGGGAGACTGGGGAGATGTCATTGGCTTTGCGGTGCAAAATAACAAAGTCCTTTACGTCGGCACAGAGTTTATGGATTATATGAGGGCGGAATAGCCAGTCAGAACAGGATTTGGCGCTGTGCTGCAAAATCTGTGCGTGAAAACAGCAAAAAGATCAAGAGAAAATAGGAGAATAAAGATGAACAAAATAGGAATTATCGGAGCAATGGAGTTAGAGGTGGCGGAGTTAAAATCAAAGATGACGCTGAAAAATGTCGTGGACAAGGCTGGCATGAAGTTCCATGAAGGCGTGCTGAATGGAAAGGACGTTGTCATTGTCCAGTGCGGCATCGGAAAAGTCAATGCAGGCATCTGCGTGCAGCTTCTGGCGGATTTGTTTGCGGTGGATGCGGTGATCAACACAGGAGTTGCCGGTTCGCTTCGCGCGGAAATCAATATCGGCGATATAGTAGTCTCCACAGACGCCTGTGAACATGACATGGATGTCAGTCCGCTTGGCTATGAGCCGGGTATCATTCCACAGATGGAGACTTCATTTTTCAAGGCGGACAGAACGCTTGCAGAGGCGGCAATCGCGGTCTGCCGCGAGGTGAATCCTGAGATTGGCGTGTATGAGGGACGTGTTGCCAGCGGAGACCAGTTTATTTCTGACGGCGCAGTGAAGGACAGGCTGATTCGGCAGTTTGACGCTTCCTGTGCAGAGATGGAGGGCGCGGCAATCGCCCACGCAGCATTTTTGAACAAGCTGCCCTATGTGGTGCTTCGTGCGATTTCGGATAAGGCGGACGGCAGCGCACATATGGATTATCCAGAGTTTGAGCGCGCGGCAGCGGCACACTGCGCAAAGCTGGTGGAAAATCTTGTTGCGCGGCTGTAGCTGGTGCCGTCAGTGTTTAATGCCTGCAATGCGGCAGCGTACTTAGAATTGCAGACATACCTGAATGCGGAGGTTGTCAGATGGGCGAAGCGATGGATATTTTTCATCAATATATTATGGGCAGTGCGCAGATGCTTGTCGGTTTTCACTATTATGCGAAACTGCTGCAAAAGCGCGCGGCAGTTTCTGGCTATCTGCTGTTTGGGATTGGGAGTATTTTGGCGATACGCTTCGTCGCAGGCGGCAGAATTGCAGAGTTTGGCGCATATACACTGATGCTTACGGTAAGCGGGTTGTGCCTGTGCGCTGATTTGCGTGGAGCGCATTTGCTTCTAAAACAAGGCAGGAATGCGCTTTTTTATCATCAATCAGACTGGAAAGCCAGTATTTTATTTGCCGCGCTGACAGTTGAGGTGATGCAGCTTTGTTTTGGCATTGTAAACGCGGTTTTGAGTATGTTGTATCCAGTGATGCAGCCGTTTGACCAGAAAACAGTTGGGATAGTATTTATGCTTTTGGGGTATCTTGCGCTGCCAATGTCGGCGTTTCTCTACCATATGATCTGCGGGTATTTTGCCGAGTATGAGGCGGTGAAGAAACCGTATGTATTGATGGCTTTGATACCGATTTTGCTGATTTTCCTTGTGGGCGAGTACATGAACCGCATGATTTATGATACCAATGGAATGATGCTGAACAGCGCACGCGGTACGAAATATTATCCAATGTTTGTGATGCAGATGCTTGGCATGGCAAGTCTATTCTGCATTTTATTTGCCTACAAAAAGCTGCTGCAAAATTTCCGCCTCAACACAGAACTGTCGCTTCTGGAGCAGGAAGAGCGTTTCCTGAATCAGTATGTGGAGGAGGCAAAAGCGCACTATGACAAGACAAAGTCTTTCCGCCATGACATCAAAAATCATATTGCGGTCGTGAATGAGCTTTTACAGCATGGAAAGATGGAGGAGGCGCTGAACTATACCAGCGGTCTGGGGGAAATGACAAAAGAGCTGTCTTTTCCATGCAGTACGAATAATCCAGTCGTCGATATTTTGCTGGGAAATAAACTGGGCATTGCACAAAGTGCGCAAATCAAGGTCAGTTGTCCGCTGGTGCTCCCCACGCCGTGTGCGGTGCGGGATATTGACTTTTGCATTATCCTGTCCAATGCGCTGGACAATGCAATTTGCGCGTGCAGAGTGCTGGAGGGCAGTGCGGAAAAATATATTTGCGTGGCTGGGCGCATTCAGGGTGATTTTTTATTGCTGGAAATAGAGAACAGCTTTGAGGGCAATTGCTCGTTCCAAATAGGAACAGGTCTGTCAAATATCAAGGCTGTTGCGGAGAAGTACCACGGCACGATGAGCATCAAGACACAGGGGCGCACATTCAGTCTCAGTGTATTATTGATCATTCCACAACAGGCAGAATGCATCTCACAGCAAATGGGTTCATTCACTGCGCTGTAGCGCCGAAAACCATAATGAATGGCAGGCATGGTGCCTGACAAAAACAGATGCAGGAAATTCCGTGTCTGGAAAATTTATGGAGGTATGTTTATGGCGATGGAAATTAATGGAAGCTATGGAAACGCGCAGATTAGTTACTTAGAGAGACGAAGAGAAGAACAGCCGCTGGAAAAAACAAGCGGGACAGCGCAGAGCAAGGAGGGGCAGAAGGAAGAAAAGACACCTGTGCAGGATGAATATATCAGCAGGGAAAAATCAGGTGCAAAGCCCACCGGTCTGTACTGGCTTGGAGAGGATGAGAACGGCAACCGCAAAATCTTTTATGATGACCCGAAAAAGTCCAAATCAGCGGAGACAAAAGAGACTTCTGACAAAAAAGCGGATACCGAGGACAGTACTGCACCGGCGATCAAGACGGACGAACCTCAAAAGGGGGAGGAGAAGTGTACAGGCGATACGGGAAAGGTTGACCGTGAAATCGAGCGCCTAAAGGAGAAAAAGAAACAGCTCGAACAGCAGATTCAGACCGCAGCCGGAGACGAGAAAAAGGTTCAGGAGCTGGAGAGGAAACTGGCGCAGGTAGAGAACGAACTGAGCCAGAAGGACAATGACACGTATCGGCGGAATAACACAGTTTTTTCATGAGACAGCGCATGATGGAAACACCGAGAAACAGCGGCAGCTTCGCGGCTGTTTTTTTTGGCGCTGATTTTAATGACAGCGCATCACTTTTGTGGTAAAATATTCATATTGATCAGACACAGTAAAGAGAAGAACGGCAAATACAATAGATGGTGCACAAGGGGAGAGAAACATGATAGATGGACATATTCATATTGAACGTGGTGCGTACACGCTTGACTGGATAAATCAATTTGTAAAGAAAGCAGTTGAAATGGAGATTGACGAAATACGTCTGCTTGAACATTGTTATAGATTTGAAGAGTTTGTTCCAATGTATGCTTCTGTGTGTGCGTACAGTGAATATGTAGATGCATGGTTTCATAGAAATGCAGGGGGACATAAACTAGCAGATTATTTGGCGCTGATCGAACGAGTTAGAAATGAGCAGTTTCCAGTAGAAATCAAGTTTGGACTAGAAATCTGCTATTTCAAAGAGTTTGAAAATTTTACTGCTGAACTTACAAAAGATAAAGGTTTTGACTTTTTATTGGGAAGTATTCATTTTGTTGATGATTTTGCCTTTGATCACAAAGCCGAGCATTGGGTGGGACTTGATGTTGACCACATATACCGCAGATATTTTGAGGACTCTGTCTCATTAGCAAAGAGTGGAATCTTTGATGGTATCGGTCATCCTGATGCCATCAAATTATTCGGACATAAACCATCGTATTCACTATCTGGCTGCTATGAGCGTTTAGCAAAGGCGCTCTCAAAAAGTAATATGTATGCAGATCAAAACAGCGGCGTCGCAAGAAGATGTTCCGAGACAGCTTCGCTTGGTATGAATGAAGAACTGATTAGAATATTGAAAAAATACAATGTCAAAATTATTACGTCATCTGATGCGCATTGTCCTGAGGATGTTGGATACAAAATAAATGAGCTTCATTGCCTTGTAGCAAGTGCTTAGTGTGAGGAGTACTTTTAACTGCCTGTGGCAGTTTCTGCTGGCGGAGAGGAAAATGAAAATGAGAATGGTTGTGCTTTATTTTTCGGGAACTGGAAACTCAAAATTCATCGCAAGGCATTTTGCGAAAAAAATGGGTGCAGAATGCCATAGTATTGAAGAAAAAATAGATTTTAAGCAATTGTTTGATCTGGTCGATACAGTAGCGGTAGTATATCCTATTTATGGTTCTTGTGTGCCTCGAATTATGCGTGAGTTTGTAGCGTTATACATGGAGGAATTTCAAAAGAAAAAATTAATAATTTTCTGTACACAAATGGTATTTTCAGGAGACGGTGCAAAGGCTTTTGCAAGGCTGATACCTAATTGCGAAGAACATATCCTCTATGCAGAACATTTTAAAATGCCGAATAACATTTGCAATTTTCCCCTTTTCCCGATGATTCGGATCGGATTAGGAATCAAGCCAAGGAGAGCATTAAAACGCTTAGATACAGTTTGCAATAACATTAGAAATGGGGTTATAAAGAAACGAGGATGGAGTATTTTTTCTTCGCTTTTAGGAAAAACACAAAATGTCGGGTATCCTAAGATAGAAGAGAAAGCAAGGCATTCCTTTCGCGCAGATAATACTTGTACAAAATGTGGTTTATGCGTCAGAATTTGTCCAATGAACAACCTTGAAATTGTAAATGGTCAGGTCATTCAGAAGGACAACTGTACGATTTGCTATCGCTGCGTGAATGCCTGTCCGAAGCAGGCGGCAACAGTTTTTTTAAAAGCAAAACCGAAAAGACAATACAAAGGGTTTCAAAAGAACACTTGAAATTTGAACTTTCTTCTGAAACGGGGAAACACAATTTGCTTTGGATGATCGGTGAAATTGGCGAAGTGATTGACATTGTCAAAAAATACGGAGACATAGAGCCAACGAATGATGTTGAATTGAGAAATCACCTTGTTGAAGAAATGGCGGATGTTCTGATGCATTACAATGATGTTATGCTGTGTTATGGAATATCTGCTGATGAACTCCAACAGGCATATACTGTAAAGTTTGAAAAAAATATGACACGCTGGTAAATCTTAGTTGATCTGCGAAAACTGTATCATAAACTTAACATGGCAACTGGAATATGTAGCTTGTGGCAAGTATTCTTTGCGCATTTAGCGGTCCACTAAGCAGTATAACAGCTCTAACACAAAGGCTTAAAACAGTGAAAACAAAACGAAAGGAATTACAAATAGACCCTATGAACAATTTTCTAATGAAACCCAAAATTGATTTTGCCTTCAAAGAAATCATGAATGACGAAAAAGCCCGCACTGGATTTCTGGCTGCTGTGCTGCATCTGGACCCAGCAGATATCAAATCAACCCGCATACTCAATCCATATTTGCGGCAGGCACATGCAGATGACAAGCTTGGCATTCTCGATGTCAGGATTCTCATGAATGACGATACAGAGATTGACACCGAAATCCAGCTCTCTGAATTAAAGGTATGGTCTGACCGCTCTCTGTTCTATGCTGCTAAGATGTATACAGACCAGATCAAGCCCGGACAGAAATATAATGTGTTTAAAAAGTGTGTAAGCATTAGCATTCTCGACTTCGTACTGTTCGAAGGTGAGGACGAGTTTTACTCCTGTTTCCATATCCTAGAGGACACACGCCACTTCAAGTACACGGACAAGATGGAGTTCCATGTCATAGAACTGCCAAAGCTTCCTCCAGCGCTGCAAGAAAACAGCAGCCGTGTCGAGTTGTGGGCTAAATTTATTAATGCCGAAGAAACGGAGGAATTTAACATGATTGCTGAAAAAGACCCTTATATCAAAAGTGCTTATGACCAGTTACAGCGAATCAGCCAAGATGAACAAAAACGTTTGGAATACGAAGCAAGGGAGAAAGCTATCCTTGATTACAATCAGGGCATCTATGAAGCAGAACAGCGTGGTGAAAAACGTGGTGAACAGCGTGGTGAAAAACGCGGTGAGCAGCGCGGCATTAGAGGCACTGCACGAAACCTACTCGCGCTGGGTATTGATATTCATGTCATTGCAGAAGCAACCAACTTATCTATTGCAGAAATCGAAGCTTTAAATAATGAAATATAAACAACTCAAATGAAGTTACTGCACAAATAGCTATGCGGAAATGCATAGCCATTTTTCACGAGGAGAATTTTGAAAAAAATATGACACGTTGGTAAACTGTGCAATTCTATTTCAACTTTATTTCCAATATGATGTATTTAAAAAAGTTGGGAATAAATTCATATTATATATAAAGCGTATAATCCGTTCCTTTATGAGTTTTATAGTCAATATCTGAATAAAAATAATCTGTAGAATCATCAAGAATTTTTCTGAGGGCAATTTTTGTTATCTCAGTACAATCATTTCGTGATAAAGCATTCGATATTTCACAGAATAAGACCTCACTGTTCTCATTCCTATCACTTGTGGGAATGCCGTCTACATAGTCCATTTCAAACAACAGATACCAAGTTTTTCTGTCACAGCGAATACCCACCATGCGTTTCACTTCTGCCGTAATCCTCGTTTCTTCCAAAACCTCACGTACAGCCGCTTCCTCCGGCAATTCATTTTCATGGCAGAATCCGCCGGGAATCAGCAGTTTCCCCTTTGCACTGCCGTAGGTATGTCGCACAAGCAGGACTTGTCTGTTTCTTCTTACAATACAACCTACCGAAAAACAATGATTATCATTCATCTTTTATCCCTCATTTCCTGTCAATTAGATATTTAGCATTTCTATTATCTTTTCTGTTACGTTCTCAGGCTGCAAATACGTTGAATCAATGTTGGGGTATGCATAGTCATCATAAAAATGAAAAGTATTCTTTATACCACGTTCAATTCGTTCCAGATCTCTGCCATCATTTTTGGCCCTTCTTATATTCTCTTCCTTACAACATGTAAGAATAATCGGGCATACCTCAAACGGTATACTGTCTGCTCGCAAGCTGCGAATAACTTGTTCAAAAATTTGTTTTCGTTCTCCATGAAATCCATATGGAAAAATAACATAGTCTATATCCTCACACAGAAGATAATTCTTAAATAATGAATAAATATTTTGGGATACAGTGTATTTTGTAGCGTCTGAAAAAGGAAATGGGTTTATTGCACGACACCAGTCGGCATCGACATAAGCACATTTTGATAATTTTTGTAACAGTATTTTTGCTGTCGTAGTTTTTCCAACGCCATTAGGTCCTATTATTAAAATGAGCTTTTTCATATATCCAAGTCTCCATATCATTTATCGAAAACAAATAGAAATCCAATCATTTTTTTAGCAGTTCGTCCAGTTCGTGAAAATTATTTACAATATCTCCAGAATGAACCTCATGATCTCGGTTGAACAAAATTGTTTTGATTCCTGCTCTCTGCGCTGCATTTAGGTTTTGCACACTGTTGTCAACAAAGATACACTCCTGTGGATTGTAATGTATTCCTTTTGAAATACATTGCAGATGTTTGATTGTATAGACAAAAATCCGATTCTCAGGTTTGCGCATATGAATTTCTCCGCTGATAATACTTTCTTTAAAGTATTTTTGAAGTCCGTGTAATTCCAATAGATATTTGCTCCATTCTTTCACATCATTTGAAAGCAGGACAAAATGATACTGCCTGTAATTGCGCTCGGCAAACCACAAGAACTCCTGATCGAATGTCAAAAAATTAGTCAGATAATCCTGCATTGTTTCCGTTGGATTCGGGTATCCTAGCAGTGAAAGAAATTCATTAGAACTTAATTCTCCATTTCCGGCTTTGGTAAATAACAATTCCTCACGGAATGCTCTTGTAAGTCTGTCATGTTCATTTTTGTCAAAATGCTCAAATGTGTATGGGATAAAATATCCTTTACTTTCCTTTATGATTACACCATACATATCAAGCAGAAGGATTCGCTTTTTTTCTAATCTTTCTATCGCTCTTTCTCCCATAAGTAATCATTTGTCCTTTCACAAACGTGTATCCGGCAGTCGGGTTTTCTGCAAAAAAATCTGCAATTGCAATATTTCGATTACAATAATCCTCGGCTTCTTTGCGGGATAAGCCATGTGTTAACAAATGGACAATCAGCTTTTCTTTCTCCTCTTTGCGAATACCAGAAGTCCAGTCATTGTATGCGATAAAATCATTTTTGGTTTCCTCATAATTTGCAGTTTGTGTTGTAAGAAACTCTACCTTATCGTTCATTCTTACTTCTACATCAGCAAGACCTAATTTCTGCATCATATGTGCAGTTCTGATGGCTACTGCATAATCCCGCCCTTGCATTGCAAGTTCCGTCCGCCACTTTTTTTCCAACCCTTCATGTCTGCATAATTCCTGATAATCCATGCCGTCAATATAAAGCCCACAGCACTCGAATTCTCTGTTGGCATCAATGCATACAACATATCCGTCTGGTTTTGCAAACTGAATCATCTTCTGGATAAACGCACCCGGATTATCCAAATGTCTGAGCACTGCCTGACATATTACGAAGTCATACTGATTTTCGGCGGAATGGTGAAAAACATTTTTACAGAGAAAATCCGCCTTTAATTTTTGACTTTCGAAAAGAGCTTTTCCTTTTTTGATCAAGTCTACTGCAAAATCTATTCCTGTATAGGTGCTTCCTGCGGGAAGATAAGGAAGTAGCAGCAACCCTAAAAAGCCATATCCGCATCCGCAGTCCAACACAGAAATTGGTTGATCAATCTTCCAGACCTGTGAAATAAGAAAGCGTGCATAGTCATCGTTCCAATAACTCTTTCGCGTCCGCAAAAGGTATTCCAGTTTTTGATTCCAAAACTCTTTTGTGGCTGTTTTTTCAGGAATATATGTCTCACCGTCAAGTGGTTTAAGACCTAACAACTGGTCTGTTGATACTTGAAAATACTCAGCAAGAACTGGAAGTATGGTTATATCCGGCATAGTAACGCCGGTTTCCCACTTACTGATCGTTTGAAATGATACGCCAATGCAGTCTGATAGTTCCTGTTGTGTCACTTTTGTCTTTTTACGCAAGTCGGCAATGCGCAATGATATTTTATTCATCTGTAAAACCTCCTGCTATCAATGGGTAGTGTCTGGAACGTGCTTCCTTTTATGAAATTATATCAGAAATTGGAGATTTTGTATTCGTTTCAAGTGGCGAATATTTTCGCTTATAAATAGAAATATTGGATTTAATCATTATAAACGCATAAAGCCTTAGAAAACATTGACTATTTTAAGAAATATGATATGATACTATTAATGGTGAGTCCTACCGCAAAGTGGACTGTTAAGAGCGTTAGTAACTCAAATGGAGTTACTGCACAAATGGCTATGCGGAAATGCATAGCCATTTTTCACGAGGAGAAATATGCTGCTTGTCTGATGCGAATCGGGATTTATATAGGAGGGATATTTTGAAGAAACATATTATCATTGCAGGTGTACCGCGGTCGGGAAAAAGCACAATCTCTCAAAAAATAGCGAAGAATTGGGGATATCAGCATGGACTCAATAATCGCGGGAATTGAAAGCGTTTTTCCCGAAACGGGTATTCATTCTGATGCGGATACAGATCTTTGGGAAAATATTCAATATATTAGTTCTAAGATGGCGTTATTCATTCAAGCGATGTTGGACAGTGGAGAATATAATGAATGTGATTATGGTATGGTAATTGATATATTTCAATTATTGCCACAGCATTATATTGAGTATATAGATTCTTCTGTTTGTGAGATATATTATTTCGGCACATCAGAAGTAACACCAGAAGAACGATATGAACTTTTGAAAAAATTCGACACGCCAAAGGACTATACCTACTATAAATCTGAAGAAGAAAATAAAGAGAACTGTGCAAGCATTGTAAGCATCAGTAAAAAACTGAAAGAACAATGCAGCATATATAAATTGCCATACTATGATACAACTTACAACAGGGAAAGGGTATTTGAGTCTATTTTAGGTTTTCGAACAAAGTAAAAGTATTGTCAAACTCCAGTTTCTCAGAAAACGAAAAAAACGAAAAAGTTGTCGATATAAGAATGACAGATTATTGTTTTGTGGTAAAATATTCATGATTAGCAGAGAGAGTGGGCGAGCGCGATGTTACGCTTGCTCTTGCGGTTACAGCAGGCTTTATAGCATTGGGGGAGAATATGAAAAAGGAAGCAGCATAACTTGATTCTGGCAGCGGGCTACCTAGACAAGGGGAGGATAGTTTTATGCCAGTAGATCGAGAAAAAAGAGTGCGCGTATGTTATAACAGAACCGAGTGGAAAACAGGACATTTTCAGATCTGAGAGTGTCCTGTTTTATTTTTATGCACACGGGGACCAATTTTTTCCTACTCGATTAAAATTTCGAAATAACAGGAAAATTGTTTATAAAGGAATGACATATAATCGGTTCTGTGGTAAAATATTCACAATTGGCAGAGAGAAGTCAGAATTTATGGGAGTGTGTACATGTCTATAGGATTAATGAGAGGAACAGTTGCAGTTGAGCCGCATAAGATTGAATGGGAAATTGCTGCGCGTGAGATGATTGAGCGCCTGAAAAACATATTAATGGATGATATTGTGGATGCACAGCATATCGGAAGTACTTCAATAAAGAGCATTTGCGCAAAGCCGATTGTGGATATCGTTGTGGGCGTGAGCAGTTTTGACAGTATGATGCGGCATAATGATGAGTTGAGGACAAATGGCATTGTTTATTGCTGTGAGGACCACCCCGGACAACATTTATATGTTGTTGGCGATTTAGAGAAGAATATGCATACACATTATATTCATGTGGTAATTTGGGGGCAAAAAGTATGGCACAATTATATAAATATGCGTGATTATTTGAATACGCACGAAGAGGAAGCGAAAGAGTATTCTGATTTAAAAGAGCGCTTGGCAAAAGCGTATCCGAAAGAAAGAATTGCATATACCGATGGCAAAAGCGCACTGATCGAAAGAATTTTACAAATGGCAGATGAGTGGCGTAAACAGTTATAAATTCTAGCAAGTGCAACGAAAAAATACTTTAGTTTTTTCGGTGTGAGAAGGAGTAAGAATGATTTGGGATAACGTATCGGGAATCTATGATTTTACAGAGACAGTATACAATGGCAAAGTCTATCGGCGTCTTGGTGAAACTGTTGCGGCACAGATCAAACAGGATGATCTCGTGCTGGAATGTGCCTGTGGGACTGGTGCGATCAGCAAGTATATTGCGCCGCGATGCAGGCATTTGACGGCAACGGATTTTTCCACAGGTATGCTGCGGCAGACTGCCAAAAACTGTCAAAAATATGATAATGTTACCATCAGGCGCGCAGATCTGACACAGTTAAAGTGCCGTGATAACAAGTATGATAAGGTCGTTGCCGGGAATGTGCTACATCTGCTGGACAAGCCAGTTTCCGCTGTAAAAGAACTTGAGCGGGTGTGCAAGACAGGCGGCAAGATTATCATTCCGACGTATATCCACGGAAGCAGCGGTGTCAATCGGTTGGCAGTGCGAGTGTTTGAGCTGGCAGGCGTCCGGTTTAGGCGGCAGTTTGAGCTGGCATCCTATCAAAAGTTCTTTGAGGACGCAGGGTACAAACAGGTTGCGTACACTGTCATCAACGGAAGAATGCCCTGCGCAGTGGCAGTGATAACGAAACAATAATAATCAGTGGTCGATTCAGTAAAACAAGTATTCAAGTATTTCAAATACAGGAAGGAGTATAAAATGGGGGTATCAATTTATTATACAGCAAGAAGAACAACGCCAGCCACACAGCAGGACCAAAAACGCTGCGATGAGATTGCGCAACGCTATGATGAGCAGTATCCTTATGGGGAGTTGTACGAGGGCTTCTGCATCTATGACTGGGAATCGCTCCAAGAAGATAATGATGAAACTGTTATTTTACAAGGTGCGACAAAGCTGCCCTTAGATGATATCGAGCTTTTTCAGAATACATTAGAATGGTGGTTAGATTGTCTGGCAGAACTAAAAGATATCTTACCCGATGCGCAGTGGGAGGTAAACCTTGACGATGTATATTTTGAGTGGTCTGAGGACGAACACTGCTTTTTGCCGCAGGGAGATTGAGATCAACGGGTGCATGACAGCATGTATATAAACGGAGGTATGATAAATGGGGATACATTTTGGTGTGGATTATTATCCTGAGCACTGGCCGAGAGTGCGCTGGGAGACGGACGCGCGGCTGATGAAGGAAATGGGCGTACAGGTCGTGCGCATGGCAGAATTTTCGTGGTTTAAGATGGAGCCGTCAGAGGGAGAATTTCATTTTGAGTGGCTAGAGGAAGCAGTGGCGCTTCTTGATAGTTATGGCATCAAATCAATTCTTGGCACGCCGACGGCGGCGCCTCCAGCGTGGATTATTGAGAAAAATCCAGAGATACAGCCAATTGACAGACAGGGCAGGAGACGGCATTTTGGAGGCAGACACCACGATTGCCAGTCCAATCTTGCATACCGCGCGCATATTCGCAGATTCGTGACCGCTTTTGCCAAACGGTTTGCGGACAATCCGGGCGTCATTGGCTGGCAGATTGACAATGAACTTGGCAATTCGCACGGGGATTTGTGCATGTGCGATTCCTGCAAGCGGCAGTTCCAAAAATGGCTTTGCGAAAAGTATGGCACGATCGAGGTCTTGAATGATGCGTGGGGAACCGCATTTTGGAGTCAGGGGTACAACAGCTTTGATCAGATCGGAACGCCGTTGATCACCACAGTCGGGGAGAATCCGTCTGCAATGCTTGACTGGAAATGCTTCTGTTCGGATTTGATTGTCGATTTTGCGGACTGGCAGGTGCAGATTATTCGGGAAAACTGTCCAAATCACTTCATAACCCATAATTTTATGTGTTTTGACAACAAGGTGGACTATTATGATTTAGCCGGACTGATGGATTTTGTGTCCAATGACATCTATCCTGCGGGGCATTGGCAGAAGCAGCCGCACCAGCCGGACAATGAGCTTGCGGCATGTCACGATGTGATTCGCGGTTATAAGAAAAAGCCGTTTTGGATGATGGAGCAGCAGTCTGGCATGGCGGGCTGGGAAATCATGGGCAGAGCGCTAGAGCCGGGACAGATGGCGGCTTGGGCAATGCAGTCTGTTGCGCATGGGGCTGACGCAGTTGTCTTTTTCCGCTGGAGAACCTGCGCGATGGGAACAGAGCAGTACTGGCACGGCATTCTGGGGCACAGCGGCAACCCCGGCAGGACTTATCATGAGGCGAAAAGGCTGACGGAGACTTTCACAAAATATATGGAGGATTTCGAGGGCAGTATGCCCTGCCCAGAGGTCGCAATCGTCCATAGTTTCCGACAGAACTATGCATTGGATATTCAGCCAAACCACCCGCAGTTACAATATGTCGAACAACTGCACAAGTATTATAAGGCGCTGTATGACAAGAAAATTCCAGTTGATTTCGTGCAGGGCATGGATGATCTGTCACAGTATAAGCTGGTGATAGCGCCGCTCCAATATCTGATGACGCCGGAGCTTGAACAGCACTATATGGACTATGTGGCAGACGGCGGGAATCTGGTGCTGACGATGCGCACCGGCGTGAAAGATGCGACAAATCTGTGCATGACGGACCGTGAGTTGCCGGGACGGCTCGGCGAGCTGTGCGGCATCGAAGTGCCGGAGTACGACTGTCTGCTGGAGACGACAGGCGGTGTGCTCTACGGCAAGAAGGAATATGAGATTGAGAAGTGGTGCGATATCATCGCGCTAAAGGGTGCAAACCAGATTGCAGAGTATTCCACAGGCTTCTACAAGCAGACGCCCGCCATCACAGAAAACAAGTATGGCAGCGGTACCACGTGGTATATTGGAACTGAGCCGGGTGACGAACTGATGGAGGACATTATGACGTATATCACCCATGCCTGCGAGATTGAGACGCTTGGCACCGCCGCGGACGGCGTGGAGATGATGACCCGGGAGAGCGATGAGAAAGTATGGCTGTTTGTGATCAACCACACCGCCGACGAGCAGGTGTACCATCTTCACGGAATGTACACGCTGCTAGAAGGAGAGCGGGAAGAGTTTCTACAGCCGTATGAGGTGCAGCTCTTTGAAGGGTATAAGCGCCGGAAATGATTATGGTTCCAGCGTGTGAATAAAAATGTCATTTAGGGCGTCCCAGTCTGGCGTGCGGTCGTCATGCATTGTATCAATTGCTTCCTTATAATAATGCAGCTCTTTTACAATGTATGCGTTCAGCGCGTCAATCCGGGGCGCTTTCTCGGATTCCAACATCTGCATTTTGGTTTCCAGCAGGTTTTGGACAAGCTCTTTGTACGCTGGCGGCAATACTTCGTTTGCGAGTTCTTCAAACAAAACCGGAGGCGGGCAGGATTTTTGTTCTATCCATCTGCAAGCCAGAATCGGGCGCAGCACATAGAAATACTTCTTATATTTCACGAAATCATTGGTCAGGTGTTCGTGGTAATTCTTCCGCGCGGTGCCGTAGTAGTGATACATGGAGGATTTGCACGAGAAATAGCGCTGTGCCACTCCATAGATTTGCTGCCACGCTGGTGTCGTGTAATAGACGACGGGCGAGTTTGCCCACTCGAAAAGCGTTGCATTGGATTTGTGGAAATGCTGCAAAGCCTTGGATAAATCCCAGCCGTTGATGTCGAGTGTCTCGTCGAGCGCCCATTCGATAAAGTCCTGCTTGGGCTGCAATTTCAGATAGTCATTTTGCGGGCGCACATAGATCAAGCGCACATCGTAGTCGCTGTCCGGCGAAGCAAAGCCCCAAGCGCGGCTGCCGGATTCAATGGCGTGTAGTATTTTTACATGATGTGCGGCTTCCATTTCTTTTAATTTCAGCAGGATAAGGTCGTTGACCGAACCTTCGTAATCTTTATATCTCATCGCGCACCACCCTTTCGTTGACTGCCATCACATACGCCTGCACGCGCGCCATGTCCGGTTCGTCGGGCAGGGTGGTATGCGCGGCGGCATTGTCTAATTTCCGCTCATAGTCGTTTAACAGTTCATAAAACTCCTTCCGAAAGGTGCCGTCTGTGTTCTGGTAGCTGCCATTTCGGATTGCGGTCAAAAGCTGGTGTTCTTCCTTGCGGTAAGTACGGATTTCGCCCTGTTCCAGAATGTCAATAGCCATCATAAAGAGCCGAATTAAATGCATGGCATGTTTGTTCAGGTGATTGTCGTCTTTTTTGCGGTTGCGTTTTCCGAGCTTGTCATAATCCTTCACAATGTTGTGCATCTCGTTCCAGATATTTTTGTAATCGCGCAGCGGGTAGTGCGTAAGCTTCGCATCGACGAAAATCTCTGTCTCAAAGTCAGGGTTGAGCGCCTTGTCTGTGTAGAGGTGGATTGCGCCATTTTCAAAGGGTTCATAGCGTCTGCCAAAATCGTACATCGCGTTTTTGACCGAGTTAAAAATGTGCTGTTCTTTTTCACTTTGCGGGTAGGAATCTCTTGCCATCGCATTTTGCAGGCGGCGAAGCTGGGCGTCCGCGTAGCCGCCAAAGGAGTGAATCGCGCGCTTGGACAGAAACAGGTGCGCATTGTCAATCAGCTCCTGACCGAGCGGGTGCAGGTACAGATAATGTTCTTGATTCAGCCCGAGCAGCTCGATCGTGTTTGGGTTGCAGTTTAAAAGCAGCGTGATCATTTTCATAAAGCTGTAGATGGTGGTGTCGGTCTGGGTGTCCACATACTGTTCAAAACGGGTCAGACCGATGAGGTCTGATTTCCTGTTCAGGGTCACACCCCTGACATCAATGTCACTTTTTTCATTGTTGGTTCCATAGGAATAGCTTCCCGCAAGCCCGAGCAGAATCACATATCTGCCCAAGTGCTCGTCGGATTGTATGAAGCGGTATGCTTCGGATTTCAAGAGTTCAGAATCAATCATAGGATACCTCGCTTACTTATAATAATTTGCAACGCCAATACCGATCGTAGCCCAGTGTGCTGCTTGGCGCAGCTCCAATGCGATGTCCTCCTCGTCCATTGGTTCGCCGTCGTCCTCGGCGTCTTCGATCATGTATTCCACAGCCTGCGGTGTGCGCGAACGATATATGCCGACACTGATATTTAAGAAGGCATATGAATAGCCATGTTCGCTGTCGTTTATTTCGCCGTTGTTTTGGGCGCTGAGAATATCAAACAGATCGTCCGCTTCAATCTGGAAGGCAGGGACGCCGTATATTTGCGGCTGGAGCTGTCCGTCGATTCCGGCTAAAAATTCTATGAAGTTCAGTCTGTCATTGGTGTCAAAGTCAAATCGAACTTCGTTTTGGAAGTAATATAGTGAATTTTTGTGGCTGGAAAAAGGTGCGCCCAGCAATGCTTCCACCTCCCTGCGGGTGGAGGACAGTGCGATTGTTTTGTCTTGGATTTGGATACCTGATAAGGGGATAAGTTCTGCTGTTTCCATATGGGGTTACTCCTTGTAAGTACGAATTTTTATGTATAGAATTTTAACATAGTTTGTCCGTGTGGACAAGACAGAACCATAGGATTTTCAACAGCCGTCAAGAACAGTTTTTTAACAGCACACTACAGCGGAAGATACCATGCTCAGCAGAAAAATGCACATCTCCACTGTATTTCTCGGCAATGTTTAGAATGCTTTCCACACCGATGCCTTGGTGGTCTTTTGCCTGTGGAATACCGTTGCAGAAGTGGATTTCGTCCGTGCAGCTATTCTCGCATTTGAGGAGCAGCATGGCATTTTTCTGGTGGGCGACAATCTCAATCCGGCGTGATTTGGCAGCCTGCGCGCAGCCGTTCACCGCATTTTCCAGCATATTTGAGAATACGCACACCAGATCGACATCGGAGACGCAGAGGGTCTTGCCAAGGCGTATATCAGCATTCATCTCAATGCCGCTCTGTTTCGCCTTTTGCATATAGGTGGAAATCAGGCTGTTGACCGCGTAGTTTTTGCTGAATTTGCGGTCAAATTTTTCAGTCTCAATCCGCTCATATTCCGCAAGATATTCGAGAATGCCTTTGTAATCCTGACGTTCTGCAAGCCCCATCACAACCATGTTATGATGGCGGAAATCATGGCGCGTCTGCCGTGCATTGCGCTCGATTTTTTCATAGCCCTCCATCTGTGCCAGCAAGAGCTGTTCATGCATCTGCATCAGCCGGAGCTGGTGCGCGTGGTTTGCCTGTGCCATAAAGTAAAACAACAGCATATGTACAATCAGCATAAACAGATAACACAGCGTCATGATAAAAACATGGGTCACATTTTTCTCTATATGATATTCATTGTAACACAGCAAAAAGGTCATCATAACAAACGTCAGGCCGGAAATGCAGGTGATCATACCGTAACCGCTCTGCATCTGACGATAGATATAGAGCAGCTTTTTCTTGAAAAAACGGCGGTACAGAAACAGGAAAAGGAGATTCAGGCCAAAGCGCAGCCCCCAGACGCCATAGCCGCCCGCGCCTGCCGCGCTTTGGGTTGTCAGCGATATAAGCCCGTAGATAAATGTCCACAGACAGTAGTAGGCGGAGAGTAGAAACACAGCCTTTTTGGGGCTCGAAGCAGACAGCACAAACAAAAATACGCTGCCAAATACAATGGCAGTCACGATATACGCACCGAGAAAAAAGACCATTCTGGGAAGTCTGAGCCGGGTAGCAGCCAAGACAGCGGACTGAAAGACGATGCCGGTAAGGATTGTGATGAACAGCGTCTTTATTTTATCATATTTCGGTTCTAACACAAGATTATTAAACCAGACAATATGGAAGATATTGTTGACAATATTTGTAATCAATGTCTCGTACATGTTTCATCTCCTTTGTGAAAAGGTTCGAATCAGGACTATCGTTGCTGCACGTTTTATTATATAATACTATACATAAAAGTAAAATCTAAATCCAGTTAAAATCAGGCTAAAATGAAAAAAGTTTTGAATCAAAGTTTTGAATCAAATTTTTCCAGCTAATTGACATTTGGTGCCTTTTCCATTATCATATTTTAGAAAACCAGCCGCTTGTCGGTGAACAGCTTCACAAAAAGGGGATAAATTCATGATATTTGAGACACATGCCCACTATGATGACGAGGCATTTGATGAGGACAGAGAGACCCTCCTTGTCTCCATGCAGCAAAATATGATCGGGTGTCTGGTCAATGTAGGCGCAAGCCTGAAAAGCACACAGACAAGCATACAGCTCGCAGAACAGTATCCGTATATATATGCGGCAGCAGGGGTGCACCCAAGCGAGAGCGCGGCGCTCGACGAAGCGCAGTTTGAATGGCTCGCGGCGCAGTGCGCACATCAGAAGGTGGTGGCAGTCGGGGAGATTGGTCTGGATTACTATTGGGACGAGCCAGACCCGGCAGTTCAGAAGAAATGGTTTGTGCGCCAGCTTGAACTTGCAAAAGCGCTCAAAAAGCCAGTGATCATTCATTCCAGAGACGCCGCGAAGGATACTTATGACATCTTGGCCGCACACCATGCCAGCGAAGCCGGCGGCGTAATCCACTGCTTTTCCTACAGTGCGGAGCTTGCGCTCGCGTATACCGCAATGGGATTTTATATCGGCGTCGGCGGTGTAGTCACATTTAAAAACGGCAGGAAAATGAAAGAAGTGGTGGAGGCTGTTCCCATTGAGCGGATTTTGCTCGAGACCGACAGCCCGTATCTGTCGCCGGAGCCAAACCGCGGCAAGCGGAATACCTCGCTGAATTTACCTTTGATTGCACAAAAAATCGCAGAGCTCAAAGGGCTGTCTTATGATGAGGTTGTCCAAATTACTACAGAAAATGCACGGCGGTTGTATCAGATTCAATGCTAGGAGGAACGCAGATGGCAGCGCTAGGAAATCCCACAAATACCATTGCAGTATTGCAGAAATACCACTTTAATTTTCAGAAAAAATATGGGCAGAATTTTCTAATCGACGCAAATATCCTTGAAAAGATTATCAAAGCAGCGGGTGTGAATGAAAACGACTGTGTTCTTGAGATTGGCCCGGGAATCGGTACAATGACCCAGTACTTGTGTGAATGTGCAAGAGAGGTGGTCGCTGTAGAGATTGACAAGAAACTGATTCCAATACTTGAGCAGGATACGCTGTCGGCATATGATAACGTTACCATCATCAATGAGGATATTTTAAAGCTTGACCTCCATGCGCTTGTACAGGAAAAAAATAATGGAAGGCCGGTTAAAGTCGTTGCGAACCTTCCGTATTATATTACGACGCCCATAATCATGGGACTGTTCGAAAGCCATGTACCGCTCGACAGCATTACCATCATGGTGCAGAAGGAAGTGGCAGAGCGTATGCAGGTGGGCCCCGGCACGAAGGACTACGGCGCACTGTCCTTGGCAGTCCAGTATTATGCAAAACCGGAGGTTATGATGACCGTGCCGGCAGGCTGCTTCATGCCGCGCCCCAATGTTGACAGTGCTGTCATAAAATTAACGCGCCATGCCGCGCCGCCCGTGACCGTTCCAGATGAAAAATTCATGTTTGATCTGATCCGCGCAGCATTTAACCAGCGCAGAAAGACATTGGTCAACGCGCTCGGAAACGCCGCAGGGCTTTGTCTGGAAAAAGACAGTATCCTGTGTGCACTCGAAAAAATGGAATGCGCACCCACCATTCGGGGGGAGGCGCTCACACTAGAAGAATTTGCAGTGCTGGCACAATTGCTTTACGAGAGCCTGCCAACCCGCCGCTAAAGCGGCACATAAAAACGGACAGATTAATTCTGTCCGTTTTGTTCGGTTAGCTGGGAAGTGCAGTGCGGGCATCTTGTCGCCTCGACTGCGATCTCGGATTTGCAGAAAGGGCATGTCTTTTTGGTCGGAACCTTGGGCTGCTCTGGCTTCTGAATCCGCGACATGGCTTTATTCATGATTTTTACAAGCAGAAAGACAATCAGCGCCATAATCAGGAAGTTGACCACAGCGGTGATAAACTTACCATAATACAGTGTGACATCGCCCGTAATGTTCCATGCAAGCTGGTCAAAATTCATGCCGCCGAACAGACCGAGAATCGGATTAATAATGTCATTGACAAGAGAGGAGACAATGCTGGTGAAGGCGCCGCCGATGATGATACCGACTGCCATGTCCATAACATTTCCCTTGCTGATAAATTTTTTAAATTCCTCAAAAAATTTTTTCATGGTAAACAGACTCCTTTTCGTTATGTAATGATGTCTCGCCGCCCATTATAACATAGTAAGCGGCGTACTGACAACCCAAATTATTTCAAACCGCTCTTCTCAAGCCTCTTGAATATTCTCAAAGACGGCAGTGCAGGGATTTCCTTTGCAGTACTTGATTTCCTCAATGCCACTGTCTGATATGGCATACCATCCCTTTGGTACGGACACCGTAAAAACCTCCTCCATTTCCAGTTCAGGATAGCACAGACATTGAATCAATTCGCTGGCTGTGACAGCGAGCAGATCGCCAGTAGGAGCATACAGCCATTTGACAGAAGCCGCTAGGGTGTCGTCTGTCTGGAACACGCCATCTATTGTTTCCAATTCTATCTTCTCGTCAAACAGCCAGACAATCATTTTACCACTGTTGCAGAAATTTCGGAGCGCTTCTGTCTCCCGCATCCATACCGTGTGCCAGTCCTCATCTGGAAAATCGAATATAAGTTCTGATAATCCATTGCGGTCTAGCAGGATATCGAATGCGTAGAGCAAATCATCGTCCAGTTCTTTCATAGAACCCCGGTCGATCAGGACAAGTCCATCTACGCTTTCACGATCTACTTGAAATTTCATGTTGAATCAGCCTCCTTTATCTTGATGATTTCATCATATAGATTTCCTTATCATTTTTATCTGCCTCAAAGGCATCGGGAGAGATGCGAATGAGTCTTGTGCCTGCTGGCATATCAATATATTTGAAAATATCCGAATCTAACTGCTGACAGACAGCGCCTACACTGATAACGTCGAAATTGCCGGCGTCTGATACATAGTCCTCGCCTTCATCACCTGCAAAAAAAGCCCAGCCGCTGTCCGTCTCGTCCATCGGTTCAGAGCGTTCCATATACCCGACCTTCCAGCCCTCTTTTGTAATTTTTTTGGACACATAGGATCTTGAGTTTAATATCATAAACTTATTTTTCAGGGCAGCATAATTCTTTTGATTCCTGCGAAATTGATTGCACTTGTCATTATGGACCTGAATGTCCGTATTGATGCTTGTGAGATCCGCATTCCAGATCTTCTTGTCATCTGCTTGGTCTTTTAACAGGACTGCCAATGTAAATAGCTCTGTCTCCGTTGCCTTCAATTCTGTACGAACCTCTTTGACCAGTTTTTTTCCGCAATCATCAAAGAGATAGATGACGATTCCCCCGTCCTTATAAAGCAATAATTTGACGGCGCCCAGATTCGCTTTATCATTATAAAATACCATAAATGGAGGGAATTTCTCATTAATGTACCAATCGAACTCCGTTCCGTCTTTTCCGTTCATGTAATATACCGCGCCATTATTTTCCAAATGATCAGACGCGACATGAGGAAGGTATAGCTTCAGATTACTGTCTATTATCTCTTTGATCGCAATAAGTATGTGGTGCATCATTTCTCCCTCCTGTGTAAAAATCAGACTATGATAGACAATTGCATTATAGCATATCCGAAAGAGATCGTCTATTACAATTCAAGTTCGCCAGAAAAGTTCTTGTTTTATGTAGAAACATCACCAAAAGAATATTTTTTATAGTATAATGAATTGAACACAATTGTAAATTTTTGATAAAGAAAGGAAAATAAGATGGCTCAAAAAATAAAAGGAAAATGTAAATACTGCGCAAAGGAATACACCTACAGTTATATGTCAAGACATCTCGCAGCATGCAAGGAGCGGTGTGCCGCCGAAGCTGGGGCTGGAGCGAAGAAGAGCGGTTATTATGAGCTTGCAATCTATCCGCGTTACGACAGGGACCACTGGCTTTTTGTCGAGATCAATGAGAAGGCAACGCTGGAGGAGCTTGATACTTTTCTGCGCGATATATGGCTTGAGTGCTGTGGACATTTGAGTGCTTTTTACATCGAAGGAATCAGCTATGATTCCGATCCAAAGGAAGATGATTTTTGGGGAGAGCCTTCGGAGGACATGAGACACAAACTCAGCACAGTGTTGAGAAAAGGCATGACATTTCGGTATGAATATGATTTTGGCAGTACCACAGAACTGATGATAACAGTAGTCAATTATTCGAAGAAGGCCTTGAAGAAAGAAAAACTGACATTGCTGTCAAGAAATAATCCCTATGAATATCTATGCAGTGAATGTGGAAAAAAGCCAGCCACCGTAATCTGTATGGAGTGTTTTTATGAGTTTGATGATGAGGGGTTTCTGTGTGAGGACTGTGCTCAAACACATGCGTGTTACGAGGAAATGCGGCTGAATGTGTGCAATTCCCCGCGTATGGGGGTCTGTGGCTACAGGGGGAGTACCATGTATCCAGACCAGTTTGTACCCGATGCGCAGACAACATAGGGAAGCAGTATGTACACGCAGAAATATCTGTCAGAAGAAAAGCAACTGCTCAGAAGATCAAAAGGTCGGTGAAATATGGAGAAAGACAGCTGCTATTATTACTGCAAAGCAGAGGCGTACAGAGAAGAAAATGAACTAGATCATGCAATCAAATATTATTTAAAATCAGCCTTGATGAATGAACATTTTAAGACTTATGCGCGTCTCTATGAATGCTATTTTGCGCGCAAACAATTTGATTTAGCCAATTATTTCCTGACGCGATCCTATCAGAAAAACAGCAACAATGAAAAAGTCGCGTTTCAATACGCCATGTATCTGATACAGGAAAAAGAGACCGCATCTGCGAAGAAAATTTTAGCGGATATTTTAAAGAAAAATCCAATGTACAAACATGCAAAACTAGAATTTCACAAATTGGAAATACAGCAAAAATACCAGAAATTAATACAGTTTCTCGAAGAGATCAAAGCAGATTACAAGCGCTTCCTAGGTGCCAAATCACTCCATTTATTAGCTTGTTATCTGTGGGGGTTTTACATGGAGCTTCTGCATATCAAACCATCTTTTGAAGCTTTACAATCTGACAAAGAAGCGCAGGTATATGAACTTCACGACTTGAAAATATGGGATTTTTTAGCGGGATTTCAGCGATGGATTGAATTAAAATACGCCTGTAAATTAACACAGTCATGGAGTAATATTCTGCGCTTTCATACAGAATATGAGGAGGACGCATTTGATTTATTTTATCAAGAACTGTACTTTTATTATCAAAATGGGATATTTATAGAATGTGAGGAAACGAATGTCACAGCAAAAGATTCGTCATGTTACCGCGCAGAAAATATACAGATTTATGGGCAGGATATTGCACAGATTACATTCAAAAATCCACAGTATCATCATGAGTTTTACCAGCAATTATGGAAAGTACTGACGATGATAAAGAATCGCCCATACTTGATGACAGGAGAGAAATCGTTGACACAGACGAATATTTTTCTGCGCGGCTATATCGATGCATACAATCGAAGCCATCAGGAAGAACCTGCACAGACATTTTTCCCGGGCTTTGAAAAGTGGGTCAATCAGAAAGAAAGATTCAAAGTATACCGCCCTTGGCATAAAATCTATCTGTTTATAACAGCAAACGAGGAGGACGCGTTTGATTTATTTTATGCAGATTTAGAGGAATACATGGAAATAGATACTAGTACAGCATTTCCTAATCCCTCATACACTTAGCACTCGCTATTTACGCCATCGCCGCGTTGTCGTCAGTCAACAATGCCACCGCATTGCCTTCTTCCTCCGCCTTGCGCTGACGAAAATATCAAGCACTAAGTATAGGGGGATTCAGAAAACGCTGTACTAGGTTATGCTTCTTGATATATGCCTCATACAGCCTTGCAAAGTAAATCACGCCGCGGATAGGCATATTTGGATTGTAGATGGACTGGTGTTCATACAGGTTCATGACAGAGAAGATGATGAATGAGAGGTTTGTAAAAGTACTTTTTTCGGGACTGCCCTGTAGGAACGATAAATAGATAACATGTGTATCTAAAGTGTTGATCAACAAACGGTTCATTTCACAAAGCATAAGAATATTTTACCAGTAGAAAAATAAGAAAAAAAGTGCGATTTTTTACATTTCAACGAATGTATGTTTGAGGCTATAAGACGGCTTTACCTATTTTCAGGACAAGGCTGGGAACAGAATGTCACAGGCTGTTAAGGAAGAAAAGCCTGCATAGTGCATGTTATTTTAATGATGGTATACAAGCCATGTAAAATGATGCCAAGATGTGCCAAACCGCCGCGAAGCAGTTTCGCATAGCTTGTTATTTATAATAGGAAGCCCCAAGTGGAACGATTATAAAATAAGAACAAAATAAAGGTGAAGTTCTTGCAAATTACCCTGTACAGGTGTAAAATTTATAATGTCTACGAATCAGATAGAAATTAGAATGGAGAAGAAGCAGCGTATGTTTTACACAATCATATTTGCAGTCATACTGGTGCTCTATGGGCTGATTATCGGCAGTTTTTTGAACGTATGTATCTGCCGTCTGCCCAGAAAAGAGAATATTGTGACAACGAGAAGCCACTGTATGAGCTGCGGGTATCAATTGAAATGGTATGACTTGATTCCGCTTTTTAGCTGGCTGGCATTAGGTGGAAAATGCCGTAGATGTAAGGCTAAGATTTCTGTACAATATCCTGTGGTTGAGGCACTCAACGGTATACTGTACCTGATTGTATACTGGCGGTTTGGTTTTTGTGTTGAGACACTGTTGTACTGTCTGATGGCGAGTGCATTGCTGGCACTGAGTATAATTGATTTTAGGACTTTTGAGATTCCAGTAGGGTTTAATGTATTTATAGCAGGGTTAGGGCTGGTACGTGTACTGACTGATTTGTCAAATTGGAAGGAGTATGCGATCGGCTTTTTTGTGATAAGCGCACCGCTTTATCTGCTTTATATCATAACAAAGGGCAGGGGAATCGGCGGCGGTGATATTAAATTGATGGCGGCGGTCGGATTGCTGCTGGGATGGCAATGCACGATACTAGCGTTTCTCGTGGGCTGCATCATAGGGTCTGTGCTTCATGTACTGCGCATGAGAATCACAAAAGCAGACCGCGTTCTTGCGATGGGACCGTATCTGTCCATCGGCATCTATATCTGTGCCTTGTGGGGGACACAGATGCTTGACTGGTATTTATCGTTTTATAGATAAATTAACTTCACCCAATACGTAGAGAGAGAGGAAGATGAACAAATGGCGAAAATGCTGAGTATTGAGATTGGCTGTTCTGCGACCAGAATCGTGGAAATGGACTATCAGGCGAAGAAACCAAAGGTATACAAGTGTGTGGAGGTGCCAACGCCCGAGGGTGCTGTCAGGGACGGTTATCTCGAGCCCGCGAAAAGAGAGCAGCTCAGGGAGGCGGTCAGAAGCGCATTAAAAGCAAATAAAATCAGAACGAAGCGCGTTCTTTTCACAATCTTTTCTGGTAAGATTATCTCGCGTGAAATCGTGCTTCCCGGTGTGAAAGAACATCAGATCAATGCAATTATCGAATCAAATGTTACCGAATATTTCCCGATTGAGCTGAGCGATTACAAGATTTCCCACATGCATATCTCGACGTTTCGAGAAGGGGAAAATGTGGGAAAACATAAGGTTCTGGTCATTGCAGCAGAGAAATCGCTGCTTGAAGGCTATGAAAAGTTTGCAGAGGAGGCTGGACTCAATATTGCCGATATCGACTATGCGGGCAACAGTGTGTATCAGGCGACCAAGCAGAATGCCGGCGCAGAGGCAATTATGGCAATTAAGGTCGAGGCGGAGAATGCTCTTGTCACGATTATGAAGCAGGGGATTCTGCTGATGCAGCGCACGGTAAACTACAATATCGGGCACCAGCCTGACGAGCCAGTTGACCCTGAGGAGGCGCTGAGAGTGCTTGTGGGCACGGTCATGCGTGTGATGGATTTTTATATATCCAATAATGAAGAGAGCAGAATCGAACAGATTTATCTTATGGGTGAAGGCTCTAAAGAGTCAAGAGTGCTTGACATGCTGACAGAGCAGACACAGCTGCCCTGCCGTGTGCTTGAGAATGTACGCGGAGTGACCTTTGGCAAAAAGGCTGATGATGCGGCGGCTAATCTCTATGCGTCTGCGATTGGCGCGGGAATCAAGAGTGTCGGTTTTGATGCGGAGAAGGAGAAAGAGCGGCATGAGACAAACTATGTGTCGGCTTCGATTTTGATAATAGTGTTCTTTATTGTGGCGGCTGCGGCATTGCTTTCGATGTCACTAATACCGTATAATACGGCAGTCTTAGAGCAGAAAGAGCTCCAGAAAAGACAACAGCAGTTAGAACCTGCGCGGATTGTCCACGATCAGTATCTTGGTATGAAGCTGCTGCTGGATAAGGTGCGTTATGGACATGCACTGACAGAGCACAGCAATGATGGTGTGCTTGAGTTTCTGGGCGAACTGGAGGAGAAGCTGCCAAGCGATGTGGAGGTAACAGAGTTCTCATCAGATGATGAGCAGTGTGTGATCACGATGCGGGTGGCAGATAAAGAAACGGCAGCAGGTGTTATTAAAATGTTCCGTGAATTTGAGTCCCTGTCGTCCGTTACGGTGGACAGTATTACGGAGGAAAAAAATGAAGATGGAGGGAGCATTCTTGAAGAGGACGGAAGTGCTACCATTTATTTTAGTATCAATTGTGTCTATACCATTATAGAACATACAGAACCTGCCACCGCTGTTCCAGCGGCACCAAGCGCCGCAGAAGCAGAGAGCGCTGAGTAGGGAGGGAGAGAGCGCATGAAAGAGAAAAAAATAAAGGAAAAGAAAATAAAAGGCTCAAATACGAAAAAACTCAAAAATTATTTAAACCAAAATACCTTTCTAGGCATCACGCTGGCTGGCACAATGGTGTTAGTTATGGTATATGTATTTGTGTTTTTGGATTATCAGGAAAAGACAGAGGAGCTTGAGGCATCGAATGCGGAATTAAAGAATACGCTCACAGAACTGGAAGAGTATTACAATAATATGGAAAAATATGAGACAGAGATCGCTGATTTCAAGACAGCAATTAGTGAGATTATGGCAGCATATCCAGCAGATGCCAGAGAGGAAGATATTATCATGCTTGCGGTTCAGATGCAGGAGAAAAATGCGATATCCTATGAGAGCGTAAGCATGGAGGAGAGCGAGATTTTGTATTATATTCCCAAAGAGGAGACATTGGCGGCAGAGATTGAAGGAATTGTTGATGAACTGGTGTTTGTAGAAAAAAGGGGCACGTATCTCAATTCAACCAATTATGATAATCTCAAAGGATGTATTGCGCAGATTTATGATTCGGCGAACCGGATTGGCGTGAAGGAAATCTTGTATTCCAAGAATGAATCAGATGGTACGCTGGACGGCAATATTACGCTTTCTTTTTACAGTGCGAAAGGAACAGACAAAGAATATGTAGTGCCGGATATTGCACAGTATATCAGCGGTACGGATGATTTGTTCAGATCAGATAAAGTTGCTGCAAGCAGCTATGAATCAGAGAGCGAGGGTGAAGATTTGGAGGCAGATGGAGAAGAAAATGCAGGTGAAGAGAATGTGGAAGAAGCGGGACAAGGCGGGGAAGAGGCTGAATAACAGCGGCATGTCATTGGTTGAGGTCATTGTTGCCATGACGATTTTTGCGATTGTTACGGTGCCAGTACTTCATGCGCTCACGACCTCTGCGGTTTATAATCAGAAGGCGCGCAGGCGCCAGAATGTGACAGCGCTTGCGGAGAGTGTCATGGAGAATTTCAAGGGGTATTCGATTGACAGCCTTGAAAATGAGGTGTTTCATAGTGGTATCGCCGGGGCAGAAATGCTTGGACTTGAGATTGCGGAGGATACAGATATCGGTTTTGCGTATGAAGATGCCGCCAAAAAGGATTCGGCGATTACCTTTCAGATCAACAGGGTCAAAAGTGACAACAAAGAGTACAATATAGAGATCAAAGCGACGCCGTCCGTCAAGGGAGAGGAAATTTTTGAGATTGACAATGCGTCAGAAGCCAAAGATGCAACCTATGAGGATAAAACCCCCTACAATGCAGATACGTATGAGAAAGTGAAGGCGAATTTTTTGTCAAAGGCTGGGGCGATTAATGATATGATCTTAGGAGACGGCAAGCGGGATGAAAATGGAAATCTCTATACAGTTGATACGTTGAATCACGACAAGATTAAAATAACGAAACGTGAAATGCTGTATAAAATCCGAAAGGAGGGAGACGAGTACGTTGTGATGCTCTCTGCCGCGTACATCTACCAGCTACAGAACCATGAATGCTATATGCCGTATGAGACGCCTTCCGCTCCGCCGCCGACAAGCGAGCCGGATGATGAAAATTCCGGTACGATTGAGACAGAGGCACCAACGGAAACAGAGTCAGAACCACAGCTCGGAGACTGGGTACTAGAATCAGAGGACAAGTGGTTTCAGAGTTTTGTGCACTACATGGATTTGATGGATACCACAGGAGCTCATGATGGGTATGATATTATAGAGGATATTGCAATGCATGATATTCCGATCTATGATTCCAAGAACGGAACACATGATGAGAAGGACGACAGGATTCTTAATGGAATGTCGGAAATGAATATTTATAGAGGGAAAGATCTCAAACGCCTTATCATATACTATTTTCCAGCCTACAAAGGGGAGACAGGATATGATGAGAATTTTAGAGATGTGATAAAGATAGACAATCAGACAGATTTAGAGCTGGACTGTTATCTGATCAAGCAAAAGAATCCAGATTTGTCAGAAACCAAACTGACACTCAAAGAGCAGGGGTATGCGCCTGTAGTGCGTGCTAAGGGTACAAAGATGCGCCTGTTCCACAATCTTGATGAAAATCTTGGGCGCAGGACTGGAACGGCGAAAAATCATATCCAGACATCAGATTTTAAGATAGTGGAGAACTATACAGGATCAGATGCATTCAAGAAAAAGAAGGTAATGACCTATGAGCTGGATTTGAAAGTGACAGATACAGAAGGGCATGAGCTGACAAAACTGCGCGGCACAATGTATGAGAAGTATCGGGAATATGAGGCAGATGCTGTTGAGTAGAGGTGTGGTAATGAAACAGAAACGATGGAAATATATTCAATTGAATAACAGTGGTTCTGCGTTGATCTCCGTGGTGGCTGTGGCGATTTTTCTCTCTGTGATTGCCACCACAATTATCTATATTTCAGGGAAAAATTATCAAATCAAGGCAAATGACTATCAAAATAAAAACACATTCTATCGGGCAGAGATGGCGCTCGACGAATTAAAAGGAGCGCTGGCTGCTGATGTATCGGAGGCTTTCAAATATGCGTACAGGGAAGTGATGCCAAACTATGTGTTCAAGGAGAGCGGAGACGAGCGGAATAAAGATTTTCATACGATCTATTTTGACTGTTTGTATTACATGTGGACAGGCGCTACAAAATATGGAACAGATATTCGAAAAGACGTGATTACAACACATGTGACAGCACCGGGGGAGTCTGTCTATACAACAGTGGCAAAGTTTGCGGAGGATTTACCAAACTTCCAGCAGTATTTTATACCAGAGGACAAACTTGCCCCAGATGATGAAAAGATGTGTGTTGCATTGGACCCAGAGACACCGGGAAGATTTATTCTAAAAAATGTCCGCGTGCGGTGTTCGGAGAACGGGTATTCTTCCTACATTTGTACAGATATCGCACTTGACCCGCCTGCATATTTTATGGGTGCTGCAACGACAGGCGGTGAGGAAGGCGGCGCGCCCGGTGACGGACCTGTGCCGAAAGATCTGGAGAAAGAGAAGCTGTACATGGGAGACTATATACTGTATATGAACTGGCATAAATATTGATAGGACAAGGAACATCTGAAAGGGGGCAGGCGTGATTGAGAGAGCTGCGGTGGCAACATAAAACAGATAATAAGGGAATGTCCCTTGTGGAGATCATCGTTGTGATAGCGATAGTAAGCCTCTTTATCGGCAGTGTGTCGTACAGTATCAACTGGGCGAGCGGAAAGGCGGCAGAGGAATGCGCGCAGAAGCTTACCTATAATCTAAAGCAGGCTAGGACAATGGCGATGGGAAAGAACAGTACGACCATTATCGTCAAAAAAGATGAGGCTGGAAATATTATCACGGAAATGAAACTTGTCACAGATACTGGCGATACTGCCACGACGACATCGGCAAAGGTTGGGAACAAAAGTGTATCAGTAAAATTTGATGATGGTTCTTCGGAGAGCGAGCTTGGCACCGGGGGCGTGGCGTTTGTGTTTGACAGGGCAAGCGGTGCGCTGAAAACATTGAATGGGGCGGAGGCAAAAACTGCCTCACCCAAGTTTACAGTCTCCAAGGGCAGCACCAGACGGACGATTGAGATTGTTCCGATCACAGGCAGGATATCAGTTGGCAAATAACTGTTTTATGTTGTATGAAAGGAAAAAATATGAATAAAAAATTAGGAGATAAAGGGCTGTCGCTCGTCGAGGTGATCTGTGCAGTTGCAATCTTTTCCGTGATTGTTGCCACGGTCGGCGGTGTGCTCGTGTTCAGTGCGAGAAGCTACCAGAAGGGAAGCACGGAATCCGAGATTCAGCAGGAAGCCCAGTTTGCGGCAAACAGAATTGGCGGCATTATCCAGAACGCCATAGAAGTGAAGTTTGAGAGCGGAATACTGAAAATGATCAAGGGCAATGTAGAACATGCAGTCTCTCTTGACGGGACAGACTTGAAATATCGGGAGACTGTGACAGCGGAAGATGGAAGCCAGACAACAAGCGGTGCACAGATTTTGGCAGGAAATATTGCGGCATTTGCGGCGGACGTGAGTGAGTTTGAGAAAGCGCACACTGTGATTTTGGACATGACAGTATCCAAGAATGATAAGAACTATCCTGTCCGGTATACCATGAATGCAAGAAATGAGGAAATCAATGTGTCAACAAGCGCTCTGCCGCCCAGCGCATCAATCTATGTTTCGGACAGCAGTCTGATTTTAGTGCCGGGTGAGTCGTATTCTGTCAGCGTAGATGTCAGGGGTTCTGATAAACCGTTTGAGGTCTCAGAAGTAAGTGCAGGAATATCGGTTTCTGAAGCGGCAGACCACATTGTAGTAACAGTAGACAACGCTGCCAGAAATGCAGATGCGATGGTAAAACTTAGCGTGAAGGACGGCGGTGCAGAGCTTTGCACGAAAGTGATTCAAATTCAGATTCGCAGTGTTAGCGAAATCACATTGGACAAAAAACGCGGTGCAGACAGCAGTGAGTATACATTTTATGCGAATGTGGCGTGCACAAATGCCGCAAAGGTTGCAGGCGGTTCGAATGAGGAGAATTATAAGAACCCGTATGCCGTGGAATGGAGTGGCAAAGTGCTTGTATGCGGCAGTACGCCGGGGAATTTTGATACAGAGATTGGCAGCTTTACCATATTAGATGAGGACGACGGAACAGGAAAAAGTAAATTTTCTTACAGTCCTGAGATTGCAAAGTACATATGTATTGATGATAAGTATCCTGAATATGAGAACCGCGAGGCGGAAAAAAAGTCAAAACGTCCCTATTTGAAAGTAAAGCTGACGGATAGTTTTGATGCCAATACAAAACTTGTGGTGAGGGCGACGGCAAAACACCCAAGCGGGGTCAATAAGGCGTCAAGCGCCTATGGAGAGACAAGCTGTTATGCGGAGAAAGATATTACAGTCGCAAAATTAAAGAGTACCAAAATTTTGATGATACCCGGGCAGACATATACATTAAACGGTGTGCGTGTGGCGAATCCGGCGTGTACAATATCTGTGGGAAGTGAGATTAAGACGCCAGATGAAGCGGGAATCATACCGACATTTGAAGATGGCAATAAGCTAAAAATACAACTGACAAGAGAAGCAAAAGGTGACAGTAAGGGTGTGATTACCTTGGATATTCATTCTCAGGGCAGCACGGCAACGCAGTTGACGGTAGAGATTTATGTCAGAAGGGTAACGCCTGTTGAGCTGACAGGAGATGTGAATAAAGGAAACCTCAAAATTGACTGCGGCTATTCAAATACGCCAAATGGAAAATTTGGAAAAGGCGCAGAATTACAGTTAAAGACAAGAATAAAAGGCACCAAATTAAATTTTGCAGATTCTGCGGATTGTATCAATGCAGAGACACAGGCGCAGTATGATGAGTACACGCCGTATGCCGTTATGTTCGAGTGGGAAATGAGACGGGCAGGGCAGACCGTACATGGAACCACAGGACAAGAGCTGGTCACAAAGGATCTGGGGCAGACAGATGCTTCGGGCGATCCATGGAAAAGAAAATATAACAATGATTATTTTTATATACATAGCTTTGTCGTCAATGGACAATCACCGGCAGTAAATATTATATTAAACAAGGCATGGGGCAATGACTGTGAATTTGTGCTCACAGCAAAGGCGCTGCATCCCAATATGGACGGAGCGACAGGAAGAAACAAGTTTGGCTATATTTATACAGAAAATGACACGACATTTATCCAAGGCTCGTATACCTTGAAAAAACAAGATGCAATCAAGGTGGCGAAGGATACTATTATCGTAGAACCCTATCAAGGTGAGACAGATGAAAATGCTATGCTCATACCAGTGTACGTAGTGAATGGCGCGACAGTCGCAAGAATCAAGGTGACGCTGGAGGGCGGGACAGACCCGAATAATACGATTATTCTTCCAGCGGCAGATGTAGAGCGCAGAGAAGGCACTAGAGAATGGAAGTTTGTCTCAATGACGGAGACACTGCCCTCTGTGTGGAATATCAAGATGAAGATTTCGCGGACCGAGGAGGGAAGCCGGTTTGATGATGGTCTGGGCGAAAAAGACGGCCGCATCAAAATGACAATCGAGGCGTATGATAGTACCAATATGACAGTTTCTGACAGGATTGATACGAAAACCGTGTACTTGCAGGTGCGCCGTGTAACAGAAGTAGACATAGAGGAGAATAGCATTTCGAATAAAGCAGGCGAGACGATTACCCTTCATGCAAGAGCGTCAGGTATTGAGGGAACAGATTATTTCGGACAGCAGCAGAAAACGAATAACTTTGATCCCATCTGGGATAAAGGGGACAATTACAAGAGCCCGTTCGAACTGCGGTGGACATTGTACTATAAGGATAAAAACGGCAAAGCCGCAGAAAAAGAGATTGGTGAGTATCCAGAATATTTCTCCAATGTAAGCTATGATACGGTGAAGGAAGGCACAAGAGCAGGTACACAAATGATTACTTTTACGCTCAATAAGCCATTGCCCAAGGGGGCTCAGCTTCGGGCGACCTCACTGCACGCGATGGGCAGGGTTGAGGGCAAAAGCGCGCGCTATAACCGCTCGGGACTTAACTATATCAGAGATATTGATAAGTATAAGGATAAATATCCCGAAGGCGTGGTGTTTGATTTTATAGCAATTGATAATACGATTATTGATCCAGATGATCCTTATGAAGATGATGAAATCAATTTTCTGAGTGGTGTAAAACGTGGGCAGGATTATTTCTTTAGTAATGATTACGCAGCAGAAGATCCAGATAATCCCAATACCCAGAATCAGAATTATGAGCGGGATATGAATCTGGCTTATCAGAATGACTGCCATTGGTTCTGGCGTGTGAGAGAAATTACCAGCATTGAAGGAAAAGAGATGACATTTGGAGAATGGACAAAGTACCGCAAATGTAAGCAGGATAGCCGAATGGATAAAAAGTTGAATGCTGAAGAAACAAGAACGCTTTTGCCAGATAAACGGTATCAGGTAGAACTTGCACTTCTTTGTATAAGCAAGGATAACAAGACTTTGTATTGGCCGTTTGATACATCTGTTTTGGCAAATGGTACAGGATTTGAAGGCTATAAAAAAGGCTGGGATTCAAACAAGACACCCACACCCAAAAAGGAATATGCTCAGACCTTTAATATTGGACGGGCAAGCATTGCTTTCAAACCGGGGACCGGAACAAAAGCACCAACTGGATATGAAGAATTTGTAAAAGTAAATATCGCTAATAACGGTGTTCAATACCTAGACTGCTATAAAACATATGGTACATTTGAACATCCACTAGCACTAAAGAATGGTGACTGGTTTGAAGTAGATCTGACAGGGTATGCTATTGAAAGTGCGCATTTCCAAGGAAATATGCTGGCTCGTGTACAAAAGCTTGAAAATAATACTTGGGTAGAGATTGGTGCGACAAGCATTTGTGAAGCGATTGAGGATAGAAAGTTACGTCCGTTAATTAAAAATATTAAAGGTGACGCAAAAGGAACATACAGAATAAGTTTTAAGATTGATACTTATGATATTTATCATTGGGATCAGAATAGTTCAGATCCTGTATGGGATCCGCAATATCGTGCCTCTAGTCAAAGTCAGCAATATCTTATATGTGGATCAAATGGTACTGCTGGATATATTTATATTAAGATCGAATAAGAGCTTATTGTTACAGATTATGTAGGGAATAAAAAATAGAAGCGTTACAAGGCGATTCACTCTTGTAACGCTTCTATTTTATGCACAAAGCCGTGCAGAGGAAATAAGCTTCATCAGTCAGTGTCTGAGACTGGTTCAGCAGGTGGCGGCGCGGCGGCTGCCGCAGCCCGCTGCTGCATTTCAAGTATTTGCTGCTGAAGCACCTCCTGCGCGTTGGGTGCTGCGAAGAAAAAGCTGTTGTGCGGGCACATCTGCGTGTTCTGTGCTTCGGGTGTCTCCGGCGTTGTGGTGAGTGCGGAGGCAAGATTGTTATCTTGAAGCCGCGTTGGTACCTGCTCTATGACGGAGGCCTGCTTGAACGGGCACTCCTCGGCGGCAGTGAGGTTTGAATACAGGCATATATTTGAGAAATAGTGCGCATCACAGTATTCTGTGGGAACTGTTCCCTCGGCAAAATATTCCGTCTTGACAGTGCCATTACAGACGCCCGCGATGGGAAGCCGCCCGGACTTAGAGCAGACGGAGGCTGTGACGATGCCGTTTGCCATAGGGAAGGATTTGTATTCAAGGTTTTCGTGAATCCTTGACATGACCTTTTTCCACATCGTTTTTGACAAATTCTTCTCGGCAGAGGTTTTCATGCTGACATTGTTGTCGTAACCCGTCCATGTAGTCGCGGTGTAATAGGGCGTATAGCCTGAGAACCACACGTCTTTGTAGTCGGAGGTGGTGCCTGTCTTGCCTGCGATCGCCATGTTGCCAAAATTCACAGAGCCGCCGGTTCCCGAGGTGACAACGTCCACCATAGCGCTTGTGAGCAGCCATGCCGTTGACTCCTTGATTACCTGAGTGGACTCTGGCGCTGTGTTATCAATCAGTACATTGCCGTCATGGTCCACAATCTTTGTGTACAGCTTAGGCTTGATATAGGTTCCCTGATTGGCAATCGCCGCGTAGGCGGCATTGAGCTCTAAATTCGTAACACCGTCTGTAATGCCGCCAAGCGCAAGCGGCTGGCCGATATCAGACACCACAGAACCGTCTTTCTCAACACGCTTTTCAACCATTGTCGAGAAGCCAAAGTTTTGCAGATAGTCAAAGCCAAGCTGGGGTGAAATCTGGGTAAGGGTTTTGACCGCGACGATATTTGCCGACTGGGCAATACCATACCGGAGACTTAGAAGCCCTCTGTAGTTGCTTCCCCACCAGTTCTTGACAGGGCGCCCGCCGGCGTAGTTGAAGGGGGCGTCGTTCTGGACATCGGCAAGTGTCAGACCGGCGCTGTCAAGTGCCGGGGCGTAAGTGGACACCACCTTGAAGGTGGAGCCGGGCTGTCTGGTGGTGTTGGAAGCCCTGTTCAATGTACGGCTTGCTTCCTTTACACCGCGCCCGCCAATCATCGCCACAACATAGCCTGTGGACTGCTCTTCAACCGTAATGGAAACTTGCGGCTGAGGAGTCAGCGAGATGCGTTCCCCGTCCACTTGGTCTCCCTCGGACATCATCGCGTCCTTGTAGGCTTCGATAGCCGCATAGGCATCTTCCTTCGTGTCATAAATCAGATTAAAGGAAGCATTCTGCTGCTTATAGTAAGCCTTGAACATTTCAGTGCTGTGATTTTCTTTTTCACCGTTTGCTTTCTTGATTGTGAGCACATAATTCAGATACCATTTCACCGTTTCGGGATAATTTGACTCATCTGCGTAAATCTCATCGCAGATTGCCTGAATATCCGGGTCAAGCGTCGTGTAGATGCTCAGACCGCCGCTGAACAGCAGCCAGTGTGCCTGCGTTTCATTGAAGCCCTTGATTTCGCTCAAATCAGCTAACACCTGTCTGGTAACTTCGTCTACAAAATATGTATAGACGGAATTGCTGTCCACGATTTCTTCATTGACCGCCAGAATACGGCTGTACACGTCATCTGCCATCGCCTCATCGTATTCAGCCTGTGAGATATATCCCTGTTTTTTCATTTTATCCAGAACAATCTGACGCCTTTCCTCATTTTTTTCAGGGTGGGATATAGGATTGTACTTGGACGGATTTGACGTGGTGGCAACGATGACGGCGCTTTCAGAGAGGGTTAGCTGGTAAGGCTGCTTGTTAAAATAACGCAGCGCAGCAGCTTTTACGCCCAGCGTATTTTGTCCCAGATTGATCGTGCTCATATAGATTTCCAGTATCTGCTCTTTAGACATTTTTTTCTCAAGCTCGACCGCAAGATACTGCTCTTGAATCTTACGCTTGATTTTCTGCATGGTTTCCTCGTTCACCCAGTCGTCAAAAACATTGTTTTTGATGATCTGCTGTGTGATGGTAGATGCGCCCTGTGTGAGCTCAAAATTCTGCACCGCTTCGAATGCGGCGCGCAGGATGCCGCGGATATCAATGCCGTTGTGGTCGTAAAAACGTTCGTCCTCAACGGCGACAAAGGCGTCGGCAAGGTGCTTGGGAATCCTGTCCATCTTCTCATAGCTGCGGTTGGAATTGGCAGCCACCAGCTTTGTCAGCTCATTGCCCTTGGCGTCGTAGACGACAGTCGCAAAGCCTTGCGGCAGGACAGATGCCGGATCAATATCGGGCACAGAGCTTAAAATGCCCTTGAAGGCGCCGATTCCAAAACAGGCACCGACAATCATGATGGACAAGGTGGCAGTCAGCATGACCTTCAATGCAGTGACAAAGAACAACTTTTTGAATTTTATGGTTTTTGAAGTCAGGGACTTTTGGATTTTAGAGACTCCTCTTTTCCCGTAATTCATAAAATCACCTCCGTAAAACAGTTACTAAATACATTATGTAAAAATTCATTCTACTCATTATAACAAATTACTATCGGTAAATAAAGGATTTTTTAACAGTCTTGACAGATATTTTAGATTTTATACAGTTCCTGTTTATGATATAATGAGGAAAAATAAGAGAATGGTGACGGAGGTTTAGGATGGAAAAAGACAGAAACGGTCAGGAATATGAGGATTTTGTGCTGCTCACAAAAGGCGGGGAAGCGGAGCTGGTGGAGAAGAAATCACGCTTTATCGCGACAGTGCGCCCGGTGGAGAGCGAGGAGGCAGCAGCAGCTTTCATAGAGGAAATGAAAAAGAAGTACTATGATGCCAGACACAATTGTTCTGCGTATGTGCTTGGCAGCAAGGCGCAGCTCACCAGAAGCAGCGATGACGGGGAGCCAAGCGGGACTGCGGGGCGCCCTATGCTGGAGGTGCTGCTCGGAAGCGGCATTCGCAATGTTGCGGCAGTTGTCACGCGGTATTTTGGCGGGACGCTGCTGGGAACTGGTGGTCTGATGCGGGCGTATTCGGGCGTATTGAAAGAGGCGCTCGAAAAGTGTGAGACGGCAAGGCAGCATTTTGGCGTTAGGTTTAAGATTCGGGCGGATTACAATGCAGTTGGAAAAATCCAGCATATCCTTGCCAGCAGAAATATTGCGGCAGAGGACAGTGTCTATGCGGCGGACGTGGAGATGACAGTCATCGCACCCGTCGAGGCGTACGACCGCCTGTGCACGGAGCTTGTGGAGGCAACAAGTGCGCGCGCGGAGATTGAGGAAGTGGAGAGGCTGTATTATATGGAGGAAGAGAGATGAAAGACAAGCTGAATAATTATGTCTGGACAACAGTTGAGGTTGAAGAGGAATTAAAGACGGAGACGGGGACGGTCAATGTTGCCAGAGAGTTCAAGCGTATTTTAGAGCAACTTCATTTTAGGGAAGAAGAGAAGGCATGGTACAGGACAGATACGTCAAGCGATTCCAACAAAAGAGGAAATTACATATTTGGGGGCTGCAATGCGCCGCAGGAACTTAAACATTTGTTTGATTTTTTTGAGCAACGTGCAACAAGCTGTAAACGGAGAGACAGAATCACAGAAGATATGATTACTTCATTAAAATACAAGCTTTTTGAACTTTTGCCCCTGCACCAGAATATATTAGAGATGAGAGAAGCCGCCGTGCGTAAACAAAAAGAGGAGCTCTGCCAGCTTCACGACTTGCTGGTACAGCTTAGAAGCCTGAATATTATCGAAGCAGCACTGCACCAGCAGGAGGAGCTAAGGGAGCAGTATACTGGTATTTTGACCAAAAAGCAGCAAAGGGAATTAGAACAGGTGGCAAAAATGGTTCAGAAATGCTGCGAATATTCGGTTGCGCAGGAAGAACCGGACAAGCCTTTCAGGTGGCTTGAGGAGATGCGCGGGCGGATGGATTATGCGGCGGTCATAGACAGGAGGGTGGAGGAGTATTTTGTTGATTGTTTCCGCGATTTTTATTTTGTGAATCTGATCTGGGTAAAACAGGAGAAGCAAAAAGGCAGGGTGTGGAAAGAGCTTGGCAGCAAAATGTACCTAGCAGTAGCAGAATGGAATCATAAATGGAACCGAAGCATGACAGCAGCCCAAGAAATCAGGAAATTGGAAAAAGAGGCGTCAGGGACTGCAAACACATATTCTTTATGTATAAGCGCAATGAAAATTGCTCAGAAAGAACCGTTTATACCAAAAAAAATAAAGGAGGAGTATACAAAAGACGGGTGGCAGGCAAAGTGCGAGGAACTGGTTGATGAGATTTTATGTCATGAGCTATGGCAGAACGATATAGAAACGTATAATTACATGCTTATAAGGGCATTTCTGGAACTCAATGATATTCATGATAAGATTGAAAAAGAGCAGCAGAATTATTGTTATGGGCATCAGGAAGCGGAGAAGGAACAGGAGGTACTGCCGGAGCCAGCTTCTGAGCGCAAGTTTGGAACCTATTATGAAGCAATATTTAGACAGTACAAATAAAGCGGAGAATATCCGCAGGGCAGCAGCGAAAAAGCCCTGCGGATTAAACAGGCGGTTCATCCCGGCTCGGAGATGCGCGTCACGCCAACAAAGACTTCAGAGATTTTGTACCATGTAGGATAGTCTACAATGCCAGTCGGCGCCAGTCCGAACACGCGCTGGAAGGTGCGCACGGCATTGGCGGTCGCAGGGCCGAAGATGCCATCTTCTGCGATGCGCGGAATCGCCGGATAATTCTGAGCGATACGGTTCAACTGCTGCTGCATCTGAAGTACTTTCTGCCCGGACGAGCCTACGGTCAGGTCATAGCCCGGCCATGAGGAGGGGACACCAGAAATATAGGAGGTGGAGTTGATATACATGTCATTTCCATAATAATAACGTATGATTTCTATCGGCGTGTAGCCCTGATCGCCCAGATATTTGCTGCCCCACTGGGAGAGACCGTTGCAGGTCACGCGGTTTCCATCACAATAAGAGGTAAAAATCGGCTGGCGCACACCCGGCCGCGACAGGTAGTTCGAGAAGATGCTGTCCACGATGCGGCTGATATTCTCATAAATATTTCTGCCGTGAATCCACTTCTGGTCGTAGGCGGTGGAGGACGTGATCGTGAAGTTGTAGCCTTGGTTCTGGTACTACGGAAACGCCACTTATTGAGGGTTATTGCAGCCTAGTGCTGGACAAGCTGGCACGGAATTAATGCGGGAGATTTTTAAAGTGAATACTATAAAAAACAAGAGGATTTTGATATAATAAGATTAAAGATGAAATTATGGAGAAGGATGGCAAATAGCCAAGGGAAGGTATTTTTATGGATAAGAAACGCAATGATGACAATTTTTTAATGAAACCCAAAATTGATTTTGCTTTTAAGGAAATTATGACAGACGAAAAAGCTCGTATCGGGTTTCTTTCTGCTGTATTAAAATTAAAGCCAGAGGAGATAAAAGAAACATATATTCTAAACCCTTATTTGGACAAAGTTCATGAAGAAGATAAGCTGGGTATTCTCGATGTGCGTATTTTAATGAATAATGACACAGAGATCGACACGGAAATCCAGTTGTCAGAGATGCGTATCTGGACAAACCGCGCGTTATTTTATGCAGCGAAAATGTTTACAGATCAGATTGAGCAGGGACAGAAGTATGATGTGCTGAAAAAGTGCGTAAGTATCAGTATCCTCGATTTTGACTTATTTAAAGACCAAAAAGAGTTTTATTCCAGTTTTCATATCAGGGAAGATACAAGAAACTTCTTGTATACAGAAAAAATGGAGTTTCATGTAATAGAGCTTCCCAAGCTGCCGGAAGAACTGAAAGAAAACAGTAGTGATGTAGAACTGTGGGCAAAGTTTATCAATGCAGAACGGGAGGAGGAGTTTGATATGCTGGCAAAACAGAATCCATATATTGAGAGTGCATACAAAAAGCTTCAGATTATCAGTCAGGATAAAGAAAAGCGGCTGGAATATGAAGCCCGCGAAAAGGCGATCAGAGATTATAACCAGTCTATGTACGAAGCGGAGCAGCGCGGAATAGAAGCGGGAATAGAAGCGGGCATAGAAATCGGAGAGCAGCGCGGAATAGAAATCGGAGAACAGCGCGGAATAGAAATCGGAGAACAGCGCGGAATAGAAGCGGGCATAAAAAATATGGCAAAAATTTATCAAAAGTTTGGTCAGAGTTACCAAGCGGCAATAGAAGCTGTGCAGGAAGAATACCCCAAGGTTGAAGAATCATTCATTAAGACACTTGTACAAGAGGTATATGACCTGCATCATATATAAAGACAAGTTTTGACGCTTCTTTAACCTAAAAACCGGTAGTGTAAAATAGTTTGTGTCTTTGGAAAAAAATACCTCTTTTTTGGTAAGAATCAAGATATGACAATTCTTATC